>Ga0315899_10004341_pt1 | contig 15351 bp, 10 predicted proteins | sample LakEriMetagenome_2_FD_203518 | JGI IMG/M metagenome (GOLD analysis project Ga0315899, IMG submission 203518) | Freshwater fungal communities from buoy surface, Lake Erie, Ohio, United States - Buoy 4 MA112 | ecosystem: Environmental > Aquatic > Freshwater > Lake | place: USA: Lake Erie, Ohio... | reverse complement strand
AACTAGTTGGACCCCCCCCCCCCCCCCCCCCTCTCTCTCCGACAGGGTTGTGCTTACCGACCTTCAGCCTCTTCTTTGTCAAACCTCTCTCTCTCTCTCTCACTCACTCACTCACTCTCTCTCTCTCGCCCCCCCACCAAGGGGGGGGGGAGAAGAGTTTATTGACAATCACCAAGTGACTGAAGGTCGGCAAGTACAACGCCCTGTCCGGTAACAGGGCGGAGAGGCTGAGGTTGGAAGGATGCAGAACCTGAAAAGAGGAGGGAGCCAATACCGTGCAGCCCCTTCCCAGGGCAACCCCTTAGAGGTTGAAACTGTGACTCTACTCTCCACTTCTCTCTCTCTCTCTCTCCCACAAACTGTGATCCTACTCTCCACTTCTCTCTCTCTCTCTCTCTCTCTCCCACGCCTGCAAGAATGTGCGGCACGATAAATAGACTCTCCAAAACAAAACAAAAATAAACAAGATAGGCTCAGCGCCGGTACCCGTCACCGCTTACTCCTTGGTCTTCCCACGAACCCTCCCATGGTGTCCCTCTGCCTCAATCACTGGGCGCCAGAACAGAAATGGGCATTCCTCCTTTGCTGATGGATTCCTGTGCTGCTACTCCCATGGCTGTGAACACACACACTCACACACACACACACACACACAATATATATATATACTTACCACTCTCTCATTACTCTTCTCTTCCGTTCCTTACTAAAAAGATAATAGATAATAAATTACGGCCACCCCCCAAAGTATACTGTAATAAAAGTAAAATAAAAAAAGTTTGGGGGGTGGCCTCCCACGCCTCCCATAGCCTCCCATAGCCTCCCATAGCCTCCCTGATTTATACTATATCTAAATAGCCCGTTGCTGGCTACTTTTTATACCTTATCATTTCTAGACTATATCCACGAAGCCACCCACCTACTCACGCTACTCACGCTACTCACGAATCCCACTAACGAACTCACGCTACTCACGCTACTCACGCTACTCACGCTACTCACGCTACTCACTTACATCACTTACTCAACCTACAATATATATATATATATATATATATACATACATACATACATACATATATATATGCAGGCCATCAATTTCTGACAGATGTTTCGACAGCGGGCTCAGTCTTGATTTGCGTCCTTGTAACCGTCCTTGTAACAGTCCTTGTAACACGTGCTAAGGCACTGACTTTCTGGGGATTTCTGTCAGGCGCAGGAGGATGAGGACCTGTGGGAAGTTTTGATTAGCCACTGTCTTAGCCAGCCCAAACTTGTTGCGCCACTGCTGCAAGATATCGGCGCGCATGTTGATCCACTCAAAGTGGTGAAGCGAATACCCAAGGGCATGGTGATAGACGGGCTGCGCGAGAAGCTCATCAAAATCATTAGCGATTATCACCTGCAGCTGTCTCTGAAAGAGGGCTGCGAGCAGATCCTGAAGTCTGATGTTGTTGGCCTGGAGAAGCGTCTGAACAAGGTGCAACGAAGGGCAACACGCGTGGATGGCAAGACCCGCTGCGCTCTCACCGGCGCCCCCGTTGTGGGTGGGGCCGAATCGATGCTGCTGTGGCCTTACCCGGATCTTGTCGTCTTGCACGGGGGGCGGGTGTTTCAGGAAGCTGCACTTGTCAGTCTGACACAAGAGCAGTGCTCACCTCCTACAACCTTCCCCGGTGTAGGTGCGGCGGGCCGCAGTGGTGTTGGTGGAGCATCGTCAGCCAACAGCCGCCAATCTGGAGCCTGGGGCGCTGTTCCTCCTCCGAAGGGTGGGGGTGCAACTCTCTGGGCGGATTCAGGAGGTTCTGGGGGCGACGGGGCAGCGGCGGCAAGACTGATTTTACAGCGGGGCTTTGTTGTAGAAGGGAAGCACTTTCACCGCGACGGGCTGCTTCATGGTCGCGATTGGTAATTGGCCCAGTTGGGGAGCATCGCGCCATGATGCCCCGCCGGGTCGCTATACCCCGCAGAGGGGTCCAACCAGTAATAAACACCTCAAGGGTAAAGAGCCCGCAGAGAGGGAGGGAGGGAGGGAGAGAGCAGGAAAGTTGGAAAGAAAGAAGATTATCTCTCTCTGTGACTGTGATACTTCTTGCGAACATCGCCCTAGGCGCTTGACTCTAATTCTTATGTGCATGCTTAAAGGCCCTTGCGTCTCCCGAGAATTCCAAATCACACTCTATTCGCCGTTTGGAGATGATTTACTTACTTTACCAAAAACAAAGCGACGGGTGGAAGCGCACTGGCAAATAGACTTCTTTTTTTTTTTCAGACTCCGGGTGGGCCGGATTCTTAAGAAAACCGCACAGGAAGTCTTTACAGGAAGCCGGATCCCGAATTTCGCCAGAAACACCATTATTTCATCTTTCTTTCTCATTCTCAGTAAGTACGCCCAAGAACAAACCCCAAGAAATGTAATCTTACAAAACTCTCTCCGACGGAACCTTTTTCGCGCAGAACAGTGTTGAACATGCCGATATTTATGTAGATGACTAACTGAACACCGATTTTGATCAAGGCAGACTTTGATCGGGTGCAGCGGCTTTTGTCTTTGTCTGAAGAAAGGAAGTAGACCGTTGGAGGATCTCCTTGGGCTTATCGTGTTGGATAAAGATGGCTTGCGGCTACGAATTGGATAAAGATGGCGTGCGGCCACCAAAGCTTCCGAATACCTTAAGTGTTGTGCGAATACCCGTCCACTTTTTCTTCGATTTCTGGAATTGGCTTTGGTTTCCACTGCGATCTAGGTTTTGCGTTCGCTGTACCTCGTCGTCCGCAAGCTTTTGAGCATCAAGAAGGGTTGAATGCATTAGGGCTGCCATGTGGCTGCCACCAGTCTCATACAAAATCTGTCGACCACCACGTTTGCACACCTTGATCACTGCCTTCACCATGCGTTTCGTGACTTTAGCGAGCAAAATCAACTCGCGCATCTGGTTATCCAACTCTTTTGCCTGCGTTTTGTACTCTTTGGAGGCATTCCGCCAGATGCGGCAGTCGGCAGCACTTTCATCGCCCTGCATCTCTGCCATCAACGTTGACCTGCTGTTGTTCACAGACGTTCGCATTTCCGATACAAGGCGGAGCACGTGCTCCGAAACCTTCACAAACGTCTTGTCTGTAAAAGGAATGTTACATGAGTTGTTGAGCAGGCGATCGCAGAAACCCCGTAGCGCCCAGATCAGACGCTGGGATATGAGCTCGATCTGCGCGCTCTGATCAGCAATTTCTTTGCTGAGCTTGTCGGAAATGGTGGCTACCATCTTGCTCTCTTGACTATTGTCGAGCACGTGCTTAATCTTGGGCTCGCGCTCTGCCTTCTCACGCTTTTCTTTTTTCGCGTTGGACTGTTCTATCATGCTCTTGATGACCTCTTTCGAATTTTTGTCCATTGCGCCCTGCACGCAGCCAGCCTCTTCCAACAGGGCAGCTGCTCCCTTGCGCCCATGGCGGAGTGCATCCTGGTACGGCGTGCCACCAAAGCGATCACACGCATTCACCAGTACCGTGTCTTGTTTCAGCAAGTACTCCAGAACGGCAGTGTGCCCATTACACGCTGCCAAGTGCAGCGGCGTTCGATCGTCATAGTCTCTGCACAAACATGGGAGCAGAGAAATGGGGACAGGACAGCCGTCAGGTAGCGATATAAACACGCAACGATGTAGAATTGGCGAGGAGGGGAAGCTTCAGCGATGGTTTCAGATGCAAGAACAGCGTGTTACAAGCAGTGATTTACGAGAAATAACAAATTATTCTCTCTAACCCGAGACTGACGTCCACCCCGTTCATGGCAAGAAGCCGGATGTGTTCAACACGACCATCGGCGGCGTATGAACACATCTTCACCACGTAGTCCAATCCTTCGCCGGCGAGCGTGGCGCCATGATCTCGAAGCAGTCTCTGTACTGCATCTGCGTTCGGCATGTCAAAGTGATGTCGAACAGCATCTTCAAGTGGCGTACCATTGAAGCGATCGCGACACATGATATTCGCTTTGATATTGACCAGATATTCGAGGATTTGCATGTTGCCCTCGCTTGCTGCCAGATGCAGTGCCGTGCGACCATCGTAGTCAGATTCATTGGGATCCACACCGGTGTTGACATACCTCTTCAAGTCTTCCAATCTACCATCGAATGCGGCCTGGCACATGAGTACCCCGAGGTCATTTCCTCCGAGTTTGAATTGGATGTTTGGATCGTGCTTTCTGATAATTTTTACTACATTATCGTGTTTTGCCCGAACGGCATCATTGAAGGGAGTATTGTGTTGCTTGTCCTTGACCGTCGGATCTGCCTTTGCAACAAGCAAGTAGTCCACTAGTTCGGCATGACCCTCAGAGCATGCGATATGGAGAGCGGTGCGGCCAGCAGAATCCTTGCTGGCGACGGTAAGGTCGTCGGAAGCCAACAGCGACTGCACCGAGGCAACATCCCCGTGCCAGGAGGCAGTGAGCAGCGCGGTGACTTTCTGTTCGATCAATCGCTCTTTGATCATGGGGATGTGCTCTGTTTCCTTCAAAAGAGTGCTTTCTTCATCGTCCACCCTGGCTTGTCCTGCAACTTTGTCATCATCTCCAGCATCCAATGAGGAGGCACCGCCTGACAAAGTGCTTGAGTTATCGTCGCCGCCGGCTTTCAAATCATTCTGAGCCGCTGCATTTTCGGTTTGGCCCTCAACAGCGTTTACATTCTTGCCTTTCTGGCCCTTGCTTTTCTTCTTTTTCGAAGATGTCTGCGATCCTGATGAGGCTCCTGATGCACCACTTTTGCGGCTGCTTTTTGAACCTGCCGACATCTTTGACTCTTTAGATTTTGAAGTTCCCCGTGACATATTGGATTTGTCGCTGTCATCGCTGTCATCGTCATGCTCCCCCGTTTCAGAGGATGAGAGGCTAAATGCTACCGAGCCCTCCGACTGCTTGTCCTTTGAGTAGAAAGCCAGGGCATTCTTTTTTACCCGCTCCTCATCTTTGGGGTAAATCTGCAAAACTTCGTTCATACCATCGCGTGTGATGCAAATGCACACAGCGCCTGTTCGAGCAGCGCGCGTGTTCAAGTACTGCCTGACATGGAAGAAGAAAGACAGAGCTCCCACAACGTGTCCCTTGCGACCTACTTTCTTAATCCTTTCGTCTTCTCTTGAATACGTTTCCAACCCACCCTTTACCAATATCACCAAATGATCGCTCACCGTACCAGCATGCCCGACCATCTCTTCAGGCCCGTAGTGCGTCTCTTGGAGCAGAACACACAATGCATCGAGAAATTGACCCGAACAACCTCGGAAAAGGTGTACCTTCATAATGAAGTCACGCCAGATTAATCGAGCCAGTTCGACACGAAGCCCATGAGATAACGTTTTAAGAAGGCTCTGCTGTTCTGTTGACACGTTGCCCCGAACTGCGAAAAAGTGATCTTGAATGCGCGTGCGAAGATCTGGAGTAAAGGCCCTGCAGGAGATGAATTGAAAGATTTTGTCCTGCTGCTCTCGAGTTCTAATCACCTTGTTGTCGCCAGACATCACAATATCTGACAACTCTGCTGAAATCCAACGATAGATTGTCAAATTTACAAGTAAGAGCATGATGACGTATATCATCTCTACGTAATTCTGAGCCACCAGATTGCCCAAGGTGCCCTGAATGGTAACCGTGCTGAGGACCAAATAAAAGCACAGCAAGTATCGCTCGAGGTGGCTTGCCGTCGGAGACATCGAAAGGTGATAAGTGTCCCGATCAAACGTCGAGAGACCAGTTTCTGCGATCAAGGCAGGGTCTGCTTTGTACCAAGAAATCGTGTTCATAGCGCCGAGGTCCCATTCAGGAACCTTTCGACCGATGTAGTAATGCCCAGCTGCAAAGATGTGTAAAATAAAAAAGAATTTCAACAGAAGGTCTCCGAGACTGCGTCCAGAAGATGTGTATAGAAACTTACTGGGAGAGATTCTCGACAAATACAGCATCATTTTGTTCACGCGGCACCACACAGCGCTTTCGGGATCAAGCCCAGACCAATAAACGATCCAGTCTAACGGAATACTGGCAAAGACAGCAATCCAGTCTGTGTTCTTGAATATCCTCATCCGACTTGTCACCCATTGCGATTTCGAGTTTTTGTAGCTGATATGCAGCGAGAGGAGGACGTGAGTGATAATGATGAGATCCGCAGGGAGATCAGTTGAGAGCGGAAATTGATCCGTAAAAGTGTAGATTTCGCTTTGAAAGGAAATTCTCACAGGCACCATCAGAAAGTGATACAAGCTCACAATACGAACGAGCCAGTCCCACGACCAGAGCGACCAGTGACAAGGGTTAAGCGCTGTTCCAATAAACAGTTCCTTTTTGTCCACACCTGAGCTTCTTTCCTTGACAATTTTCACAATATCGCGATACATGATTGTAGTCTCGTCATCGAGCTTGCGCTTGAAAAATCTGCAAAACTCGCGGCAACGGTAGAGGTCCACTTGGTGGCTGTGCTCCACCAGCAAGTAGGTGAGATATTGTTTGATTGCGAGTCCAGTCAAAGGTAGGGCGAGTGTCCCGACGGCTTTTGTGAATTCACGTTCATGTACTTGGAGGGGAACCCTGAAAAAGTGATGCTCAATTCTTCGACTCGGCATGATCCAGAACATAATCCAATCATAGTAATTTTCTGTCTCACAAAAGAGCTGAAATTCTGTCTTTTGCTCGCTATTCCTAATAGCCCTGCCACCCTTCACGAACTGAACAGCTAGAGTCACCGAGCCTGTAGCAATGCGCCCATCCGCCATTACTCCAACCAATCTGTAGTTGAAATTAGTCTTCAATGGATTCGCAGATATCATGAACGAAGTGGCGCCCATGGTTCTGTCTTGTCCCATGGCTTCGGAGTCAAACACCTCCAGACGACATATCGACTTGTTGGCAAAACAGTTGAATTGCATCTTCTCATTCCAAACTGGCTCTAAAGTCCCATTCTTGATTGAGGTTTTTTGCGTGATGCCTTCGACCGTCACTACCAGGTATGGGTCAGCCTTGCCCGTAAATGTGTCCATGGGCTGAAGCTTGGACGCACCTTTCAAAGTCATCGATATCATCCCCTGCAACAAATTTTCTGCTCCTTTCCGAGTAACGTCCAGTTCGTCCTCGCGTTCATCATCATCCCTTTCCTCCATCTCGTTGGGGTGGGCGACTGCCCTCAACAAAAATTGCATCCAGCAATACCAAAAGCATTCTTCAGTGAATGAGGGCGGCGCTGTCGGCTCTTCCATAGGCGCAAATACACTTGTAAACGCCGCTTGTCCAGACTCTCCCAGGAACGCCTGGACCATATCAAAGTGGCCTTTTGGCACACTGTTGGCCCCGCGCGAAACGTGTTTCCAAAGATTCTTGATACTCAGGAAGCAGTCCTGAATTTCTTGGCGCTCAAGCTCGGGAACGCTCTTAAAATATTTGCGTTTAGACATTGGCTGCATACATTGCACTTGCGCTTCAAGGCCGTCATCATCAGTTTTCCCTGAATATTCACCAGATTCGAGAATAATAGCGTTCAGCTTCTCGAGATTGGTAGGATCTTCGACGATTTGTTCGACCAACTTGCTCTCGAAGAGTGGGACCACATGCGGACGGCAAGAGGACAGAACCGCGCGCAAATTTCCAACCGGAATCTTGATTATCTCACAGGCAGTGTCTGCCTTGATGATACAGTTGTTGATACCTGTACCGCCTTCCTTGATGGTTGTTTCCTTCTCATCCTCAGGGATTTCCTCTGGCTGATTAAGTGCTTTCCATGATCCAAAAAAACAGCCCACTGTGCACTTACCGCGACCAATCTCGTCCTCATCTAGCGTTCGGATCACAAGGATGTCGCCAGATATGATCACCGTCAAATATTTGTGCTCGGCACGATTGTTATCATCGTGCAGCAATTCATTTGCAGACTTCTTCTCACGACGCGCATTGAAAAGCAGATGCCTGCAATGCTTTTCGCCAAATAATTGGGCACACCTACTCTTCAACAACGAACACAAAGTCCTGTCTACATCCATGTTCAAAATTGCATTTCGGAAGGTTGAAGAAGCCGATACCAAATTGGAGAACCTGAGGTTCCCGGAGATATCGTCCTTGTTCTCCCTGCGCTCTTTGGGAGTCATTAGCAATCGGAAAGCCTTTAAGTGCTGATGCACTTCATCTACACAGGCATCCAGGTCCAGAGAGCGGGAAGACGCGCCAAGTACAACAAGGCCTCTTGCGACTTCATTCGTTCCCAGCATTGGGTCAGCTTCCGGAAGAAGACCCAGTGGTCGCCAAGAGGAAAAAATGCGGTGCAGAAGCTGCATGGCACGCTCATTTTGAGACAAGCTCATGGCCATCTGATTGAAAAGCTTTGCCCCGTGCTTCTCCCACCAATCCTCATTGTGGTGCTCCAATTTTTCCATCGTGCTCTGGATGGAATCGGTTTCTGCATGGAGACTGGCTTCCTCATCCGAATCCAAGAATCCTTCAGTTGCTTCAGTCATCCACTGGAATTGCTTCTTGTCACTCTTCTTGAGTAATGTGAAGCACTCACGAATAAGGACAGGCGGCACGGTAGAATCATAAAGTGTCTTCGTCAGAGCGTCGGTTCTTTGATTATTCCGCTTAATCATATCCGCCGACGTACTGTTCATCAGTGCCTTAAAATTCCCCGTCTGGCCCTGGAGCATGTCAAGGTTGGTGGAATTTGCAGGCATTCTAGCGCTGACTCCATCGCCATGTGCGCTTTCATCAAATCTTAAAGACGGACGACGTGAAGACGGACTTTGCGAACGTGAGAGGACAGAATTGTCAGACTCCTCTTTCAAGGCATGCTTCATCCGTGACCTTCGTTGCAACGTTCTTCTTGGCAGCCCCACCACTCCATAACTGTAATAGGGCGCATCTAAAAACAAACTATCCGTGTTCCTGGAGTTTTCATGCTGCCTGATTCCGGAAAATTGGTCAATTTCACGGTGGATTTCGCCGCGACTCCGTGGACGGGCCAATCTCGCGGTTCTAGGGCGCATGGGTGGATGTTTTACATCGTCCATGATAGAAATTTCAAACTCTGGAACTCGGCGTGTACCCTTCAAAAGCGTGCTCAGAACAGTCTCCAGATTCTCCCTGATCTGCGCCACAAACGTGTGGACAACTGTCCGAAAGTGTTTGATTTCCTTCGTAATCACAGCCGTATTCGTGTGCAGCTGTGTTACGAGTGGCATATGTCGGACCTGTGTGCGAGCATGGTTAGTGCGGTATTTACACCTGCGATGCGCCTGTTTGGAATACTCGCTCTTCGCCATGGCAATCCACAACTACGCACAACACACCAGCACTCACGCATGCCCCTAAGATAACAAATACGAATTGGGATGCTGCAATCAAACGTTCCGATTGCAGCAGTGAACGACCAGCAGTTACTAGTCGTTATGAGTGCAGTCGGTACCGTTGCGCTCATGACGACTAGTAACTGCTGGTTGGTCATTCGCTCTCGGTGTTCCTTGTCGAGACCCTGATCGATGAGCTTCCGAATGACCCCACGAATACTCTGGATTGAAATTTGATCAAGTTCATTCAAGAATGCTTGGCCTTCTTTAGTATTCTTAAAGTTTCCCAATTCACCACCCCAGCCCTGCAGCAGCTGCAGACCGACCATACGAATCAAAAACCCGTGGGTATTTCAAGCATAAAAAAACATGTCCGTGCACGTACAGCCACAACGAGAAACAAACCTTGGCGCAGTATTTATGATACAACGTCCCACCACGGACTGCATCGTCCATTGCAGTGCCAGCCCACCTGTCCTTTATATTTGGGTCTGCAGAAATGCCCAGCAAAAAGGACACTGCCAGCACACGACCTTCCGCACATGCAAGATGTAGCGGATACCGATCTGCCAGATGGATCGAAAATGAACAGGAACTCAGAAGGTATCAACCAATTCAAAGGGGGAAATGCAGGTGCACATTTGGCCAGTACCGTCGTAATCGCCCACGTCCAGTGACTGGCCAAATGAATGCAACATGCGTAGTTTGGGCACATCGCCTGTGCCTGCGGCTGCACACACCGCTGTGGCTCCGAACTCATCAGTGACTGCCGCACCCTTCGCCTTCAGGATGTGGGCGGTGCCAATATGTCCACCAGACAAAGCATCCTGCAACGGACTTCCGTTCCATCGGTCTTTGCAGTTGGGATCTGCTTGCGCTAGCAATAGAAATTCGACAATTTTCTCGTGGCCCTCAGCGGCAGACACATGCAACGCTGTTCTCTTGTCATAGTCCCCAATATTTGGCGCGACGCCAAACTCTACCAGTCGTTTCACTTGGGCCAGGTCTCCGCTTCCAGCCGCTGAGCACAAAGCCAACTCAGGGGATGCCATGTCGAGTTTAGCTTTTGCTCCTGCCAAAACTGTGATGATCATCTGCTGCCTCGACAGGATGGCAATTGCCAAGGGCGTTTGACCCCATCGGTCCTTCATGTTCTCGTTGGCCCCAAGTTTCAGCAGACACTCAACAATCTTGTATCTACCAGCTGTGCAAGCCATGTGCAAAGGGGTGCGGCCGTCGTAATCGACTCCATTCACATCGGCGCCCTGCCGAGCTAGCATCAGCACAATGTCCAGTTCTCCACCTTTGGCAGCCTTGGACAGCAGATTGAACTGCTGTTCTTTGCGGAAGTTTTTCGATTCTAGAATTCTTTTCTTGGTTAATAACTTTTCCTTGTCCATATTCTCATCGTCATCCTCCTTCGATTCTCTTTTCCCGTCTTTGTCCTTTTGCCCGTGGGCGAATTGGGCCCACAAGTTCGCGCAGATCATGTTGCAGTCATCAGGATACTCCGCTGAAAGCTCTGCCATATCAGTCTTGCTCAGCACTTCCAGCTGCACGTCCCGTTCCAGACTCGCCTTCATCGCTTTAAGATAGTTGATTCCCAGAAAGAAAGGCACTTCACCAACGATTGGTGCAGTATCAGGAACATCACTTCGGATCACAGACACCACCTGGTCGTGCTCGTCCACGGTCTGTACTGCTCCAGCAGAGACAAAATACAGCTCTGCAAAGGCGTAGCGGCCGGTCAGAATGTGACGGGCAAAAAACAAGGAAGGAAGAGAGCAAAAAAAAATTAAACACACTGACCTCGCGGGATCTCGTCCTTGTGTACAACATGATCGCCGGGCATGACATAAAGCGTGTAGAGTTTGATCACCATCTGCACGTTTGAAAACGAACAAAAAAAATATGCTCGCTGCCATCAAACAACACAAAATGGGGCAACATCTCCGCATACAAACGCAAACGCAACCCTTATGAATCTTCACAGAGAGCGCATTTCAAGCTTGTTTCTGGTTCGAGAGCGGCATCATGATGCAAGGCAAATGGTGCAACTCTGGAATTCACACCGCATTCAAGAAGGCTTCGCTGCATTTGTGCAATGGCCTTCCGATCTTGGAGCATCTATTGATCAGACTCTTGTGGCATGCATTGGCAACTTCCACCTGTAGCGATCGCGACAGCGCACCAACAAGGTCGTTGCCGCTGATTGAGTCTGAGTTTCTGGTCTTGTTGTACTGAAAATGGCAATACCGCATGATAGTCTCGTACAGATCTTCGGGCACATTCTTTGCCACCATGTAATTGTGGAGGGCTTCGATGACCTCTCCGTGCGCTACTTCCATGGGGTCACGTCGCACTAAAAACGTGAGCAAGGTTCCGAGAATGAGAGATGTGATATATACGGAGACACCCTGGACAACGATTGATGCCAAAATCTCCGGTATGTTTCCCGGAACGCCAGGGTCCATCACTAAAGCCGAAACTCTGCAAAAGCCCCAAAAAATTGCAAGCAAGTACTCGCCAGCCATGTCCGTAACGTCGTGCTCATAATAAAGCAGCCCCCCCGCTGCAGCCAGCCCCGAACCCTCGTCGATGCCGTAGATCCACGTGGTCTCACCAAAATTTTCGAGGCGCGCCAGAAAGTAATACCCGCAGCCGATCAGGTGTGCGAACGCCAAAATGTAGATGACAAGCTTCACGAACTGGAAAACCTTGACATTTCGAGTAATTTTTGGGTCCACGACACTTTCTGATGAATATCGAAAAAGGCGCTGGACAGTGCAGAGCAACAGATAAGCAAGCAATCAAATCACATTTGGGTTGAGGAAGTGACTGGAGATGCAAATGGAACGATCTCGCAATTGCAGGTTGTAGATGCATGGATCGACTTACTCATGAGTACATGCATTTTTGTGAATGCATGTGTCTCATACGCGAACAGGTACACTGAGAGGAAATGCAAACGAAGGATTGGGTTGGCGCATCCCACCCGGAGGCTGAAGACGAAGCGCGGAGTCGAAGAGATCCACCAAATCCACCTGTAGATCAGGTAGTGTTGCGAGAAGGCCTCGTTTTGTGGTAGACAGAGAAGAATCACACTTACGACCTGCACATTACCCACACGAGATATTAAGAGGTCAACGATCGCAAAGGGTACGGCATCGATGAATACATCCCCCTCCTTTGTGATGGACCCACCCATACACAAACCCCCCACGTTTCAAGATCGCAACCTGGTACATGATTATAGGGACAACGTTCAATAGAAATTGATGCCGAAAATATAGCCTTGCGATTTGAGCGAAGTTTGTAGCCGCACATAGTTGCCCTTTGTACGTGCCCTGAAATCAGAACGAAATCAGGGGATTCAGAAGTTTGTCCATAACCACACACAAGCCATGGACAGACACAGGCGCACCTTGGGTACTATAGTCACGAGTGAAACAACCATGTCTGCGATCATTATGAAGTCACAGACGATGTCCATGTAGTACACTATCAGAAACAAGCGCTGATACACATCGCAGAAGGCAAGCCTGTCGGAAAAATATGAGCAGTGAGCAGTGGAATTTCCAGGGACTTCAATCAGAGTTCAACCGTCGCAGCAAATTTTGCGTAGCGCACATTTCGAACTCTAGCACTCGATCGACGCAGAAACCTACAAGCTGCATGCCAGAACGCACCTGAGTCCGAAGGAAAAAATGTCGAAGACCAGTGGCAACACCATAAACATAAACCAATTTTGAACTGCGGGACTGCTCCTTTCAAGTGGTTGAAAAACTGCAGCACAAGCCCAAGAAGTCGGTCTAAAGTCAGGATGAGCATTCCGGGGGATTTTACCAACATGAGCACAAGCATTATTCTGAAAAGCGTATGAGCCACACGAACCTTGGGTTGTCGTCTTCCTGCGCAACTTGAAGTGGACACGTTTTGCAGATCTGATGGCATCCCGCTCAAGGCGTTTGACAGGAGTGATCAAAATAGACACCAATAGCTTCTCTTTGTCCCTACTGAGGGGCTTCCCGACAAAACGGACCCAAAGTCTGTCGACGAGGGCAATGATGGCTCGTACTGTAACAGACACGGGAAAGTGAAAACGAGAACCCAGGCCAAAGAAAATCCGAGCATGTGAGTATGATTCAAGTGGCTACGGATGCGAGCAAAACGATACGCCTTACTCCATCCCGCGCGTCACTCTGCCCCACAACCCCTCACTCTGTGGAAGCTAACAGCGCATCCACTTGCATAGTTGGTACACGCGCGTACATACGGCAAGATATATGCGCACAGAACATTACAAGAGGCATGATTAAGTGTACGTACTGAATCGCTCGAGTGGTGAAGACGGATCCTCCGGCTGCCCAGAAAGATACGTCAGACCACCGAGGTGGCAGCGAAGACACGCGAGCGATTTACGAACACAAAAAGAAGAGATGTAAATTATAATGCAATCTCCAAGACGATGCTGCAGGGCGCATACAAGATACAACATGGAAAATCGGATACGGTTCGCTTCTGGGGTTCACGTTGCACGCGTCTGCGAGCGCAGAAATTCAAGAACTGCCAATTGTAAGGCTAGTGCAAGGCAAGGGAGGACCTGGGTGCTTTCGTAATTAGCAGAATCAGTGCCGGCTATCTTGTTTGCTTCAAGTGCCGAGGGCTCGGGCACCGGACCGTGCTGTGACTCATCCTACAGGGGAGGAGTATGTGCAAGAACACATAGAGGCATGATTAATTATGTAGGCGACGGTGAGCTTTATCACCATTTGCTTGGTGCCACATCAACGCACACCAGCACTATGTGTTTCTGCATATCTTTCATGTACTAAACAAGCTCCAGCTCATAAGGGCGAAAAGCGTCTTCGCAAACAGCGCTCTTACACACTTTGTTATCAAAAATGAAATTACCCCCACATCATGAGATAAAGCTTCATCGACAGGCATGAGCGTTGCAGCTCCTCTCGATCTTTTCTGAACTGGAGAAAATCCATACGACTCTTCCTTTCCCATTACACTGACGAGCATTTCATCCCACTCAGGTTCCTCGTCGTCGTCCCCCTCTCCCAAATGATTGAACACCTTGTATGTTTCTTGCTGCAACGCAGCACCCGATGGATCTGGCCGCAAAGATCCAGATGTGGGCCGCGAGCCATTTGGGGAGACTTTCTCTGCTGACGGCGAGCGGGACGAAAGTGAATTTGGGCTGTCCCCGTCCGGAGGTGTATCGCTGGCCTGTGTGCTTGTCGCCGCCTGAGTGACTGCTGCGGAAGCTTGCGATGAGCTGTAAGTACCCGCTACCGTCTTGGCTGGATTGCTTTTCAGCGCAGACACGACATCATTGATCCGTCTGCTTGTTGTTCGTGTATCTAAAGTTGCTGCACGTTTTACTGCATTCATCAGTCCGCCGTTCAACGGCGCAGGCTTTGCCCCAGTCAGCGGCCCCCCGTTCTTGAGCGGCGAGACACTCTTCTGTTGCGTCTCTCCCCCCTTCTGACCGCCTGTTTTGATGCTGTTGCCAGGACCATTCTTCTTTGGTTCCTCGGCCACCTTCTCCTGGTTGCCATCGTCAGCGACTTTGTTCGTGGACTTCGCGAGCAACTCTGCTGTTCGCGAGTACAGCACGTTCTTCGGAGGCATTTTGCCTGCCTACCCTTGAACCGGCCCTAAACCCTAAACCCAAAACTTGCTTTCCCCGTGCCAGTCAACCGTTGCGGACCTTCCCGGAGCGGCCACCGCTGCAGCACGACCAGCCATCCTGTCCAAGGTCGCACGTCGCCAGGTGCCCACCGCGTCGGAGCGGCCACCTCTGATTCGCATTGATCCGGCCCTACCAGAAACGGAAGCGTGTCGTAAAATTTGATTTAAATCCACGAGGTCCTGCAGTAATAAACACACACGTCTTGACACACACTCACGTTCTACTGCTCGAGATACACTGTTTTGGGTCTGTGAAGCGTAGAACACCGTGATCAAGGTCGTCAGACCTTCGGAAATAAACACACCAAAGTCCAGGGGGCGGGC
>Ga0315899_10004340_pt1 | contig 15352 bp, 18 predicted proteins | sample LakEriMetagenome_2_FD_203518 | JGI IMG/M metagenome (GOLD analysis project Ga0315899, IMG submission 203518) | Freshwater fungal communities from buoy surface, Lake Erie, Ohio, United States - Buoy 4 MA112 | ecosystem: Environmental > Aquatic > Freshwater > Lake | place: USA: Lake Erie, Ohio... | reverse complement strand
GAGAGGATCGAGCGGCTCAGGGCATACACCCCCGAGAGCAGGGCGTATTGGGTGGCGGAAAAGCGCGGATTGCACAGGCTCATCAGCAAGGCCACGAAGGCCGCCCCCACCATGCCGCCGCCGAGGTTTTCCAGCCCAACCGCTGCCAGCAACGCCGGCATGCCCCCCCGGACGCTGGCCAGGGCCCAATAGGAGAGGTTGCCCAGCGCGCCCACCACCGCAAACACCCACAGGGAGCGATTCAGCCCGAGCCGGCCAAAGAGCAGCCCGCCCAAGATCGTGCCCGCGATCGTGGCCACAATCCCCCAGCCCGCCAACACCGAGCCCACCACCTCCGGTGAGAAGCCCTGTTTGATCAAAAAGGGCACCGCCATCACGTTCAGCAGGCCATCAGGCCAGCGGTAGAGCAGGATCAGGGCCAGCAGCATGGCGGCTCGGGGGGCACCGGTGCGGGCCAGGAATTCCTTGGCGGGGCCCACCACGGCCTGGCGCAGGCTGGTGACTTGCTGGGCCAAGGGCCGCAGGCGGGGCGCGCTGAACGTGAAGGGCACCACCAGGGCCATCAGCGCCGCCGAGGCGGCAAACGCCTTGGGCCAGCCCTGGCGGCCCGCCAGGATGAAGCCGCCCGCTCCGATGGCGAGCATCGCGGCCCGGTAGCCCAGATTGGCCGCCGCCGCGCCCGCGCCCCGCTCCTCCTGGGGGAGCAGGTCGGTGCGGTAGGCATCCACCAGGATGTCTTGGGTGGCGCTCACCACCGCCAACAGCAGCGCCATCGTCCCCACCGCCGCCAGGCTGGCGGGGGAGGCTTGCTTGGGCTGCAGCAGCGCCATCGCGCCAATCACCGCCACCAGCGCCAGTTGCACCAGCAGCAGCCAGCCGCGGCGCCGATCAGGCCAGGCGATGGGCCAGCGATCCAACGCCGGCGCCCACACCATCTTCAGCGTGTAGGGCAGTTCGGCGTAGGCCAACAGGCCAATCAACCCGAGCGGCACTCCGCTGGCCGTGAGCCAGCCCTGCAGCAGCTTGGTGCCCACCATGTAGGGGATGCCGCTGGCCACCCCCTCGGCCCCCACCGCCAACAGGCGCCGCCAGGGGGAGGCCGGAGCGTCGCTTGCGGGCATGGAACACCATTCGTAACGGGCCATCCTCCGCTGCGCTGCGGGGGGCGTCAACGGTGGGGGGCGGTTTGCAGCAAGATGGGGGCCCCGACGGAGCTTCCGTGTCGTTCCTGCGCTCGAAATTGCTGCCGGCGGCGATTGTGTTGCTCTTCGCCTTGGCGCTCGTGGCCGTCAGTGCCCGCATCTGGTTGCCGGGCGACATGGCGGCTCCCGCCCCCCTCTCCTGAGGCCTGTTGGCGGCCCCTCTACGATCAGGGGGCGGAGCGAGCCAGATGCCGGAGGATCCCCAGCCCTTTCCTGCCCCTTTCCCGGAGACACAGCACCAGCTGGCCCTCGATCCGGACGTGTTGGCGCGGGAGCTTGCGGCGGAGCTTCTGGGCGACCCCCTCGATGACATCGATCCCCGCGAACCCACCGCCGACGATGTGGCCCTCGAGTGTGACCAGGGGCTGGAGTGGTTGCAGGGGGCGCGAGAGCAGCTGATGCAGGGGCTGCGCATCTTTTGTGAACACCGCGACCCGCGGGCGGTGCCCCTGCTCCTTCCCCTGTTGCAGCAGGGGTGTCCGATTGTGCGGATGAGCGCCGTGTATGCCCTCGGCCGCAATCCCCATCCCCTGGCGGTGGAGCCCCTCCTGCGCCTGCTGGCCAGTGACGACAACGGCTATGTGCGCAAGGCCGTGGCCTGGAGCTTGAGCAACTACCCCGACGCGCCCGTGCTCAATCCCCTGATCCGGGCCCTGCAGGTGGATGTGGCGGCGGTGCGGCTCTGGGCGGCCAGCTCCCTGGCCGATGCCAGCGCCTCCGCCCCCGCCAAGGCCGATCCCGCCGCCGCCCAGCTGCTGCAAACCCTGCGCATCGACAGCGAAGCCGCGGTGCGCAGCAACAGCGCCTGGTCGCTGGGGCGCCTTTATCCCGATCTGGTGGAGCCCCGCCAGCAGGAGGTGGTGGAATCCCTGGTGAACAGCCTGCTCCTGGACGAGGATTCCGCCGTGCGGGATGAGGCCCGGATGGCCCTGGAGCAGCTGGAGCGGCCCGAAGTGCTCGAGCGGCTGCAAACCCTCGTGGATGAAGGCCTGCTCAACTGAGCCGGGTTCAGGCCTGCGCAGCGGCGGAGCCCACCTGCAGAAAATCGCGGCTAACATCTCCCGAACACCCTTTGACGGTTGGTCCGGGATGGCCCAGCAAACCATCCGATTCCGCATCCGCGCCGATGGCCGTGTGGAGGAACTCGTGGAGGGCGTAGCAGGCGAGGGTTGTCTGGCCCTCACGGAACGGATTGAAGCCCAGCTGGGGACGGTGCAGCAGCGCCGGAGCACCGCCGAAGCCTTTCAATCCAGCTCCCTCATCGCCCAGCAATCCCTCAGCGACCATCCCGCTCCCTAACCCCCTCCACCTCGCCTCCCCCCCTTCGACCATGTCGCACTTCAGCACTGTGAAGACCGAACTGCGCGATCGCAGTGCTCTTCTCCAAGCGCTCTCGGATTTGGGCCACACCCCCGGCGAAGCCGCCCAGACGGTGCGGGGGTACCGGGGCCAGACCGTCACTTGCGATGTGGCCATCCCCTGCGAGGCCGGCGGCGACATCGGCTTTCTCCTCAACCCTGAAACCGGCTGCTACGAGCTGGTGACCGACCTGGATCTCTGGCGCCAGCCCGTGCCGGTGGAGCGGTTTCTGGCCCAGCTCAGCCAGCGCTACGCCCTGCGCACCATCCTCGCCGCCACGGCGGAGGAAGGGTTCCAGGTGAACGAACAGACCAATCACCTCGATGGCTCGATCGAGCTTGTGGTGACCCGCTGGGAGTGATGGAACCGGGGCCCATGGTGGATCCGGGCCTCGCCTTTGCGGTGCAGGCCGAGCCAGCCCATCTCCGCACGGGGATGGAGCCCCTCCTGGCAGGGGCCTTGCGCCAGCAGGCCGTGTGGGTGGATGAGGCGGTGTGCATCGGCTGCCGCTACTGCGCCCACGTGGCCTCCAACACGTTTGTGGTGGAGGCCGATTGGGGTCGCTCTCGGGTGATTCGCCAAGACGGGGACAGCACCGATCGGATCCAGGAAGCTATCGACACCTGCCCTGTGGATTGCATCCACTGGGTGCCCTATGAGCGCCTGCCGGAGTTGCAACGCCAACGCGAGGAGCAGGATCTGCTGCCCCTGGGCCTGCCTTCCCCCGCTCGGCACAAGCGCACGCTCCCCCGGGCCGCGGGCGGCCATCCCCCCTCCAACGGCTGATGCTCCCCACCCGCCGCTTCGGCCGCACTGGCCTGCCCATGCCCGTGCTGTCGCTCGGGGGGATGCGCTTTCAGCAGAGCTGGAGTGATCTGGAGGCCGCCGAGATCAGCGCGGCCAGCCAGCGCAACCTCATGGAGCTGCTGCAAGCGGCCGTGGCAGCGGGCTTCCACCACATTGAAACGGCCCGGGGCTACGGCACCTCCGAGCGGCAGTTGGGGGAGCTGCTGCCCCAGGTGCGCGACGCCAACCGCATCGTGCAAACCAAGGTGGCCCCCGATCCCGACCCGGCGCGCTTTGAGGCTGAACTCACCCTCAGCTTTCAGCGGTTGGCCCTGGAGCGGGTGGATCTGCTCTCCCTGCACGGGCTGAACACCGCTGAGCACCTTGAGCAAACCCTCCGGCCCGGCGGTTGCCTGGAGGTGGTGCGGCGCTGGCAGGCCGAGGGGCGAGTTGGCCATGTGGGCTTCTCCACCCATGCCCCCCTGCCGCTGATCCTGGAGGCGATCGCCAGCGACGCCTTCGCCTACATCAACCTGCACTGGTATTTCATCCGCCAGGAGAACAGCCCTGCCCTGGAGGCGGCCCGCGCCCATGACATGGGGGTGTTTCTGATCAGCCCCACCGACAAGGGCGGCCACCTCCACTCCCCCTCAGAGCGCCTGCTGGAGCTGTGCGCTCCCCACCATCCGATCGTGGTGAACGATCTCTTCTGCCTCAGCCACCCGGCGGTGCACACCATCAGCGTGGGGGCCGCCGGCGCCGGGGATCTGGAGCGCCATCTGCAGGCCGTCGCCCTTCTGGAGCAGGCCCCCACCCTGTTGCCACCGATCCTGGAGCGGCTCGAGCAGGCCCGGCGCGAGGCCCTCGGCGGCCCCTGGCTGGCCAGCTGGCACCAGGGCCTTCCCGCCTGGCAGCAGACCCCCGGCCAGATCAATCTGCCGGTGTTGCTCTGGCTGCACAACCTCTTGGCCGCCTGGGACCTGGAGAGCTTTTGCCAAGCCCGCTACCGCCTGCTCGGCCACGGCGGGCACTGGTTTCCCGGGGAGAACGCCGATGCCCTGGATCACCAGGTGAGCGAGGCGGAGCTGCTCGCCGTGCTCGGCGGCAGCCCCTGGGCCGAGCGCATCCCCGATCTGCTGCGGGAGTTGCAACGCCGCTTGGGCGGCGAGGCTGGACGCCGTCTGCAGGTCAACTGAGCTGGCCGAGGGGATCCTTGGCTGGCAGCCCCACGGCCCTGGGGTAGGCCTTCGGGCAGGGGGCCAGCGGGCGTACACGTACGGCATGGCGCAATCCTCGGCCGGCGGGCAGCTCCCGCCGCTCCACGCCCTCCAGCCGGGCGCCGAGGGGCTTCAGGGCCCGCTCCAGATCCCCTTGATCGCTGGCGATCCACTGGCCGCGATAGAGCACCGCCAGGCCCTCGGGCTTGAGCAGAGGCACCAGATATTCCGCCACCACCGGGGCGCTCGCCACCGCCCGGGCCATCGCCCCATCAAAGCCCCCACGACAGCCGGGGGCATGGCCCGTGCGCTCCGCCCGCTCCCGCCGAAGGGTGACCCGCTCCGCCAGCCCCACCGCCTCGGCCATCGCCTGCACCGCCTCCAGCTTGCGACCCACCGAATCCACCAGGGTGAGGTGGGCTTGGGGCAGGGCGATGGCCAGCGCCAGGCCAGGGAAACCGCCGCCGGTGCCCACGTCGATCAGCGCCGGGGAGGGTGGGGAACCGGGGGCCTGCAGCCACGCCAGCCAGGGCCAGAGGCTGTCAAACACCTGGCCAATCCAGTAGTCCTCCCCTTCCACCAGGCGGGAGAGATTCAGGCGGCTGTTCCAGCGCTGCAGTTCCCCTTGCAGCGCGCCAAATTGCGCCAGCTGCTGGGGATCAGGCTGCCAACCCAAGGCTTCCCACAGGTGCGCCATCGACTCGACCATCCGCATCTCCAGCGGGCCACGACAGGTGGTGGGGATCTTCCTAGGATGCCCCACGAAATGGGGGTCCACACGCCGTTCGGGCCATGCCGTCGTCTTCCGCATCCCCCGATCCGCTCCCCCTCGACCCGCCGGTGGCTGGATCGCTTGAGGGTGCGAGCTTTTACGACCTGCTGCAGATGCCGCCGTCGGCCTCCCAGCAACAGCTCCGCCAATCCTTTCGGCGCCTGAGCAAGTGCTACCACCCCGACACCACGACCCTGCCGGCGGCCGTCGCCGCCCGGGCCTTTGAACAACTCCAGCGGGCCTACGGCGTGCTCAGCGATCCCCAAGCCCGCCAGCTCTATGACGAGCGGCTGCGGCTCAGTCGCACTCCCAAGCCGGGCTTGGGCACCGCTGATCCCCCTGCCGGTGTGGTCGTCCCCAGCCAAACCCCTGTTTCTCTGCGCCGGGCCCTTTCGGGTGGGGAGTGGTTTGCCCTGCTGCTTCTGGCGGTGGCCCTGGTGCTCAGCTTGGTGTTGGGCCTGGGGGTGGCCTGGGCGCGGGGAGCTGAGCTGATGCGCTGGCCCAGTTGGTGGACCGAGCTGCACCCCGTGGCCATGCCCCAGGATGGAAGTGTGCCGTCCTCCCCGCCCGCTTCGCTGATGGCCGATGCCCACCATGTTGCTGCCCCCTGAGGACACCCCCCTCTACAACCATCCCCTGCCGGCCTTGGAAGCGTGGTTGCGCGAGCTGGGCGCTCGGCAGCAGGCTCCCTATTCCTCCAGCTGGGATCTGCACCTGCCCCAGTGGAGCGCCCGCATCGATCTGGATGTGGAGGACTTCAAGGTGAGCTGGCATCAGGAGGGAAGCGAAAACGTGCGCCTCTTCCCCTACGGACTCTCGCGGGCCGATGCGGAGGCGGCCATCCTGGCCGGCCCCTGAGACAGGTTGCAGGCTGGGTTCCCCCCTGGGCTCAAAGGTCTTGCAGGGCGCTCGCCAGGGAGGCGTAGCAGCGTTGCAGCTCGGCGTCGCTGATGCAAAGCGGCGGCAGCAGATACACCACCTGGCCGAGGGGGCGCAGAAACACGCCGCTGGCGAGCACGCGCCGCTGCAGCTGGCGCCCGATGGGGTTCAGATACCCCTCCGCCGCCTGAACTTTGGCGGAGACCAGATCAAAGGCGGCGATGGACCCCAGCAGGCGCGGCTTGTGCACTCGCGAATCTTGGGCGAGCTGTTGCAGCAGGGGCCGGTGGCGGTCTTCGAAGCCTCGGTAGCGCTCGGGCTGCTGCTCCAACAGGTTCAGGCTGGCCAGGGCCGCGGCGCAGCCCAGGGGGTTGGCGGTGAAGCTGTGGCCATGGAAGAGGGTGAGCGCTGGATCGTCGCCCACGAAGCCGGCAAACAACCGTTCGCTGGCCATGGTTGCGCCCATCGGCAAAAAGCCACCGGTGAGCCCCTTGGAGAGGGCCATCAAATCGGGCGCGATGCCGGCCTGGCCACTGGCAAACAGGGCTCCCGTGCGGCCGAAGCCCGTCATCACCTCATCGGCGATGAGCAGGGCGCCGGCCTGCCGCACCCGCCGCTCCACCTCCCGCAAAAACTGGGGCCGCACCTGGCGCATGCCGCTGGCGCCCTGCAGCAGCGGCTCAAAGATCACCGCGGCGGTGGGGGTTTCCAGGAGGGCGTCCAGGCGGGCCAGGGCCTCCGCTTCCCGCTGCTCCACCGTCGGGTCGCCCCACCAGGTGGCCGGCCAGGGGGCGCGGGCCACGGCAAAGAGCAGGGGCTCGAACGGGGCGGAGAACAGGGAGCGCTCGCCCAGCGCCATGGCCCCGAAGGTGTCGCCGTGGTACGAGCCCTCGAAGGCGATCAGCTGGGACCGGGGCGTGCCTTGGTTGCGCCACCACTGCCAGGCGATTTTGAGGGCCACCTCCACGGCGGTGGAGCCGTTATCGGAAAAGAACAGCCGCTGCAGGCCCGTGTGGGCGCTCAACCGCTCCGCCAGCCGCTCGGCCGGCTGGTGGGTGAAGTTGGCGAAGATCACCTGCTCCAGCTGGCTGGCCTGCCGGGCGATGGCGGCGGCGATCGTCGGTTCGCCGTGGCCGTGCAGCGTCACCCACCAGCTGCTGATCGCATCGATCAAGCTGCGGCCATCCTCCAGCTCCAGCAGCGCCCCCCGGCCGCCCACCACCCGCAGGGGGGGATCGGCGCTGGCCACCTGGGTGGTGGGGTGCCAGAGGTTGGGGTGCCAAGCCGGATCCATGAACGATTGCCCTGACGCTTGCCATGATGGGCAAGACTCACCAGCCCTGGGGCCCTAACCATGGCCAGGTCTCGCCCGCTGTCCAACCGTTTTCTGCCTGAGCCGCAGGCGGTCGCCCGCCGCTCAGGCAAGCCCTCGCGCGATCTTTCCCGCAACCCATGGGGGCCTAGGGAAATGTTTGCCGAGGGCCAGTGGCAATCGATTCGTGTGGCGTTGGAGCGGCAGGGGTGGAGCGCCCAGCAGATCGAACGGGTGCACGATCAACTGCGGCAGGGCTGGCCGCTGACCGTGGCCCGGCACAACGTGGCGGCGCTCACCCGCCAATGCCCCGTGCATGGGCGCCTCGGGGAAGCCTGATCTTCAGCGGCACTCGGGAGGTCGTTCGCCCGGCACCAGAGCCGCAGGGCACTTCACCCAGTCGCGCACGGATTCCTCGAAATCGGTGAACAGCGTGAGGATGGCCATGCAAAGGCCCGCCACTGCAGCGCTCACCAGCCAGTCCCGCCTGCGCATCCTCATGGGGTGAGCTTAGTGGGCAGGGCACTGGCCAGCCATTGCTCCTGCAGACCCTTGGCGCTGAGGGGCTCCAGCGGAGGCAGCTGGGCGAGCACCGGCACCCCCCCCAGCGCCTCCAAGGTGCGGGGATTGTCGGGGTGGAGCGGGCCGTTGAGCACCAGGCCGAGCACGGGAATGGCGCGTTGGCGCAAGGCCTCCAGGGAGAGCAGGGTGTGGTTGAGGGTGCCCAGGCCGCTGCGGGCCACCAGCAGCACGGGCAGGCCCCAAACCCGCAGCTGATCGATCTGCAACAAGCTCCCTTCCGCATCAAGCCGCAGGGGCACCATCAGCCCGCCGGCGCACTCCACCACCAGCGGCCCCTCCACCTGAGGCAGGGCCAGCCTGCCTGCATCGATCCGCACCCCTTCCAACTCCGCTGCCCAGTGGGGCGAGACGGGGGCCTGGAAGCGGTAGGCCTCCGGCAGGAGGCGCTCGGCGTGCAGCGCCAGCAGCTCCCGCACGCGGGCGCTGTCGCTGCCCGCCGCCAGGCCGCTCTGCACCGGTTTCCAGTAGCGGGCGGCCAGCCCTTGCACCACCAGGGCGCTGACGATGGTTTTGCCCACATCGGTGTCGGTGCCGGCAATCACCAACTGCATGGCGGGTCTCCGTTGGGGTCGTGGGGGTGGGGTTTGCGGGCGAGCAGCAGGAGCATCTCCCAGCTCAGCTGCCCCCCCTCCGGCCAGGCGGCGAGCAGCCGGCGCCAGGCCCCTGGAGCCAGGGGAGTGGCAGTGCGGCTGGCGTCGGCGCCGATGGCCCGCAGGGCCCGCAGGGCTGCCAGGGGACCGGGGGGGGCGCCGGCGGGGCGCTGGTGGGAGAAGCGGAGGGTGCGGGCCTGGATCGGCGCCAGCCCCGCCCCGGCCGCGGCAGCGAGCAGGGCCGGGGCGGCCGGCAGCTCCAGAGCGCTGCAGGGCACCTGGGCCTGGCGGGCGGCCTGGCGCCATTCCGGGAAGCTGCCCGCGGTGGGCACGGCCAGCAGCAGCCAGCCCCCCGGCGCCAGGCGCTCCCCCCAGTGCAGCAGGGCCGCGGCGGGGGCGTCGAGCCACTGCAGGGCAAAGCTGGAGGTGAGCAGGGCCGCGCCCTCAAGCTGGGGCGGCAGGCCGTCGTTGAGATCCCAGGCCAGGGTGGGGCCGGCGCCATTGCGGGCCAGGGCCTCGCCGCAAAGATCCAGTTGCAGCAGAGGCGCCGGCAGGGGCACCCGCCAGGCCGCTAAGGCCCGCCCCACCAGCCCCGTGCCGGCCCCCAGATCGGCGCAGGGGCCGGCGGGGAGGGCCAGCCCTGGCGCCTCGGCGTGTCGGGGCCAACCCTGGCGCTGGGCCAGGCCCGCCAGCCGCCAGGCCACGCCCCGCTGCAGCCTGGCCTGGGGCTCGTAGGAGGCGACGCGGCGGCTGAACGCCTCCTGCACCTGTTGGCTGAAGGGACTGAGGGTCATGGCCGCTCCTGGGCTTGGAGCCAGGTCAGCACGGGCTCCAGAATCGGCGCCCGCAGCAGGGCATGGCCACCATCGGGCACCTCGAGCACCGTGGCGCCAGGCAGGGCCTCCCGCAGCAGGGCCCGCACCGGGGGCGCCACGATCCGATCCGCGCCTGCTTCCACGATCAACACGGGCACGTTGGTGGGGAAGGCCTCGGGCAGGCTCTCGGTTTGCGCGAGCCGCTGCAGGTCGGTGCCCAGCCGCTCCAGGCCCACCGGCGTGAGGGGCCCATCGGCGGGGCCGGGCGCCATGGCCTCGATCGGATCGGGGGCCGCGGCTTCGCTCAGGAAGCGCCGCAGCATGGCGCGGGCTGTCGTGGGATCGGCCAGGGCCGACGCCATCCCCGCCAAGGCCGTGCGGAGGGCGCGACCGGCCCGGCCGGGGGGCACAAAGCGGGCAAAGCTGGCCAGGAGCACCACCGCGTCCGCCCCCGCCAACACATCGGCGCTGAGCAAGTGGGGCCCCATTGAATGGGCGATCACCACCCGCCGTCCGCCGCTGGTCCAGCTGGGATGGAGCGGGGGGCGGCTGCCGTAGCCCCGCTCGCCGCTCTGAAAGCTCCACCCCCGGGCGCGGATGGGCTCCTGCCAGGGCTGCCACTGGCTGCCGTCGCTCACCCAGCCGTGCATGGCGATCACCTGCAGCGGCGCCGTGGCGGAATCGGGTGGGGAAACCTCGGCGGGGGCCATGGATCGGGTGGCGGCTGGCGGACCCTCAGGTGGAGCGAGGGGGATGGGGGCAGGGCCCAAGAGCGGCAAGCAGGCGAGCCAGGCTGCCGCTCGGCAGATCCTGGCGCAGCACCAGCCGCAGCCGGGCGGTGCCCGGCGGCACGGTGGGGGGGCGGATGGCGGCGGTGAGTAGGCCAGCGGCCTCCAGCCGCGCCTGCAGGGCAAGGGCCAGCCCGTCGTCGCCCATGCGCAGGGGCAGGATCGGCCCCTCCCCCGGGGGGCGGGGCCAACCGGCGGCCGCCAGGGCCTCGCGCCAGCGGGCGGCGCGGGCCACCAGCGCCCGCCGGGCAGCGGCGGCGGCGGGGGCGTCGCGCAGGTGGATCAGGGCCGCCAGGGCGCCAGCCGCCAGGGGCGGAGCGAGGGCGGTGGTGTAGCGGAAGGCGCCGCTGCTCTGCAGCAGCCACTCGCCCAGGGGCTCGTCGGCGGCGAGGAAGGCGCCACCGCTGCCGAAGGCTTTGCCGAAGGTGCCGCTGATCAGGCCGATCTCGGGGATTCCATAGGCCAGCCCCCGGCCGCCCGGGCCGAGCACCCCCAGGGCATGGGCCTCATCCACCAGCAGGGGGGCGTTGTGGCGGGCGCAGCGGGCCGCCAGCTCCGCCAGCGGCGGACTGGTGCCCTCCATGCTGTAGAGGCTCTCGCAGAGCACCAGCAATCGCCGGGTGGGGCTCTCGCGGCGGGCGGCAGCCAGGCGCCGCTCCAGATCGGTCGGATCGTTGTGGGCAAAGCGCTGCAGCTTGGCGCCGCTGGCCCGCACGCCCGCCAAGAGGGAGTGGTGGATCAGCCGATCGGCGAGCACCAGGCTGTGGCGATCGGCCAGGGCCCCCACGGCGGCGAGGTTGGCCTGGAAGCCGCTGGGGAAGAGCAACACCCGCTCCCGCCCCAGCCAGGCCGCCAGCTCGCGCTCCAGCTGCCCATGGATCGGTCGGCTGCCGGTGATCAGGCGGGAGGCGCCAGCCCCCAAGCCACTGGCGGCCAGCTCGGCGGCGGCGGCGGCGAGCACGGCGGGGTGGCGGCTGAGTCCCAGGTAGTCGTTGCTGGCGAGATCGAGAAGGGGGGCAGCGGGGGTGGCGTTGTTGGGCGGGTGCGGGAGGAGCTCGGCGGTGGCGCCGCTGGCGCAGGCGAAGGGACGCAGCTGGCGCAGACGCTCCGGGGGCAGAGCCGCCAGGGAGGCGCGCAGCTCCTGGCGCCAGGAGGGGGGCTCTCCAGGCTCTCCCGGGCAGTGGTGGCTGGAAGCGTCGGGGGCTCGGGCCGCCTCTGGCCCAGCCGGGTCGGGCGGCGCTGGCGCCGGTTGGGCGGCGTTGGTGGGGGCGGAGGGGCTCAGGCTGTTCCGGGGGGAGGGAACGGGGGCAGTTTGGGATGGCGCGAGGCTGGCTGGCTGGTGCGGGCTCCGGCGCACGGGGGACTCAGGGGGCATCCAAGAGAAAACCGCGGGCGAGGGGATCCCGGGGATCCGGCAGCACGTCGAGCCTCCCGCTCCAGGTGGCCGCGAAAACGCGTGCCGATGATCCCCTCGCTGATGTGTTCCACCCCGAGGGCCAGCTCCCCTTTGGCGTGGGCCAGGGCCATGGAGGCCGAGGTGCCGGTGCCGCAGGGGGCTGCGATCCAGCTGGCCTGCTCCGAAGATCACAGCGCTTTTGGTGAGGGCTTGGTGGTGATGGGGGATCGCGTGGAGCTCGGCGTTGACGGCGTCCTTCACCGCCATGCCCGCGGCGATCAAGGCGCGGCTGTGCTCCCGGCCCACTTGCACCCCCAGCTGGCTGGCCGAGGCCAGGGCAAAGAAATTGCCGCCAAACACCACATCCACCCGCACGTCCCCCACCCCATGGCCGCACATGTCGATGGCGCCGGCGCTGTCGATGAACAGGGCGCCGTGGTCGCCATCTGGAGTGGTGGGGGCCGTGAGGACCACGCCAAACATGTCTTTGTGGGCGCGGGGCTCCTGCATCAGCAGGGTGCGCCAGGAGTCGAGCTGGGCTTTGAACAACGCTTCTTGGCCGCCATGGTGGCGCCCGGGATCTCTGGCAGGCCGCTGAGCACCAGGCGGGCGGGTTCGCCACCGGTGTGGGCGTCGATCACCGAGAGGACCGGAGTGAGCGGGGGCGAGGCCTTCATGTTGACGACTTCAGCGCCGAGCAGCTGGCCGACCTCGACGGCTGTGGGACAGAAAGCCAATCCGGTGGCACGGATCTGTTGTGCCCTTCCCGCTAGCGCCGCCCGCCACCGCACCCCCCCCCTGGATCCTGTGCCCAACACCCCCGATCAGCCCGGCGCAGATCCGCCAGAATCCTCCCAACCCTCGCGGCATTGGCGGCTCACCCTCGATCGCTTTGGCTTCCTGGAGGCCATCGGCGGCCTCGTGCTCGGCTTGATCGCCCTGTTCTCCTCCTATGACCACATCACCGTCTTCAGCCGCACCATCGGCCTCCAGCAGCAGTGGGGAATCCTTTTCATCGCTGCCTCGGTGGCGACAATTTTTGTCGATGCTCAACTGGCGTCGCGATCCCGATTACGAGAGGCGCAAGATGCAGCACGACGTGAGGATGAAACAGCTCAAGAGCGAGACCGAGCAAATCAGGAAAGAGACCGAGCAGATCAGGAAAGAAGCCGAGCAGATCGAGAAAGATACAGAGCAGATCAGGAAAGAGACAGGGCAGCTGAAGCGCGAGAACGCCAGGCTCAGGTCGCTGAACGCCAGAACGAAGGCCTTGCTCTCCTCCATCGATCAGCACTGCTTTCCGGACGCGTCCAACTCGATCCCACTCCCTCCAACCGAGCCCGATTCCAGCTTCTCCTGACGCTGATGGCTGCCTCCTCTTTGGACAACCCCGATGGTTGAGGGTCTTCCCCCCGATGGGCCCCAGCCCGGTGAGCCGCCCGTCAAAGGACAGGCCCCTGCCGCCCCTCGCCATGTGCTGCTCACCGGCGGCAGCTCCGGGATCGGGTTGCAGGCGGCGGCCCAGCTGCTGGCGGCCGGCCATCGCCTCACGGTGCTCTGCCGCGATGGGGCCACCGCCGAGCGTCTGGCCCACCGTCTGGGCGGCTCGCTCACCCCACTGGTGTGCGATTTGGCGGATCTGGCCAGCGTCGAGGCCTGTGCCGCGGGTCTGCTGCAGGCTGGCGAGCCGATCGACACGCTGGCGCTCAACGCCGGCCTGCAATACAGCGGCGCGAAGGCCCCCCGCTGGTCGGCCCAGGGCTTTGAACTCACCCTGGCGGTGAACCACCTTGCGCACCAGGCCCTGCTGCAGCGGCTGTTGCCCCTGCTGCTGCGGGGCCCGGCGCCCCGGCTGGTGGTGACGGCTTCGGAGGTGCACGATCCCACCGCCGCTGGCGGCAAGGTGGGGAAGCCGGCGGGGTTGGGGGATCTGGCGGGCCTGCGCCAGGGGCCCGGCGCGGCCATGGTCGATGGGGGCCCCTTCAACGCCGAGAAGGCCTACAAAGACAGCAAGCTCTGCAATGTGCTCATGGCGCGGGAGGTGGAGCGGCGCTTGCGCGAGCGGGGCATGCCCCTGCCGGTGGTCGCCTGGAGCCCGGGGCTGGTGATCCCCCGCAGCGAGGGCGGTTTCTTCCGCGACAGCCAGCGGCTCAACCCGCTCGGCCAGGCGGTGTTCGCCTTTGTGGCTCGGGATCTGCTGCGGCTCACCGAAACACCCGAGCGGGCGGGCGCCCTGCTGGCCGGCCTGGCCACGGGGGATCCGGCGGCGCTGGAAGGGTTTCAGTATTGGAGCAACCGGGTGTTGGGGCCGGGGCGGCTGCGGTTTGCCGAGGCCGAACCCAGCGCTGAGGCCCGCGACGATGCCCTGGCGGCTGAGCTGTGGCGGCTCACGGCGGAGCGTGTGGGGTTGGCGGAGGTGGGTGGGGTCAGTGGCCCCTTGCGGATGGAGCCATTGCCACCTTCTTGATGGCTCCCATCAACGCCCCCACGATGCCGGGCGAGCATCGCGCATCCCGCCTCCGAAGCATTGCCAGTCGATGGGCTGAGTATTGTCAAAGCCCTAAAGATCGTTTTCCATGCCGTAGGGCCAGGATCTCATCTCGCAACCAATTTCCATACCTTTCTCTGCCCCATCCCCCCAGTCCAGTCCAGCGTCTATCCCGTGGAGCTCCTTGGCTGCCGTGCGCGCGGCCTGGCTCAGTGGCCTGAGGGGAGCTCCAGCCAGTGCAACCGGCCGCTGCCGTCGCCGGCCACCAGCAGGGGGCGGGTGGGGCGCACGATCAGGGCGCTGATGGCGGCATCGGCGACGAAGAGCACTTGGGGGGCGCCATCGGGGCGGGCCGGATCCCAGAGGCGGATGGTGTTGTCCCAGGAGCCCGAGGCGAGGCGCCCGTCGGGGAGCACCGCCAGGGCGTTCACCGGGGCCTGATGCCCCTTGAAGACGGCGGAGCAGGAGCCCGTGGCCGGATCCCAGAGGCGGATGGTGTCATCGTCTGAGCCCGAGGCGAGGCGCTCGTCGGGGAGCACCGCCAGGGCCCTCACCGGGGCCTGCCCCTCGAAGATGGCGGAGCAGGAGCCCGTGGCCGGATCCCAGAGGCGGATGGTTTGATCGGAGGAGCCCGAGGCGAGGAGACCGTTCGGCAGCACCGCCAGGGCGTTTACCCCGTCTTGATGCCCCGCGAAGCTGGCTGAGCAGGTGCCTGTTGCTGGATCCCAGATTCGAATGGTCTTGTCACAAGAGCCACAAACGAGAAGCCCATCTGGGAGCACCGCCAGGGCGTTTACCCCGTCCTGTAGCTGCTCCTCGAAGGTGGCAGAGCAGAAACCTGTTGCCGGATCCGAGAGGCAGATGCTTGAGGCTGAAAGCAAACCCCACTGCAGCGCTCGGCGCCGGCTCCAGCCTGGCGGGTCTGACGCGGATGCTCCAACTGCTGTAGCCGCCACATCTGAAGCCAGCAGCTCGGAAGCCGCAAGCACGGAGGCCGGGACCTCGGGCGCAGGGTTGGCCATGCACATCGCGCTGCCTGCATTCAGTTTGGCGATGGCTAGGGAGTGGGCCGCGGGGGAGGGGAAAAACTTTGGCTTCGGCTTCGGCGAGGCGGTGGCCCTTCAGCCCGATGGATTGGCCAGCGCCACTTGCAACCCCGAGGCTTT
>Ga0315899_10004339_pt1 | contig 15352 bp, 13 predicted proteins | sample LakEriMetagenome_2_FD_203518 | JGI IMG/M metagenome (GOLD analysis project Ga0315899, IMG submission 203518) | Freshwater fungal communities from buoy surface, Lake Erie, Ohio, United States - Buoy 4 MA112 | ecosystem: Environmental > Aquatic > Freshwater > Lake | place: USA: Lake Erie, Ohio... | reverse complement strand
TGCGTTTAGATCGTCCAGAACCATTAGATGAAGCGATGAATGCTCTTTATTACCTTGATGATTTGGCTCGCAACACGGTTCCGGAAGTCTTAAATGACTTTGCCCGTGAATTAAAGAGACTTGATATAGATCTGCCTGTGCAGGCACGACCTCTGACCTTTGGTACTTGGATCGGTGGAGATCGTGACGGAAATCCAAATATCACTGCGCAAGTCACTGAAGATGCGGTAATTCTTCAAGTCGGCCACGCAATCCGGACCACGATTGCAGCAATGGATCAACTGCGCCAGATGCTCTCAGTCTCAACTCGAATCGTTGGCGCTACTCCTGAGCTTTCTGCTTCAGTAGAACGCGACCTGAAGAACATTCCAGAATTCGAAGAACGTTTCTTACGCCTAAATCAGCAAGAGCCTTATCGACTTAAAGCAACTGCCATCGTGCACCGCTTAGCCTTTACTCGTAATCGTCACGCGGCTGGTGCGCCACACGTACCCGGGCGCGATTATGCAAATTCCGCTGAATTAATTGCTGACCTAACGTTAATGCGGGATTCGCTATTTGCGCATCGTGGAGAGTTAATCGCTACTGGCTTACTCGAGCGCACAATTCGCAGTATCGCAGCCTTCGGATTAACCCACGCAACTTTAGATATTCGCGAACATTCAGATGCCCACCACAATTTGTTGAAGCAAGTTCTGCCAGCAGGGTACTTGGAACTTTCGCATTCAGAAAAGTTCCCGATTTTGATTAAAGAACTCGGCTCATCTGCGCCAATAGCCACAACTGCGCTAGATGCGGCAGGTAAGAAGACCTTTGATACCTTCAAGGCGATCGATGATCTAATTGAACGTTTTGGCCCAGAAGTCATTGAAACTTATATCGTCTCAATGACAAAGGGCGCAGATGATTTAATCGCCGCCACGGTTATTGGTAAAGCAGCTGGGTTGGTTGATCTGGATAAGAAAGTCGCCAAGATTGGTTTTGCACCGCTTCTTGAAACTGTCGCTGAACTACGCTCTGCTGGCGAGATACTCGAGAAATTGTTATCGGATCCGACTTACCGTTCTCTAGTAAAACTACGCGGTGATGTACAAGAGGTAATGCTCGGATATTCAGATTCAAATAAAGATGCTGGAATCGCAACCAGCCAGTGGGAAATCCACCGCGCACAACGCAACTTGCGTGACGTTGCAATTAAATATGGCGTAACACTTCGCCTATTCCACGGTCGCGGTGGTTCCGTCGGCCGCGGTGGCGGACCAACTTACGATGCGCTAGTTGCACTTCCTTGGGGTTCTGTTGATGGTCAGATAAAGATGACTGAACAAGGTGAAGTAATTAGTGATAAGTACGCTCTGCCGGCTCTTGCTCGCGAGAATGTTGAGTTAACTCTCGCCGCTTCTCTTGAAGCAACAATTCTTAACCGTGGCCCGCGCCAAAGTCCGACCGATCTTGCGCAGTGGAATGAATGTATGAATTTGATTAGTGATTCATCATTTGCGCGTTATCGCTCATTAATCGATCACCCAGATCTACCTGCTTATTTCTATGCATCAACTCCTGTTGAGCAATTAGGAAATCTTTTCTTGGGATCACGCCCATCACGTCGCCCAGATGCAGCAGGTGGACTCGATTCGCTCCGGGCGATTCCTTGGGTCTTTGGTTGGACGCAATCACGACAGATTGTTCCTGGTTGGTATGGGGTTGGAACAGGCTTAAAGGCTGCACGTGAAGCTGGCAAAACAGAAGTATTAAAGACAATGCTTAAAGATTGGCATTTCTTTCACACATTTATTAGCAATGTCGAAATGACTTTAGCGAAGACTGATTTGGTTACTGCTAAGCGATATGTGGAAACCCTGGTTCCTAAAGAGTTGCATCATTTCCTTGACACAATTACTGAAGAATTCGAATTAACTGTGAAAGAGATCTTGGCGCTCACCGAAAAGAAAACCCTGCTTGGTGATCAACCGATTTTGGCTCGCACTCTTCAGGTGCGTGAGGCTTATCTATCTCCCCTGCACTTGCTGCAAGTTAACCTGCTTCATCGAGTGCGCACAGCTGGCGATTCATCAGATGCCACGTTAATTCGGGCGCTTTTGTTGACGATTAATGGTGTTGCGGCGGGATTACGAAATACTGGTTGATTCGAGTTAACTTTTAGGAATTGTATTTAGATTGGGTGAAATCAAGCCCTTTTTCAATGAGTGATTCCACAACATCTGCACCACGATCTAAGAATTCGGGCAGGTCCTTCTTCTCTTCTTTACTAAATTGCTTTAAAACAAAATCTGCTGGATCTTGCTGACCCATTGGGCGACCGATTCCTAAACGCACTCGGAAATATTCTGGTGAATCAAAAGCTGATGTGAGTGATTTCAGCCCGTTGTGGCCGTTATCCCCGCCAGCGATCTTCGAGCGGATGGCAGCAAATGGAATATCTAACTCATCGTGCAGAACAATTATTTGTTTTAGTTCTACTGAGTAAAAGTTTGCTAGCGCCTTTATCGGTCCGCCAGATTCATTCATATAACTCTTTGATTTCGCAAGGATCACCGAAAATGCATCGACACCGACGCCTAACTTGTAGGCGGCGATGTCGGTGCGTGACTTATGGGTACTTAGTTTTACGTTATGGCGTTTAGCTAGTTCATCAATCACCATCTGGCCAACGTTATGGCGAGTGGCGGCATATTGTTCTCCCGGGTTACCGAGACCAACAACTATCCAAGGAGATGAACTCACAGGAGAAAGAGTAAGGCTTATTAGTCTTTCTTCTCAGCATCAGCTGCTGGTGCCGCTGCTGCATCTGCAGCCGGTGCTGCGACAGCAACTTCTTCAACTGCAGTTGAACGCTCAGATAAGTGAACCACGATCATTCTTGGATCAGATACCAAAACAACACCAGCAGGCAGTGCGACGTTTTCTGCATAGAGAGATGCGCCAGCTGCGAGGCCAGTTAAATCAAGTGTGAAGAATGAAGGAATGGCTGTTGCCTCAACTTCAACTTCGATTGTGTTGTGTACGTGCTCAAGAATTCCGTCGCGATCGTGCTCACCTTCTGTGTGAACAGGAACAGCAACAGTAACTTTTTCTCCACGACGGACAGCGACGAGGTCAATGTGCTCGAGGATCTGCTTTAGCGGATGGCGAACGATCGCCTTGGGAAGCGTTAGTTCATCCTTGCCATCAATGTTGATTTGCAGAAGTACGTTTGACTGCTTTAGAGCAACGCCGAGTTCGCGTGCTGGAAGAGTGATGTGCTGTGGCTTCTCGCCGTGGCCGTAGATAACTGCAGGAACAAGACCTGCTACTCGTGCACGACGTGATGCACCCTTACCAAATTCGGTGCGTGTTGTGCCGGTGATCTTGATTTCTGCCATTTTGATTACTCCTGTTTATCTTCAATTGAATTTACTTGGGAAACTTCGGTTACTGCACAAAGTCCCAGCAGGAGTTAAATCCTTACCGTCGATTACGGAGTTTTTCACCCTCGCCGGAAACTATAAGGCGATATTAGCCTGACTTAGCTGTGGCCGTCAAAAAGACTTGTGACTGAGCCATCTTCGAAGACTTCGCGGATTGCGCGGGCCAAAAGTGGCGCAATAGAAAGGACGGTGAGGCCATCGAAGCGCTTATCTTCTTCGATCGGCAGAGAATCTGTAACAACGACCTCTGTCACCTTTGAAGCCTTTAAGCGCTCAACTGCGGGACCAGAAAAGACAGCGTGAGTAGCGGCAACGATTACCTCTTTAGCGCCGGCGGCGAATAACGCATCAACTGCTTTGGTAATTGTCCCTGCAGTGTCGATCATGTCGTCGATAACTACGCAAGTCTGTCCATCTACTTCACCAACAACTTTTCCAGTCACAGATTCATTTGGAACGCGTGGATCGCGAGTTTTATGGATAAATGCGATCGGACAGCCGCCAAGAAGTTCAGACCAGCGTTCAGCAACGCGCACACGGCCAGAGTCTGGCGAAACGATTGTTAAACGTGAGCGGTCAACTTTGCTGCCGACGTAATTAGCGAGCATTGGAAGAGCAAATAAATGATCAACCGGACCATCAAAGAAACCTTGAATTTGTGAAGTGTGAAGATCGACAACCATTAAGCGATCAGCGCCTGCAGCTTTGTAAAGATCTGCCATTAAACGAGCTGTAATTGGTTCGCGGCCGCGATGCTTTTTATCTTGGCGGGCATAACCATAAAAAGGTGCAACAACGGTTATTCGCTTTGCTGATGCACGCTTTAACGCATCGACCATAATCAATTGCTCCATAATCTGTTTATTTACTGGAGCTGTGTGGCTCTGAATAACAAAGGCGTCACAACCGCGAACAGATTCTTCGAAGCGAACAAATACTTCACCATTTGCAAAGTCATATGCAGATGTTGGTGTTAGTGGAATACCAAGTTCGGAAGCGACTGCTTCAGATAGTTCCGGAAATCCGCGTCCTGAAAAAAGGCGGAGTCTTTTCTCTGAGGATAAACGAATTTCGCTCAAGGAAATTAGCCCTTCTTCTCGTCGCTATGTCGCGCCGCAGCTTTGGCAGATTGAGAACCAGATCGCTTGCGCATGACCCAACCTAATACATTTCTCTGCTTACCTCTAGCGACACCCATGGCTCCAGGTGGAACATCTTCGGTAATAACAGATCCTGCAGCGGTGTAAGCCCCGTCACCAATCGAAACTGGCGCTACCAACATTGAATCGCTACCGATTCGGACGTGATCTCCAACAGTTGTGTGGTGCTTTTCGACGCCATCGTAGTTAACAAATATTGTGGCAGCGCCAATATTGGTGCCTTCACCGATAGTTGCATCACCGACGTAGGAAAGATGTGGAACTTTTGATCCATCGCCAACGTTTACATTCTTCATTTCTACAAAAGCACCAGCTTTTGCGCCAGTGCCGAGCACAGTGTCTTTACGTAAATATGAGTAAGGACCAACGTTGGCGCCTTTGCCGATAGTTGCCTCAAAGCAATTTGATTCGATGATCTTGGCGCCACTCAAAACTGTGCAAGATTCGAGCACTGCTCGTGGCCCAATTACAGCGCCGGTCGCGATTGTGGTGCTTCCGAGAATTGCTGTTCCTGGAAAAATAGTGACATCGTTTTCAATTCTTACCGTGGCATCGATCCAAGTAGTTGTTGGATCCACAATCGTGACTCCGGCGCGCATAAAGCCTTCATTAATCCGATCGCGCAAAAGCGCAGCGCTTTCAGCTAATTGCACGCGATCGTTAACTCCGAGAATTTCCACGAAATCTTCAATGAGCGCGGCTGCTATTGAGCCACCTTCGTTTCGCAGGATTTCTAAAACATCTGTTAAATAGAGCTCACCTTGCGAGTTGTCTTTCTTGAGCTTTCCGATCGCGCCTAACAATTTCTGTGCATCAAAGGCGTAAACCCCTGAATTTACTTCGTAAATCGCTTTCTCAAAGTCATCAGCGTCGCGTTCTTCAACGATGCGAAGTAATGACCCATCATCGCCGCGGATAATTCGTCCATACCCAGTTGGATCAGGGTGTTCGGCGGTTAGAACTGTTGCTGTAAATCCACCCGAATGATGTAAGTCGAGAAGTTGCTGTAAGGATTCACCAGTAAGAAGTGGCGTATCACCAGCCAAAATCAATATCGTTCCTGACACTTTTGTATCGGCGAGCGCTAATTGCGTTGCATGGCCGGTGCCGCCACGGTGTTCTTGAAAGACAGTTGTAACTTGTGGGGCAATCTGCGCCAAGTGCGCTTCGACTGCTTCTCGACCTGCACCCACAACTACGCGAACCTGGTTTGGCTTAAGCGATTCAACCGCGGAGAGAACGTGTCCGACGAGCGAGCGCCCTGCAACTTCGTGCAGAACTTTTGGTTTTATAGATTTCATTCGAGTGCCTTCACCTGCGGCGAGAACAACAACCGTCTCGAGGTTTGCACTCATATGGGTAAGTCTAACTGGTGTGTCTGGCTCTAGCTTCGGCTCCGCCACCAGGTATCGATCCTGGACCCTGGGCTTCAAAGGCCCATGTGCTAGCCACTACACAATGGCGGAACGCATATTCTCCCTCATAAATGCGAGTGCTCGCGACCATCAACACTTCGGGCGCTACATCAGCCACCACTTGGCGGGGCGTTCACGCCGCTAGCCTTTACCTCTATGAGCGCAAATCGTGATGAGGTAGACCGCCTAATCTCGGCCTGGAAGCGCGAACGCCCTGATCTCGATTTGAGTCCATTCTCTGTTTTAAGTCGCATCTCTCGCATCTCACGCAATCTCGATATTGCACGTCGCGATGCGTTCGCAGATTTAGAAACGTGGGGCTTTGACGTCTTAGCTGCGCTGCGTCGTGCAGGTGATCCATACCAACTTTCACCTGGTGAATTAATGCAGGAAACTCTCGTGACAAGCGGAACAATGACAAATCGTTTAGATCGCTTGGAAGAGTTGAAGTTAATAACTCGCCAGCCTGATCCCAATGACGGCCGCGGATCACTTGTAACTTTGACTGCATCTGGAATGCGCGCAGTTGATAAAGCTCTCGATGGCTTGCTAGAACACGAAAGAGATTTGCTCAAAGGTTTAACGCGCGAACAGCGATTGGCGCTGGCTGATTTGCTCAGCGTTCTTGCAGCACATCTAGAAGAAAATTAAAGAACTTTCGCTCCGGGCACTGGTCCATAAGCCCGCGCAACGCTTCCCACAACTCCACTTGAAGTCAGTGCAACTGCCAGATCTAAGCCTTGTTCTTCATCGCCAACTAAGAATGCAACCGTTGGACCCGATCCCGAAACTATCGCACCGAGGGCGCCATACTCTTCGCCGACATCTAAAACTAGAGTCAGCGCTGGACGTAATGAACAAGCTGCCGATTGCAGATCATTCTGCAATGCCAGCCCAACTGCTTTTGGATCTGCAGTTAGCAAAGATTGCATAAGCGCATCGCTAGTTTGTGGTGCGGCGATATCTAAGCCGGCACGTAAACGATCGCACTCTTGGTAAACCGCAGGCGTTGAAAGACCAACGGTGGAAAGCGCTAGTACCCAGTGATAAGTTCCGCGCGAAAGCGCTGCGGTTAATTGATCGCCCCGACCTTGGCCAATTGCTGTACCACCAGTAATCATAAATGGGACATCGCTGCCCAATTGCGATCCAAATACCAACATCTCTTCGCGCGACATTTCCAGATCAAATAACTCATTTAATCCAACGATTACTGCGGCGGCATCTGCACTTCCGCCAGCCATTCCACCTGCGACAGGGATCGATTTACTCACTTCAATATGAATATCGGGTGCAAAGTCATACTCATCAGCGATTAACTGCGCAGCCTTTACCGCCAAATTTGTTGAGTCCGCCGGAACTCCGTGTGTGTGATCACCAGTGATTGCAATCGTAATTCCCGAACCAGGCGCTGTCTTGTTAATCGTTACATCATCATAAATTGAAATTGCTTGAAAGACAGAAACTAAATTGTGATAACCATCTGCTTCGCGTGGGCCAACCGCTAATTGCAGATTGACTTTAGCGGGCACTCGCACTGTTACGGATGCGTTATTTGTCGGAGACACGTTAAGACTCTAAACCTTGTTGCGCGATTTTGCAGAAACTATCAATATCCAGCGATTCACCACGCAGAGTTGGATCTATTCCTGCTGAAATTAAGTGCGCTTCAGCGGCGGCGGATCCCCCGTAGCGAGAGGAAAGAGCGGCGCGCAACATCTTGCGCCGTTGGGCAAAAGCTAAATCAATAATGGCAAAAACTTCTCGGCGCAGGTTTTCGCCACCTGGTGTAGCCCGGCGCTTAAATGCGACCAACTTTGAATCAACATTCGGAGCAGGCCAGAAAATTGAACGCGACACTGATCCAGCACCAGTGACCTCCGCCCACCAGGCAGCTTTCACGGATGGAATTCCATACTCTTTGGTATTTGGTTTAGCAGCTAAACGATCTGCAACTTCCGCTTGCACCATAACCACACCGCTGCGAAGCGTTGGCAGAATCTCCAGTAGATGAAGAAAGACCGGAACCGATACGTTGTAGGGCAAGTTAGCAACTAAAACAGTTGGATCAACTGGCAAATTCTTTAACTGCAACGCATCTTGATTAATGACCGCTAGCTTTTCCACCTTTTCGCTATGTGCTGCCACAGTTATCGGAAGTTGGTTTGCTAAGCGCGGATCAATTTCAACAGCTACAACGCTTGCTGCTTCTTCCAACATGGCAAGTGTCAGCGAACCCAAACCAGGACCAATCTCGAGCGCAATATCTGACGAAGTAACCCCAGCCGTGCGCACAATCTTGCGACAGACATTTCCATCAATTACAAAGTTTTGACCAAGTGACTTGGAAGGCTTTAAATCTAACTTCTCTGCTAGCGCACGAATTTCTGCAGCGCCGAGCAAGGTCATAGGGTCGAACCTGCGGCAAAAGAACCAAATATCCGTTCGGCATTATCAGATAGCGCTTGCGCCAAAGCTCCGACGCTTTCGTTTCGCTCTTCCGCCATGGCGCGGACTATATTTGCAATCTGCGCGGGAGTATTCAGCGCTCCACGGTTAGGCATAGGCGCTAAAAATGGCGAATCAGTTTCGACAAGTAATTGTTCATAAGGAACCAATTTCACTGCTTCACGTAAGGCGGGAGCGTTCTTAAAAGTTAAAGTGCCCGCGAAAGAGAGAATATATCCACGGTCTATACACGTCTTCGCCATTTCAACGTCGCCCGAGAAACAGTGAAATACCGTTTTCTCTGGTGCGCCGACCTCAAGCAAAATAGATAAAACATCATCGTGCGAATCACGATCGTGAATTACTAGCGCTTTCTTATTCTTCTTGGCTAATTCAATATGCCATTTAAAGGAGTCTTGCTGACGTTTTCTAAGTTCCGGAGGAGTTCGGAAATAATCTAAACCAGTCTCACCAATCGCACGCACACGTGGATGCGAAGCCAGCGCTTCAATTATCTTCAAATCCGCTTCCATATCTACAACTACTGGCGCTTCATTGGGATGCAGCGCAACCGCTGCTAAAACGCGATCGTTAAAGTGTTCAGCCGCGGCTACGCACCACTTTGATTGCTCTGCTGAATATCCAACTTGCACAACGCGATCGACGCCTGCGGCCTTGGCATCATCTAAAACCTTCTTTACTGCATCTGAATCTGGAGCATCATCAGTGACTATCTCTAAATGCGCGTGAGAATCCACGGTTGCAACCGGCAATGGTTTTGGCGTAGGTGCCAGTGGGCGATCAATATCGCGATTGTGGCGATCTGCCATAGAAAATTACTCTTTAATCTCGAGACGTGGAAAAAGAACTGGGGTCTTTGTGACGATAGTTCCTTCAGGCAACTGTCCCCAATTAGCAACGTTGGAGATAACTTGTGCGCCTAACGATCCGATTGATTTATTCGCGCCCAAACTTTCCCAGAGAATTTCCGTTGTTGCGGGCATTACTGGATGCAGCAAGACAGCTAGAGCGCGTAGAGATTCGGCTGTGTTGTACAGAACTTCGTTTAACTCAGCCATATTTGCCTCATCTTTAGCCAATATCCACGGCTCTTTCTCGGTGACATAGCCATTAACCTTTTTACAAAAATCCATAACTGCAGTTATTCCACCTTGAAAATCTAGCGCCACCATTGCAGCATCTGCCTTAGCAACTGTTGCGGCAAGCGCACTAGATAAACCAGCATCTTTGGCAACTGCCGGGACTTTACCGTCGCAGTACTTTTCAATCATTGCTGCTAAACGCGAGGCTAAGTTACCAAAATCGTTAGCAAGTTCAGATGTGTATCGCGCTGACATATCTTCCCAAGAGAATGAGCCATCGCTTCCAAAAGGAATAGCGCGCAAGAAGTAATAACGGAAAGCATCTACACCAAAGTGATCTGTAATATCCGATGGTGCAATTCCAGTGAGCTTACTCTTGCTCATTTTTTCGCCACCAACGAGAAGCCATCCGTGGGCAAAGACTTTCTTTGGTACTGCAAGTCCTGCAGCCATCAACATCGCCGGCCAGATAACTGCGTGAAAACGTAAAATATCTTTTCCTACTAAATGAACATCTGCTGGCCAAGTCTGCGCAAATTTCTTTCCGCCTTCAGTATCAGATGCATCGGTTAATCCAACTGCAGTTGCGTAATTAAGTAACGCATCAAACCAGACATAAACTACTTGATCGGTATCCCAAGGAACCGGAATTCCCCAATCAAAAGTTGAACGAGAAATTGAAAGGTCAGATACTCCGCCTTCTAAGAATGAAACAACTTCGTTGCGTGCACTCTCGGGTTGGCAAGCGTCAGGGTCGGTTCGGTAGTGTTCAAGAAGTGGCTCAACAAAAGCGGATAATCTAAAGAACCAATTATTTTCATTTACTAATTCAATTGGCTTACTGTGTATCGGACAGAGTTTTTCACCGTCGGCATCTATTAAATCTCCAGGTAACTTAAACTCTTCACAGCCCACGCAATATGGGCCTTCATACTTACCAGCATAGATATGACCAGCATCTTTAAGTGACTGTAAAAACTTTTGAACGCGCTCTGTGTGGCGTGGCTCAGTCGTCCGAATGAAATCATCATTTGCGATATTTAGCGCGCTCCAATTAGGTTTCCAGGCATCGGCAACCAACTTATCGACCCAAGCCTGCGGCGCAACGTTATTCTGTTCTGCTGTGCGCATTACTTTCTGTCCGTGTTCATCTGTTCCGGTTAAGAACCAAACTGATTCACCGCGTTGGCGATGCCAACGAGTCAGAACATCGCCGGCCACAGTTGTATATGCATGGCCAATATGCGGCGCATCATTTACATAGTAGATCGGCGTAGTTAGATAAAAGGACTTCACGAGCGCATCTTATTCGCATCAACTACTGCTGCATAAACGATCCGCTTCGGAAGGTCAAATTCATCGGCCACAGTGGAAATTGCGCTCTTTCGATCCATTCCGGCTGCCTCAAATTCACGAACTCGAGCAACCATATCTTCAGCCGATTTCTCAGCCGTGCCAACCTCAGCTCCAGCGATGACTAGCGTTATCTCACCTAAGACTTCTTTACTCTCAGCCCATTTCAATAGTTCAGCTAATGATCCACGAATCGTTTCTTCATAAGTCTTGGTCATCTCGCGACAGATCGCCCCGCGACGTTCGTTTCCGAATATTGCCTTCGCATCTTGTAAAGATTCAACCAGACGATGTGGGGCTTCAAAGAAGACCATGGTTCGCTCTTCAAATCGCAACGCTTCAAATGCTGCTTGACGAGCGCCAAATGCGCGTGGTGTGAATCCTTCAAAGGTAAATCGATCAGTGGCTAAACCGGATAGCGCAATCGCCATTACTGGCGCACTTGGACCAGGAATAACTCTTACCTCTAGATTCTCCGCCATTGCATCACGAGCTAAGCGAAAGCCCGGATCGCTAATCGTTGGCATACCAGCATCAGAGACAACTAAAACGTTCTTGCCTGATCTCAAATACTGCAATATTTCTTCGCTTCGTTCCGTTTCATTTCCATCGAAGAAAGAAATCACTTTGCCGGTAAACGTCACGCCAATATCTGCGCATAAGCGATGAAAGCGACGAGAATCTTCGGCAGCGATAATCTCTGCTTCTGCGATTGCATCTTTGAGGCGCGAACTTGCATCCAAGGGATTTCCCAGAGGAGTCGCCGCCATCGTTAAAGCCATAGGTACATCCTCTCAGTACGCTAAGGCTGTGAAAACCCGGATAGGCGTAGCAGCGATCGCTTTATTCGCACTTGCCCTGAGATTAATTAACTTGGGCAGACCTAAAGGTTTTGTATTTGATGAGGTTTATTACGTAGATGGGGCCCGTGACTATCTGGCCTTTGGCGTCGAAGTAGATAAGAACTCACCCGAATTTATCGTCCACCCCCCAGTTGGTAAATGGCTTATCGCGCTGGGAATAAAGATCTTTGGCGATAACGAGTTTGGGTGGCGGTTTATGGGGGCTTTTCTTGGCACGCTATTGGTCGTATTGATCGCATTAATTGCCCAACGATTATTCAGAAACTCTTTTATAACAATTTTAGCTAGCGCCTTGATGGCGATGGATGGTCTCGCGCTAGTCCATTCACGTACTGCGCTGCTAGATATCTACTTAACATTCTTCATACTGCTGGCAACATATTTCTTTGTAATGCGCTGGCACTGGTGGACAGTAATTGCACTCGGCTTTGCGATCGCAACAAAATGGAGTGGTCTCTATTTTCTTACTCTCTTTGCGATCATTGCAATTTACAGAGTCTTTACGCACAACACGGGGCGCGATCTAATCAAGCCAACACTAAGAACTTTTACACAATATGCGATTACACCGATTGCAATTTACTTGGCATCTTGGACAGGTTGGTTTCTCTCAAGTCGCGGTTGGGCGCGAGATCACTCAGCCAATGTACTCAGTTCATTTCTGCATTATCACTCGCAGATGTTGGGCTTTCATACTGGTTTGGTTGAAAAACACGCCTACCAAGCAAATCCCTGGAGTTGGATGGTGATGGGACGACCAACTTCGTTTTATTACCAAACCCCTAAAGAGTGTGGCGCTGATAATTGTGCACAAGAAGTCTTAGCGCTGGGCACACCATTCTTGTGGTGGATCGGAACAATTGCAGATGCGGTGGTCTTTGGTTTTTGGATTAAATCATTGGCTCAGAAACGTTATGAACCACAGTTAAATATCATTATCGCTGGAATTACGGCGGGTTACTTGCCTTGGTTCTTCTTTCAAGAGCGCACGGTCTTCTCCTTTTATGCAATCGTCTTTCAGCCATTTTTGATACTTGCGATTTTGTACTGCGCCTATATTGTGCTAATTCACTTTAAAAATAGCCGAAATTGCTACATATTGATCACCGTTATCGCAGGCGTGATATTTCTAAACTTTATCTACTTCTTGCCAGTGTTTACCGCTGATGTGATGACTTATGAGGCGTGGCAAGCACGTATGTGGCTGCCATCGTGGATCTAACAATTATTCGTTAGCGGCGCGATTTTCCTTCAAGCGAGCTACCGCTTCATCCGCTAATTGCTGATCAAAGATTTCATCTCTTGATGGCGCGGCGGCGGCGAGCGCTTCGCGTTCCAACCGCTCTTGCTCTTCACTCCACTGCCCTGGGGTTGTCAGATCAATTACCCGTTTTGGAACAATCGCCTTCGGAGCATTTACATAAGTTGGTACCGGAACTGAATTTGGTTGCCATTCTCCACGCGCAGCAGCGCTACCCTTTGGCAAAATTGTTACACCTGTAAGTTCGCGTTCAGAAAGTGGAATCCAATGTTCTGTGTTCTGTTTAGGAGCAACTACTTCAGATAAGTTTGTTGAAGAAACCCCTGCAGTAGTGCGATGTATTTGTGTGACTCGACGACGTTGCGCTTTTTCAGTATTGCTCTGGTGTCGTACGTGCGCCAGATACAGAACAAAAGCCACAACTGGGATTCCAATAAATGAAATTGCAAGAGTTCGCATAATTGCACCAACTATCGTCATTGCGAATGAAATAGTAATTAGTGAGAAAATAATCCGGCGGCGCAGAAGTTGTTGAGCGACTTTTGCTTCACGATCTAGATCTGTGTGAATTACTCCAGTGCCGGAACTTCCGCCGGGAGAGTTGCTAGCAACTATTCGGAGTGCGCTCTTATATCTTTCGACGCTCTTTCCAGAGAATTCATTTCTATCGTGGACCCAGCGTGGGAGGAAGTAAGCCACCCACATTCCAATTATCAACAGATAAATAATTCCTGAAGCCATGATGGACCAAGATTAGAGGAGCGCCCCTCAAACTCTGCGGATTTAGAGGGTCAAATGACCTGAGTATTTTCTTTGACATAACAGACATGGTCGCGCCAACTTCCATTTATATGTAAGTAACGAGGTCGCGCTCCCTCAAATTGGTACCCTGCTTTTTCGGCGACTCGTATAGATGGAAGATTTTCTGGGCGAATATTTATTTCAATGCGGTGCAAATTAAGGGTTTTAAAGCCAAAATCAGTTACCGCCTCAACCGCTTGCGTTGTATATCCGCGATTGGCATATGCCCGGTCGATCCAATAGCCAATATGCGCACCACGCATAGCTCCATACATAACTCCGCCCATTGTTATCTGGCCGATCAAATTCTTGCCTTGCCCGTTGATATGCCAGATGGCAAGCGAATAAGAACGTCCCTGCCGACCTTCGCGGCGGTGCCAACTCACCATTTCAAAGAATGTCGGCAGTTTATTTGAGTCAATCTCGCCCGGAACTTGGGGCAAGGTGGCTTCCCATTCATCTAGCCAATCGCGATTCTCACTGCGAACCTTCAGCCAACGACTGCGATCACGCCAACGAAGTGGCCTGAGAATTAACTCGCCTGTCTGTAAATATACGGGCCAAGTCGTCGTATTTTCAGACATTTATCTCAACTTATATTTAAATGTATCGACGCTCAAGAACTACAACTGTTACATCTGAACCTGCCGAGATATTCACATCTCCTTCAGGCACGGCGATCAGTGCGTTGGCATCAGAGAGAGTGGTCTGCTCATCTTGCACGCTGGATCCCTCTGAGAAAAGCGGCAAAACAGATTTGCCATCTTCGGAGAGAACGGCGCGAATATAAGAACGGTTATCGCTTGTGGAGGTAATCGCTTTTTCGAGTTTGGCTTTAACTGATGGACGGTGAATAGTCGCAGCGCCCAACATTGTTCGAATCATCGGCCGCACAAAGAGCTCAAAGGATATATATGCAGCAACTGGATCACCAGGCAGAGTCACAACTGGAGTTTTATCTGGCCCGATTACTCCATAGTTATGTCTTCCGCTAGATTCAATTGCGATATCTACAGTTGTAATCTCACCCATAGCCGCCAAAGTTCGAGTTATTAAATCGAATGAATCATCTTTGCGCTCACCGCTAATAATTATTAAATCCGCCCGGACCAGTTGATCCTCAATCACTGCTTGTAGCTGCGCTTCATCATCCGGAATTGTGTGGACCCGATAGGCAACCGCTCCTACTTCGCGCACCGCAGTGGTGAGCAGCCAAGAATTTGTCTCAAACTCTTCGCCTTCTTTTAACTCTTTACCTGGTTCAACTAGATCGGGACCCGCCGAAAGAACAACAACGCGCGGATGTGGTCTAGTAGGAAGTTGATCACGGCCGATCGAGGCAGCTAAACCAATTTGAGTTGAGCGAATTCGTGACCCGGATTTTAAAACTAACCGCTCGCCCGCATAAACATCTTCGGCAAGCGTCGCCCCGTGCGCATCCAAAAGCGACATGCTAAATGGATCTAGCGGTCGGCATATTGAAATAAGGCAGGAGAGGAACTCATCCACGCGCATACGGA
>Ga0315899_10004338_pt1 | contig 15357 bp, 13 predicted proteins | sample LakEriMetagenome_2_FD_203518 | JGI IMG/M metagenome (GOLD analysis project Ga0315899, IMG submission 203518) | Freshwater fungal communities from buoy surface, Lake Erie, Ohio, United States - Buoy 4 MA112 | ecosystem: Environmental > Aquatic > Freshwater > Lake | place: USA: Lake Erie, Ohio... | reverse complement strand
CGGCCTCTTTGGTGGCGCAGAGCGAAGGCTACGACAACGGATGCTCGCAGGTGATGTTTTGGACGCAGAAAGCAGCACCTATGTTGAAGAGTTGGGTGGCATGAACCTGTTCTTCGTGTTCAAGGACGGCCATGTGGCAACGCCCGCACTGGACGGCGCGATTTTGAGCGGCATCACCCGCAAGTCGCTCATCCAATTGATGCATGACCGTGGCATCGCCGTTCAAGAGCGAAAAATCAGCATCGAAGAGGTGAGGTCGGGCATCAACACCGGCTTCATCTCAGAAGTGTTTGCCTGCGGCACCGCCGCGGTGATCACCCCCATTGGCGGTTTCAAAAGCACGACCGAAACCCTCAACGTGTCTGCCACCGAACCCGGCCCGCTGACCCTCAGCCTGCGAGAAGAACTCACTGGCATTCAATACGGCCGCATCCAAGATCGCCACCACTGGATGTATCGCCTTCGGTGAATATGGGTCATCTGGCTGTGGGTGGGCAAAGTTGTCACACAGTTAGCCCAGGCTTGGGTGGCGGGACATCCCCCCAAACCTTGCCCCACATCAACCCCCGTGTGGACCCAGGGGTGTCGATTCGGGGTTGAGGCCGCGATGAAACACCCATCCCCACAACCCCTTGCTGGCCCAGCGCTGCGACAAGACCATCAAAGTGGTCGATGGCCGGGTTGGCGGGTTTAGCGGCCTGATCTTTATTCGGGGTTCAGGCCCGCAAAGGCGGCGCGTTCGGCCCACAGGGCGCGGTCTTTGCGCACAAACTCGGCGAAATCGTCGGCCATCAGCAAGGTGGGCACGCAGCATTGCTCGAGCTTTTTGAGCAAGGCCGGGCTGTTCATCGCGCGTTTGACGGCGTTACTGTAGCGTTGGATCACCGCGTCAGGTGTGCCCGCGGGGGCGTACATGCCGTTCCAAGAGCGCACCTCAAAGTTGGCCATGCCGCTCTCGGCCATGGTGGGCAGGTCGGGCAAGATGTCGATGCGTTTGGGTGAGGTCACGGCAATGGCCTTGACCCGGTCGCCTTGCACAAAGGGCAGGGCGGCGGCGTAGTCCAGGAACATGAAGCTCAGTTGGCCACCCATCAGGTCGGTCACGGCCAAGGGGCTGCTTTTGTAGGGCACGCCCACGCTGGTCAGGTTCAGGCGCTTGAGAAACACGGCGCCGGCAATTTGGCTCACCGATGCCCCCCAGCCATAGGCCGCCTTGTCGGAGTTGGCTTTGATCCAGGCGGCCAGCTCGTTGACGTTGCGCACCGGCATGTCTTTGCGCACGATCAGCACATAGGGCGCGGTCAGCACCATGGCGATGGGCTTGAAGTCTTTCACCGGGTCGTAGGGCAGTTTTTTGAACAGCACCGGGTTGATGGCGTGCGTGGTGTTGGAGGTGAATAGCAGGGTCCTGCCGTCGGCCGGTGCGCGGGCCACAAACTCGGCGGCCAAAAAGCCATTGGCGCCGGGGCGGTTGTCGATCACGGCGGTTTGGTTCAGCTCGCGGCCCACCTCTTCAAAGAGTGGGCGCGCCACGTTATCGGTGCCGCTGCCGGGGCCAAAGGGCAAAACCACGCGGATGGTGCCGCTGTCTTGGGCGCTTGCGCCTGTGGCGGCCAGGGCCAAACTGCACACAGCCAGCCAGCGAGAAAAAATCTTCATAGGGGTCTCCTTGTGGGGCGGTGGGGCTTGCCAGAGGCGTCCATCTACCGTTGTCAAGCCACTTTAGCGCCTGCCCCGCCAAAAGACCATGCGGGTTTAAGCCAATGCCAGCCAGCGCAAAGCGTTGTCTTGGCGCAGGGCTTGGCGGTGTTGGGCGCTCAGTTGCAAGCGCTCGACCCGCTGGGCGGGGTCGCGGTCCATGATGACAAACGGGTCGTCGGTGCCCACCATCACTTGGCCCACACCATAGGTGTAAATCAAGTGGTGGATACTGGCCTCGTCGTAGACCAGGTCGTCCACAAACATCTGCCGAGCCACGGCGCGGGGCGAGTGCTTCAAGGCGTTTTGGATCGGGGGCATGCAAGTCCATGCATGTTCCATGCGGGCCACCAACACCGGCAGCGAGCCGCCACCATGGCTGAAGGCGATGCGCAAGCCTGGCAGGGCCGCCAGCCGGCCGGAGGTGATCATGGACGCAGCGGACAAACCAATTTCGCCCGGGAAGGCCAGGGCTTGCTCCAAAGCAGGCGGGCCGACCAAGCGGTCCATGCCCGCTGGGCGCAGGGCGTGGACAAAAATCGCCGCGCCAAGGCTTTGCGCGGCCTCAAAAAATGCTGCGAAGTCGGGGTGGCCAATGGGCTTTCCGTTGATGTTGCTGCCAATCTCCACGCCAGCCATACCCAACTCACCCACCACGCGCTCCAGCTCTTGGATGGCCATGTCCATGTCTTGCAGCGGTACCGCACCCAAGCCGATGAATTGATCAGGCTGCCCGCCCACTTGTGCGGCCAAGGTGTCGTTGAGGTAGCGAATCAAGGACCGGCCGTCCTCAGGCTCGAGCCAGTACGACAGCAGCTCGGGCATGGGCGATACCACTTGGCGGGTGACACCCGTTTGAACCATGTTGCGCGCACGCTCGTCAAAGTCAAAGCAGCTGGTGGGGATGGTGCGGTAGACCTTGTCTTGGATCATCACATGGCGCTGGCAGCTGGACTCGGCCGGTGCGATGGATGGCCAGGCCACGCCCTTGCGCCCACCCACATAGGCGGGAAACGAGGCGGGTACCCAGTGGGTGTGGGTGTCGATCAGACCGCAGTCGCAAACGGGTTGGAGGGTTTTGGGCATGGCATTAAACAGGGTGATAAACGGCAAACACTTTGTTCGAGTTGAAGATGTGGGTTTCGACAAACTCGCTCCAGTGGAGTTTTGCGCCCAGGGCGTTCATGGCACCCATCAGGGGCGACCAGTTCAATATTTCTTGTTGGCCCGCATGCTCAAACTGTGCGGTGCTGCGGCCATGCCAATAGGCGAAGTCGCCATCGACCAAGGCTTGGTACAGGGCGCGGTCGCTCACGGTGTCGGGGCGCAAGCGGTGTGTGTGGTCGCACAAAAAAGCGTGCGACCAACTCGATGAGGCCATCACCGCCACGCGCCATGGCGAGTCGCGCAAGATGCGCGCAGTGGCGTCGCCCAAGTCCATGCAGCGCTTGGGTGAGGGCGAGGGCGGGTCAAAGTCCAGTGGGTCGTTGATGTTGGTCAAAAACCCGCGTGCGGAAATGACTTTGCGGCCATAGCAGTTGATGGGTACGGTCAAGGTGGGGTAGTCCCAGCCTTTGCGGTCGTAGTCCAAGTAAAGAATGGCATTGGTGAAGGCGTGGGCCAAGCTGGCGTGGTGCAGGGGTTTGTAGGCATAGGCCACATCAAAGCCAGCCTCGATCAAGCCGGTGGTCAGGTGCTTGCCCACATCGCGGCGTCCGCGCAAGCGGTAATGCACATCGGGGCCTTCGCCCCAGGCATTGGGTTTGCCGCCGTCCATCATGGACGAGCCTTGCGCATGGCGCCAGGGGTAGACATCCACGTCGCCATAAGCGCAAATGGTGAAGGGCGGGATGATGTCTTCTTTGAAGTTTTCGTATTGGTCGTCTCCCCAGATCAACACCAAGTCGGGGTTGAAGCGGTCGAGCTCTTCGCGCACGCGCCGGAATTGCGCGACCATGGCCGCCCGGTGCTGACCTGCGGCGGCGGTGCCCATGTCGTTGGCCCACTCGGCGCGCATCACATCTGGCCAGTTGGCGGGGTCTTTTGCGCTGTCAGGGATGCCCGGGTCTTTGAGCGTGGTGCGCAAGATGCCCGACATCATGGCGTCGGGGGTGGACAAGGGCGGGTAGTGCGACAAGCCCAAGCCCAGTATTTCTGCCATGTTGATGAACTCCGTGAAAGGTCTGCTGAAGGCGGTCATCGCGATGATTGCCGCGTGGCGCTTGCGCTGGCCAAAAAGGGCTGATGCAGCCCTGGCCTTGGCGACTGGGGTCGTTCGCTCGCCAAATTGTGACCGATGTGGGTGGGGCACTTGTCCTTGGAACACCCAGGCCACTGGGCATGACTAAAATTGCCAGCGCTCCCCATCCCAGGCCGCAGTTAAAACCCAGGCCCATTCAACCCCCCCCACCTGATAAGGCAGCCTCATGACCCCTGACCTGTTGCTCGACACCCAATCGCTGATGAACACCCGCGCCGACGCGCCCCAGCCCAACCGGCGCTTGGCTTTGCAAACCGCGCTGGGCGTGGGCTATGCCGCTGCGGCCATGCCTTTGATGGCCCAAACCGCCATCAAAACCCCAACCGATGGTTTGGTCGCCGGTGAGGTGACCATCGATGTCAACGGTTTCAAAATGCCCGCCTACCGCAGCGCGCCCGCTGGCAAAACCGGTTTGCCCGTGGTTTTGGTGATTTCTGAAATTTTTGGTGTGCACGAATACATTGCCGACGTCACCCGCCGTTTGGCGCGTGAGGGCTATATGGCGATTGCCCCCGAGTTGTTCGTCCGCCAAGGCGACCCCACCAGCTTTGGTGAAATTGCCAAACTGCAAAGCGAGCTGATCTCTAAAGTGCCCGATGCCCAGGTGATGGGCGACTTGGACGCCTGCGTGCGTTGGGCCGCTGGACAAGGTGGCAACGTGGACAAACTGGCCATCACTGGCTTTTGCTGGGGCGGTCGCATTGTGTGGTTGTACAACGCGCACAACCCCAAGCTCAAAGCCGGTGTGGCCTGGTATGGCCGGTTGGTGGGTCAGTCCACCGCCACCACACCCAAGCACCCCGTCGAGTTGGTGGGCAGCATGCAAGCGCCAGTGCTGGGCTTGTACGGCGCGGCCGATACCGGCATTCCGGTCACCACGGTGGATCAAATGAAGGCCGCTTTGCAAACCGCACCCGCTGGCGCCAAAAACTCTCAGTTCATGGTTTACCCAGAGATGCCCCACGCCTTCCATGCCGATTACCGGCCCAGCTACCGCGCCCCGGCCGCGCAAGACGGCTGGCAGCGTCTGTTGGCTTGGCTCAAACAACATGGCGTGGCTTGAAGCTGCGTGCCAGGGGGCTTGTTGCCCCTTTCATTGAAGCCGCCCCAGCGGCTCCCACAAGGGCTCGGTGGTGAACCTCTTATATATTGTGTTGGGTACCTTGGCCGCAGGCGTGGGCAGTGTGCTGGTGGCCGCCTTGTGCGCCCGCGCTTTGCTGTCAGCCTATACCCAGCATTTGCTCAGTTTGGCGGCCGGGGCTCTGTTGGCCACGGCCTTCATGCATTTGTTGCCAGAAGCCTTTGAGTCGGGGGCTTCTCCTCACCAGTTGTTCATCACCTTGTTGGTGGGTTTGGTGTTTTTCTTTTTGCTCGACAAGGCTGAGTTGTGGCACCACGGCCATGAGCATGGTCACGCCCATGGGAATGCGCATGGTCATGGACACGCCCATGCCGCCCAAGATCCCCAGCAGGCCCACCACCACGCCCATGCGCCAGGGGATGCGGGCGGAGAACAGCAGGGCCACAAGCCCCAGGATGCCCCTCCCTCGGGGATGGCCGGTTCTTGGTCGGTGCTGATGGGCGACAGCATCCATGCCTTTGGCGACGGCTTGTTGGTGGCGGCGGCCTTTTTGGCCGATGTGCAACTGGGCGTGGCCGCGACCGTGGCGGTATTGGCCCACGAGGTACCGCACCACATGGGCGACTTGGTGGTGCTGCAACAGGGCCTGGGCCAACCCCGCAGTGCCCTCATCAAGCTGTGCATGGCCGGTGGGGTCACGGTGCTGGGCGGTTTGGTGGGCTACAGCCTGATCGCGGGCCATGAGGAATGGCTGCCCTTTTGGCTCACCCTGGCCAGCAGCAGTTACATATATGTGGCCTTGGCCGATTTGATTCCGCAGTTGCAAAAGCGCTTGAGCGCCAATGCCACCGTGGCGCAAATTGGCTGGTTGTTCGCTGGCATTGCCCTGGTCACTGGGGTCACCCAGTTCGGGCATATGCACTGATGCTGAAGAGCTTTATTCCTGCGCAAAGGTCGCGCACTTTCATGGGCGGGTCACTCTCAGTGGCTGGGCGCTGACGCCCGAATTCTCAACCCGGTCGGCCAAGACCAAGAGGGTTCAGATCAAGTGCCAAATCGAACCAATTTGGTGCATAAAACCCTATTATTGTTCATGTTTTGATCTGTGTTGGTGCGTCTTTATATTCAGATTGCCTAGTATTGGTGCGCCTTTGGGTTTTATCGGTGGCATATTGATTGCATACCGTGAGGTGGACAAGTGTTTGGGCATGCCGCTGGCGAGTTGCGCGGTTTGATCCGTACAGGTTTGTTGCTCAATTTTTTATTTTTACCAATGGAGTCTCAATGAAACGGTTCAGCTTCCCCATTTTTAGCGCCTCTGCGCCTTCGGCCATGACTCTGGCCGTTGGCTTGGGTCTGAGCGCCATGTCCTTGGCCGTGCAAGCGCAAGAAAAAGTCTTGCGCATTGCCATGACCGCCGCCGATATCCCCCGCACCTTGGGTCAGCCCGACCAAGGTTTTGAGGGCAACCGCTTCACCGGCATCCCTATGTATGACGCGCTGACGCAATGGGACTTGTCCAAGGCCAATGCCCCCAGCGTGCTGATTCCCGGTTTGGCCACCTCTTGGGCGGTGAATGCCAGCGACAAAACCAAGTGGACCTTCAAACTGCGCCCCGGCGTCAAGTTCCATGACGGTTCTGCAGTCAACGCCGACGCGATTGTCTGGAACGTGCAAAAAGTGTTGGACAAAGACGCGGTGCATTTCGATGCCAGCCAGGTGGGTGTGACCGCATCTCGCATGCCCACCCTGCGCACCGCGCGCAAGGTCGACGAGTTGACGGTGGAGCTCACCACCAGCGAACCCGATGCCTTTTTGCCCCTGAACCTGACCAATTTGTTCATGGCCTCACCCGCCCATTGGAAGAAAAAGTTTGACGCTGCCGCCGGCGACACCCCGGCAGACAAGTCCAAAGCCGCGTGGACAGCGTTTGCCGCTGATGCGTCTGGTTCAGGCCCGTTCAAGATGGCGCGCTTTGTGCCGCGTGAGCGCTTGGAGGTGGTGGCCAACAAAACCTATTGGGACGCCAAGCGTGTGCCCAAACTTGACCGCATCGTGATGCTGCCCATGCCCGAGGCCAACGCCCGCACCGCCGCATTGCTCGGTGGCCAGGTGGATTGGATCGAGGCCCCAGCGCCCGACGCCATGGCGCAAATCACCCAGCGCGGCTTCAAGATTGAAAGCAATGCCCAGCCCCATGTGTGGCCTTGGCAGTTGTCGTTTGCCGAAGGCTCACCCTGGTTGGACAAGCGGGTGCGTCAAGCCGCCAACTTGTGTGTGGACCGCGAAGGCATCAAGACCTTGCTGGGTGGCATGATGGCCGTGCCCAAAGGCACCGTGCCCCCGGGCCACCCCTGGTGGGGCAACCCCAAGTTCGACATCAAATACGACGTGAATGCGGCCAAAACTTTGATGACCCAAGCCGGCCACAGCGCGGCCAAGCCGCTCAAGGTCAAGGTGCAAATCTCTGCCTCGGGCTCAGGCCAAATGCAGCCCTTGCCGATGAACGAGTTTGTGCAGCAGTCGCTCAAGCAGTGCTTCTTTGACGTCGAATTTGACGTGATCGAATGGAACACCTTGTTCACCAATTGGCGCAAGGGAGCCAAGGACCCATCGGCCAACGGCGCCAACGCCATCAATGTGAGCTATGCCGCGATGGATCCCTTCTTTGGCATGGTGCGCTTCACCAGCACCGGCACCTTCCCGCCGGTGTCCAACAACTGGGGCTATTTTGGCAACCCAGAGTTTGACAAACTGATTGGCGAGGCGCGCACCCAGTTTGACGACAAAAAACGCGATGTGGCCTTGTCCAAGCTGCATGCGCGCATTGTGGAAGAGGCGCCCTTCGTGTGGATTGCCCACGATGTCGGCCCCCGCGCCGTCAGCAGCAAGATCAAGGGCTTGGTGCAGCCACGCAGCTGGTTTATCGATTTGGCCCCCATTTCGATCAATTGATGTCTGGGTCAGCCGGTGTGGGCAGGTGCCTGCACCGGCTGTTTTGTTTGATCGCTTGAGGGCCTTTGTGATGCCCTGAGGCGGGCCCGACAGGGAGCAATGGGATGCTTGGTTTCTTGTGGCGGCGCTTGGTCTACACCTTGCCCATCATGTTGGGTGTGGCGCTGGTGTGTTTTGCCTTGGTGCATCTGGCGCCGGGCGACCCCTTGGTGTCCATCCTGCCCCCCGACGCTTCGGCTGAATTGCAAGCCAAGTTAAAAGAACTTTACGGATTCAACCGCTCTTACCCCGAGCAGTTTGTGTCGTGGGTGTGGCGCGCCTTGCAGGGTGATTTGGGCACCTCGATCGCCAGCAACCGACCGGTTTACAGCGAGGTCATGAAAGCCGTGGGCAACACCTTGCGTTTGGCCATGTTGGCCACCTTGATTGGCTTTGTGCTGGGTTGCTTGTTTGGTTTTGTGGCCGGGTATTTTCAAAACTCTTGGCTGGATAAATTGGCCTCTTTGACCTCGGTGCTGGGTGTCAGCGTGCCCCACTACTGGTTGGGCATGGTGCTGGTGATTGTTTTTTCATCCATCTTGATGTGGTTGCCCCCCGGTGGGGCGGGCCCTGGAGGCTCGGGCGACTGGGCCTGGGACTGGGAGCACTTTAAACACATGCTGCTGCCCGCCATCACCATGAGCGTGATTCCCATGGGCATCATCTCGCGCACGGTGCGCGCCTTGGTGGCCGATATCTTGGCACAAGAGTTCATTGTGGGTTTGCGCGCCAAAGGTTTGACCGATGTGGGCGTCTTCAAGCATGTGGTGAAAAACGCTGCGCCCACCGCTTTGGCGGTGATGGGTTTGCAGCTGGGTTATTTGCTGGGCGGATCGATCTTGATCGAGACCGTTTTTTCGTGGCCCGGCACTGGCTTTTTGTTGAACGCCGCCATTTTTCAGCGCGACCTGCCTTTGTTGCAAGGCACCATTTTGGTCTTGGCCATGTTTTTCGTGGTCTTGAACCTGATCGTGGATGTGGTTCAAACCCTGCTCGATCCGCGCATTTCGCGCAGCTGAAACCCAGACCAGATTCATGATGCACATCACCGTAGATCCCCGCAAGGTGCCTGAGCCGGTCATGCAGCGCTCGGCGGGTTACTGGCAAACCGTGGGCCGGCGTTTCCTGCAAGACAGGGTGGCCGTGGCAGCGGCCTTGGTCGTTTTGGTGTTGCTGGTGCTGGCCATTTTTGGGCCCTGGTTGGCGCCGCTGGACCCGTACCAATCGTCCATGCTCAAGCGCCTCAAACCCATTGGGTTTGCCGGACACCCGCTGGGCACCGATGAGTTGGGGCGCGACATGCTGACCCGCTTGATCGTGGGCACCCGCTTGTCCTTGTTCATGGGCATCACGCCGGTGATCTGTGCGTTTGTCATTGGCTCGGTGATTGGCATCACAGCTGGCTACACCGGTGGCTGGGTCAACAGCGTGATGATGCGCACCATCGATGTGTTTTATGCGTTTCCGTCGGTGTTGTTGGCCATTGCCTTGTCGGGCGCCTTGGGGGCTGGCATCACCAATTCGCTGATCTCATTGACCATTGTGTTCATCCCGCCGATTGCCCGGGTGGCCGAGAGCGTGACCACACAAATTCGCGGGCGCGATTTTGTCGATGCCGCCCGCGCGTCGGGGGCGGGTGCCTTCACCATCGTGCGCGTGCATGTGTTGGGCAATGTGCTCGGGCCGGTGTTTGTGTACGCCACCAGCTTGATCGCGGTGTGCATGATTTTGGCCTCGGGCCTGAGCTTTTTGGGCCTGGGCGTGAAGCCGCCCGAGCCCGAGTGGGGCCTGATGCTCAACACCTTGCGCACCGCCATTTACACCCAGCCGTGGATCGCGGCCTTGCCAGGCGCCATGATTTTCATCACCTCCATCACCTTTAATTTGTTGGCCGACGGTTTGCGCTCGGCCATGGAGATCAAACAGTGAGCGCGCCATGCCCCTGACCCCGATTGATGTGGGCGGCCCCGCCCAGCCCATGCTCAGCGTGCGCGGCTTGGTCAAACACTTTCCGCTGAAAAAAGACGTGTTTGGCAAGGGCGGTGGCGTGGTGCGTGCCGTTGACGGGGTGGACTTTGATGTCTTCAAAGGCGAGACCCTGGGTGTGGTGGGCGAGTCCGGTTGCGGCAAATCCACCACCGCGCGCTTGCTCATGCAATTGATCACCCAAGACCGGGGCGAGTTGGTGTTTGATGGCCAAACCGTGGGCGGATCATCTTTGCCTTTGAAGGCCTACCGGCGGCAAACCCAAATGGTGTTCCAAGACAGCTATGCGTCGTTGAACCCACGCCTGACCATTGAGGACTCGATTGCTTTTGCACCCACGGTGCATGGCGTGTCTCAGCGCGAGGCGGTGGCCCGCGCGCGCGACTTGCTGGCCCGGGTGGGCTTGGCCCCCGAGCGCTTTGCCGAGCGCTATCCGCACGAACTCTCGGGTGGTCAACGCCAGCGGGTCAACATCGCCCGCGCTTTGGCTTTGCAATCGCGATTGATCATCTTGGACGAGGCGGTGTCGGCCTTGGACAAGTCGGTCGAGGCCCAGGTGCTCAATTTGTTGCTGGATTTGAAAGATGACTTTGGCCTGACCTATGTGTTCATCAGCCATGACCTGAACGTGGTGCGCTTCATGAGCGACCGGGTGTTGGTGATGTATCTGGGCCAAGTGGTGGAGATTGGCGACAGCGAAACCCTGTTCAAGCATCCGGCTCATCCTTACACCCAAGCTTTGCTGTCGTCCATCCCCACCTTGGATCCGGACCAGCGCACCGAAAAACCGCCTTTGGCTGGCGACCCGCCCAACCCGATCAACCCGCCCTCGGGCTGCCGTTTTCACCCGCGCTGTGTCCATGCCCAAGCCGTGTGCAGCCAAAGCATGCCGGTGCTCGCCGACAGCGTCCATGGCCAGCAGGTGGCGTGTTGGATGCATGTGGCGGGCAGCGCCCACGGCCTGGCTCCGGCTTCGTCTGCCCCAGCCCCACAGGAGGTGGCATGAGCACAGCCCCCGTCAGCGATTGTTTTTTGGAGATCAAGCAACTCCATGTGACTTTTACCGGCGGTAAAAAACCCGTGCATGCGGTGAGCGGCGTGGATTTGCGGGTGCAGCGTGGCGAGGTCGTGGCTTTGATTGGCGAGTCGGGGTCGGGCAAAAGCGTCACCCTTCGCAGCCTCTTGCGCTTGCATGCCGAAAAAACCACTCGCATCACAGGTGACATTCGCGTGGGCGACCAACCCGTGTTGAAGCTTTCGTCCGGCGAACTCAGCCGCTACCGGGGCCGCGTGGCGTCAATGATTTTTCAAGAGCCGTTGCTCGCCTTGGACCCGGTGTACAGCCTGGGCCAGCAAATCACCGAGACCATTCGCCGCCACGAAAACGTCACAGCCCAAGAGGCCCAGCAGCGCGCCTTGGCCTTGTTTGAGCGGGTGCGCATCCCCAGCCCCGAGCGGCGGCTGCAAGCCTATCCGCATGAAATGTCGGGTGGCATGCGCCAGCGCGCCATGATCGCCTTGGCCTTGGCGTGCAAGCCCCAATTGTTGCTGGCTGATGAGCCCACCACGGCGCTGGACGCCACGGTGCAAATTCAAATCTTGCTGTTGCTGCGCGAGTTGCAAAAAGACCTGGGCCTGGCGGTGGTGTTTGTCACCCACGACATCGGTGCCGCCGTCGAAGTGGCCGACCGCATTGCGGTGATGTATGCCGGGCGCATTGTGGAGGAGGGGCCCGCCCGCACCCTGCTGCGTCAACCTCGCCACCCTTACACCCAGGCCTTGTTACAAAGCCGTGCCGACGGTGCCTTGGCCAAGGGCCAGCGGCTGGAGACCATTGCCGGTGCCCCGCCCGATTTGGCGGCTTTGCCCCCCGGTTGTGCTTTTGCCAGCCGCTGCAAGCTGGCCCAGCCCGCGTGCGAAGCCACGCAACCGGAGGTTAGCTGGTTGGCCGACGACCACAGCGTGCGTTGCTTGCGCGCCCTAGAGCCCCAGACCATTTAATTTTTTTGCTGCCACTCCACCATGAACCACCACACTGACGCCTTGTGGGATACCGCCCACGCCTTCATGCCTTACCCCACGGCCCCAGTGCCCAACGCGCCCACCGGGCCCTTGGCCGGTTTGAGTTTTGGGGTGAAAGACCTCTACCACGTCAAAGGCTACCCGACCAGTGGTGGCCAGCCTTTCATGCTGGCGCTTTCGGGCATCCAAGAGCGCACCGCCCCGGTGGTGCAAACGCTGCTCAACGCGGGGGCGCGCTTTGTCGGCAAAACCATCACCGACGAGTTGGCCTACTCCATGAATGGCCAAAACGCCCACTTTGGCTCGCCCATCAATGGCGCCGACCCCTTGCGCATCAGCGGGGGTTCGTCATCGGGCTCGGCCTCGGCGGTGTCCAACCGCCTGTGCGACTTTGCCCTGGGCTCGGACACGGGTGGCTCGGTGCGGGCACCGGCCAACCACTGCGGTTTGGTCGGCATGCGCCCCAGCCACGGCCGCATCCCCTTGGACGACACCTTGGCTTTGTCGCCCAGTTTGGACACTTGCGGTTGGTTCACCCGCGATGTGCCCACCTTTGCCCGGGTGGCCGATGTGTTGTTCGGTGAGGATGCACATGCCTTGCCCGAGAGCGTGCGATTGCTGGTGCCCAACGACATTTGGGGTTTGGCCGCGCCTGCGGCGGTCAAGGCCTTGAAGCCGGTGCGTGGGCAGATTGAAGCATGCCTGGGCAAAGCCCGCGTGGTGAACATCGCGCTGGACAACTTTGACACCATGTTTTGGCACTTCCGTGCCATCCAAGGGAGCGAGGCCTGGGATGTGGATGGTGGCTTTATTCAACGTTTTGCACCTGTGCTGGGCCCCGGCGTGGCCGAGCGATTTCAGTGGGCGTCTGAACTCAGCGACCAAAAAGTGGCTGCGGCCCAGGTGTTTCGCCAACGCTGGCGCGCGCACATCGGGGGTATTTTGGGCACCGACGGCGTGTTGCTCATGCCCACCATGCCCGATGTAGCACCGCTGATCAGTTCCTCGGAAGTCGAATTGAACGATTACCGCAACCGCGCCACCCGCATGCTGTGCGGTGCGGGTTTGGCGGGCTTGCCGCAGTTAAGCCTGCCCTTGGCCCAACGCCAAGGCGCGCCCTTGGGGCTTTCATTGGTCGGGCCGGTGGGCAGTGACCGCAGTTTGGTGCGCTTGGCCGAGCGCATCCATTCCGCAATGGGTTAAAGCACCCGTGATCGACATTTGCAAAGAACAGCCCCATGAAACTGGCCCCACATACCTTGCCTGATTTGCGCATCAATGCCCAACGCCTGTGGGACTCTTTGATGGACTTGGCCCAAATTGGCGCCACCGCCAAGGGCGGTGTGTGCCGCTTGGCGCTGAGCGACTTGGATCGCCAGGGTCGTGATCGGGTCACCCAATGGGGCCGCGAAGCGGGCATGTCGGTCACCGTGGACCAAATTGGCAATGTGTTCATGCGCCGCCCGGGGCGCAACCCCGATTTACCCCCCATCATGACCGGCAGCCACATCGACACCCAACCCACCGGCGGCAAGTTCGATGGCAATTACGGGGTCTTGGCTGGCTTGGAAGTGGTGCGTTGCCTCAACGACCATGGCATCGAAACCGAAGCGCCCATTGAGGTGGCTTTTTGGACCAACGAAGAGGGCTCGCGTTTTGTACCGGTGATGATGGGCTCGGGCGTGTTTGCCGGCGCCTTCTCCCTGGAGCATGCCTACCAAGCCCGCGACACGGACGGCAAATCCGTGCGCGAGGAGTTGGAGCGCATTGGCTACGTGGGCACCGAGGTACCCGGTCAACACCCGATTGGTGCGTATTTTGAAACCCACATCGAACAAGGGCCGGTGCTCGAAGATGCAGGGGTGACGATTGGCGTGGTCACCGGTGTGTTGGGCATTCGTTGGTTTGATTGCACGGTGATGGGCATGGAGGCGCATGCCGGGCCCACCCCCATGCCCTTGCGCCGCGACGCCCTGCAAGTGGCCACCACTTTGATGCAAGCGGTGGTGGCGGCGGCCCAGCAGTTCGCGCCGGATGGGCGCGGCACGGTGGGCATGGTGCAGGTGCACCCCAACAGCCGCAATGTCATCCCCGGGCGGGTCAAGTTCAGCATCGACCTGCGCCACCCCACCGATGCGGGCGTGGACGCCATGGCCGATCAGGTCAAGGCCTTGGCACAGCGCTTGCAAGCACAAACCGGCCAAAGCATTCACATTGAATTGGTCTCGAGCTACCCGGCCCAGGCCTTTCACGCCGAATGCGTGCAAGCCGTCACCGATGCCGCCCAACATTTGGGCCACAGTCACATGCCAGTGGTCTCAGGCGCGGGCCACGATGCGGTCTACACCGCCCGATTGGCCCCCAGCGGCATGATCTTCATCCCCTGCAAAGACGGCATCAGCCACAACGAAATCGAAGACGCCTCACCCGAGCACATCGCCGCCGGCTGCAATGTACTTTTGCACGCCATGCTGGGCAAAGCGGGGGTGGTGTCGGGGGCCTGAGCCTCAGCCCTTGGCGCAAGCCAGTCCCGGCGTGGTGCACCACTCGCTCCAGCTGCCGGGGTACAAAGCGCTGGTGCCCAGGCCGGCGATGGCCATGGCCAGCAGGTTGGGCAGGGCGCTCACACCTGAGCCGCAGTGGTGGACCACAGTAGCGGGGTCGCGGCCGTTCAGCAGTTGTTCAAACTCTTGGCGCAGCACGTCGGGGCTTTTGAAGAAGCCTTTGTCATCGAGGTTCAAGGCAAACGGGCGGTTCAACGCGCCGGGGATGTGACCGGCCACCGGGTCCAGCGGCTCGGTCTCGCCGCGAAAGCGCGCGGGGGCCCGGGCGTCGATCAAGGTTTGTTGCGGGCGTCCCAATTGCTCGGCCACCTCTGCGGTGCTGCGCCAATTCGCCAAGGGCGTTGACAGGGCAAAGTTGCCCTCTGGGCGGGGGGCTTCAATGCCCCGGGTGATGGCCCCGCCGGATTGCTGCCAGGCCTGAAAGCCGCCGTCGAGCACGGCCACATCGTCGTGGCCACACCATTTGATCATCCACCACAGGCGGCCACAGTAATTGGCCCCTTGTCGGTCGTAGACGACTACTTGCATGTCGTTGTTCAGGCCCACGCTGCGCAGCCACTGGGCCAGCACCTCGCGCTGGGGCAGGGGGTGGCGCCCGCCATTGACGGCATAGGCGGGGTCGGATTCGCTCAGGTGCTCGTTGAGGTCGGCATACACCGCCCCGGCAATGTGCTCTTGGCCATACATTTGTAAACCGGCTTCGGGTTTAAACAGATCGGCGCTGACGTCAAACACCAAGCAGGGCTGGTCTT
>Ga0315899_10004337_pt1 | contig 15359 bp, 9 predicted proteins | sample LakEriMetagenome_2_FD_203518 | JGI IMG/M metagenome (GOLD analysis project Ga0315899, IMG submission 203518) | Freshwater fungal communities from buoy surface, Lake Erie, Ohio, United States - Buoy 4 MA112 | ecosystem: Environmental > Aquatic > Freshwater > Lake | place: USA: Lake Erie, Ohio... | reverse complement strand
GATACGACGTTGCTCTTCTCCCAATAAACACTCGGCTTTGGAAGCCGCGCGTCGTTCGACTTGTCCTTGCGGATCTTGGAAGGCTTGAATCCAGCAGCAGTACCGACATCATCGGGCAATGCAGCGGCGGCTGCCAAAAGCGCTTTCTTGTTCGCGCCGCACAGTTCCATGACTGCTGTCCATAAATCAGCATCGTGGCGTGTGTTGTGCGCCTCGGTCAGCATCGCTTTCCCCTCAGCATCGGTTAAATGCAGCATCGTGGTAAGCAACTTCGAAAGGGCCTTGCGCTGCGGCGGGTACCACTTGCGGGCTCCCACGCTATTGGCTGCCCAGCGACTTCGGACGAGACTGGCGACGACAGCACGTAAATCTTGGGCTCCGAAGGATAGAAGAGTCTCATGGCTCTCTGCGGATTGTTCCAGGATTAGGGCGATGCGGTTGAGCGTCTCACTGACGATGCGGTCTTTGCCACCCAGGTGAGACAATTGCTTGGCGAGAGCGAGGGGGACTTCGCAGGCCCAAATAACCCATGGAAAGAGACCCTCTTCGTTCCCGTTGGCCCACGCCCTGTCGACTTGGGTCAACGTCGATTGGAGCACTTCCAGCCAGAGCGCAGGTGGGATGTCGCGACCGACTTCAGGCAATGCGTGCAACCAACCCGCACACGTCAACGCGACATAAGGATCGTAGCTGGATTTTGGCAGTTGCTGAGTAATCCATTTGCCAATCTTCGTGGCATGAGCCACTTGCTGCGATCGGATTTCAGGACTTACTGCGGGTGACTTTTTTTTGCGATGCAGGCTGGTCGGGCGGGTCGAGTTGCTAAACGGTTGGGAGCCAAAGGCTTCGACGAGGTCGTTCAGAAATTCTCGATGGCTCGGTTTGGCGACTTCCCAGTCACCCGTACCCCAAAGCATGGCATTCAGGTAGCGATCGATAGGAAGATCGCTCGATTTCACTTTGCTCGCAGCGTTTCCAACCGGAAGTGAAGACTGCAACAGAGTAACGTTCTCTTCGCAGAGTCGCTCCAACCATTGCATGGCGGTTTGGTTTTCCGCCTCGGCACTCTCCGCCGATTTCAGTCGGCGCGCTCGATGTTTGGGCTTTACCCAGTCCATAGGTCTCTCGTCCACGTGATGGAAAAGTGTTAGGATACCCAGTGCTGCTCGCTCACCTGCATTGGTACAGCACACCAGTTGCACAGCATACGTGTTTTGCAAAACATATGCATGCACTTAGCCTTGATCGGCCGAATCGATTTTAGCAATCGAGTTCTTCCGGAAGGCAACGCCAATTGTTGTTGCTGGATCTCAAGATGCAAGGATGTTCTCGGCGAAACTTGAAAACTGTTTTTTGGACTTGATTTATGCCGAATTTTCGATTGACCTCGAACAGGTTCCTTATCACGCCCAACCGGGCCGCATTGTGGATGCTTGCTGCTCTCTCAAGTTTCTCAACAATCTTTGCACAAGACGATGAGCCGAATGAAAAGCCGGACATCAAGACGATTGTGGAAAAGGCGTTACTTGATCCTCCCGATTGCAAGAAAATGCTCGCAGATGGGCGTATCTGGATCCATCGCGACGAACAAGCTGTCCTTGTGGATGGCTACATTTGTCAACGCAACGCACCGCTCGAAATGTTTGCGTGTCCAACCGGTACAAAAGAGCATGAATCCATCGTCGCTGTCTTCGCGAGATCCCGTTTCGTCCATGCCGCACTTCTAGCCGTTGGTGGGGTACCTGGAAAACCTGTTGCTTTCGAACCCAAATTTATTCCCGCTTCAGGAACAACGGTTCGAATTTACGTCTTGTGGCACGATGAAGATGGCAAGACGAAGGGAACACTCGCGCAAAATTGGGTGCGACAGACGGGGAAGAGCAGAGCCATGGAGTGGGATTGGGTCTTTGCCGGCAGCAAGATCTACAAAGATCCGGATACCGGTAAAGAGAACTACCTAGGGGATGGCGGAGAACTCGTTTGCGTCGCCAATTTTATGACATCGACCCTTGATGTCGCGGTGAAAAGCGATGCGGCGAACTCGGGGCTCGTGTTCGATGCGTTTACCGATCGAATCCCCAAGCGCGAGACGCCAGTCCGTTTAGCGCTCGTTTTAAGTGACGAAGCGCCCTACGCTGGTACTGAGAGGGAATCGACCCCCGAGGAATCAAAAGGAGAACCGGGTAAAAGCGAGGATAGTAAAAACGATAGCAAGGATATTGGCGGACGTGTTCCCAAGCACCTTACCGATCCAGTACCTGAGCGAATCCTGAATTTTTTGCCCGCCCGCAAGCCCCAGTAATGCGAACCTTGGGTGGGACATGTCGATTGCGTCGCAATTTTGTACCCCTGGTTCGCGAGACTAGTTCTCGCAGCGATGGGGACTTGCTCGGGTAATGTATCAGGAAACATCTCTGCTTTTTATTTATTCAGAGTCCTTCAATTCCGCATCCAATTCAATTTCGAATCCATTCCTACTCCGATCTCAAGTCGTTCTAAATACCGTGACATCTGATTCCAACGCATCCGTTTCTCATCCAAGCCGATCTACTCCATCCCTCAATGGGCCGTTGGTTCCTTTCGGACAGCGGTTGGTCGATGCCGTGCTCGCGAAAAAAAATCCTGTATGCGTAGGATTGGATCCTCGCACAAGCTCGCTTCCGGAGTCGATTCGACCTGGTGCGGGAGCATCGTTGAAAGAACAAGCGGATGCATTTAGGGTCTTCTGTTTTGAGATCATCGACACGGTTCATGAATTGGTCCCGATCGTCAAGCCTCAAGCGGCGTTTTTTGAAGAGCTTGGTCCTTGTGGAATGGATGCATTGGCACAAGTCGTTCGGTACGCAACCCAGCGAGGTGTTTTGGTGGTGATGGATGCGAAACGCGGAGATATCGGCACGACGGCGACAGCCTACGCGAATGCATTCCTCGGTTCAGGCCCCGAAGGTACTGCCGCATATAGCCCGTGGGGCGCTGATGCATTGACCGTGAATCCGTTTTTGGGGATCGATACGTTGGAGCCCTTTACACAACGCTGCCATGCGAGCGGCTCGGGGCTATTCGTATTGGTGAAGACCTCGAATCCCGGAAGTGGTTTTTTGCAAGACGTCGTCGATGGTGCTACGCAAGCCTCATCCGGAATATCGCTGTCTGAAAAACTGGCGTCGCATGTGGAATCGCTCTCCGCTGATTCTCGCGGTACCGATGGTTACGGTTCGATAGGCGCTGTTGTCGGTGCAACCTATCCCCACCAACTCGCTGCGATGCGAGAACGCATGCCCAGCGCCTGGATCCTGGTCCCGGGGTATGGAGCCCAAGGTGGCTCGGCGTCCGACGTTAAGCACGGAATGGATGCTCGGGGGCTCGGTGCAATCATCAATAGCTCGCGCGGGATTATCTTCGCTCACGACAATCCAAAGTACCGCGGTACTGAATGGACCGATTCTGTGAGGAATGCAACCCTCGATATGATCGAAGCGCTGACTTCGTAATGGATCTCCTGGTGCTCGACCGCTGCCATCCGTTCTCTCCCCTCTTTGCCCCAATGCCAAGGCCGAGCCTTTCATTGCCATATGTCGCTGGAGCCCCGTCTGAGAGCTACTACAAGCCGACTATAAGCCGTCACCGCGTTAAGCCATCGCCGCGTTAAGCCTTTACAGCGTTCTCTTCTTTGAAGGAGCGAAGCTCCCTTGGTGCACTAGATGCGATGAGGGCTTGGAGAAAGCGGCAGACCGTTGCCAACAACAGATCGTTGACAACAACGAATCATTGCCAACAACAGCATAAGCATCCATCGGAAACTGCTTCCGGCGAACTGCAACTCAGAGCGAACCTACTTGGACTTGAGTATCCGCGAACATCGCAGTAACGCTGAAAAAGTGGAGCGAGCTTCGCGGACCGAAATCTTTGATTTGCCTTGTCGACGTTCGGTGTAGATGATCGGCAACTCGATGATTTTGGCGCCGGAATGGATTAAGTGCGCGAGGATTTCTTCCAGGTAGCCGTAGCCTGTTTCTTTCAGGTCCTCGAGTCGAATGGCACGCAAGCTATCGAGACGGTACATGCGGTACGCGCTGCTGCAATCTCGAATGCGCCATCCCACAATCCAACGAGCTAAGATATTGGCGCAACGGCTAACACCGATCCGTCGCCACGAACAACCGACCATCCCACCACCTGGAACATAACGAGAGCCGATCGCGACGTCGCAGCTTTCCCGTTCGCGGAGCATGCTCAGGATCGCTCGCGGATCGTGGCTGAGGTCTCCATCGAGGTTGATGAGCCATTGGTACCCATGCTGCAATCCAAACTTCATGCCGTCCCTGATCGCAGTCCCTAATCCTTGTTTGCCGGGCCTAGCGATCAAATGCATTCGCGGGTCGGTGCGCGCCTTTTGTTCGACCCACGGACCGGTCTGGTCGGGAGAATTGTCGTCGACCACCAGGATATGCGCGGTCGGTACAACGGACTGAATCTGCTCGAATAGCAGCGGAAGATTCTCCCGCTCGTTATAGGTACAAACGAGGATCAGAAGGTCGGGACGTACCAGCGTGTGGTCCATGGGGTTTGTCTCAACGGACCCAATACGGATCGCAGAGCGATCCGTGTCTGAGTGCGCGTCTGAGTTGCTTGGTTCAGGCGAGGACAAATCATTCCTCGCCGTCGGCTGAATCGTCCTCTTCAGCTTCGTCGTTCGCGGATGTATCAACGTCTGATTCGTTGGTCATCGAAGGCTGTGCTGAGGATGCGGCTGCAATACGAGCGGCTTCCGCTGCCGCTTCTGCGGCAGCAGCTTCTTCGATGTCCTCGCCGAGCACTCGCACGATAGCGGCCAATGTGTCGTTTTCATCGAGGCTCATGATTCGGACGCCCTGGGTGTTTCGTCCGATCACACTGATATCAGCTGCGGCGATCCGTTGGATTTTTCCGCGCGAGGTCATCATGATCAGTTCATCACCATCGACGACCGGAACGATCCCGACCACAGGTCCATTCCGCTTGGTAGTTTTGATATCGATGACACCTTTGCCGCCTCGCCGTTGGGTGCGGTATCGCATGGAGGAGCTGACATCGTCGGTGTCCTCAGGTTCCTCGACGACTTCTTCTTCGGCTGGAGCATTCTCATCGAGATTTTCATCATCGGTTGGAATAGCTTCTTCTCTGGCGGCGAGTTCATCTCCGGGGCCAAAGGGGGTTCGTTTGCCGTACCCATTTTGGCAGATGGTGAGCAAGGTTGCTGCGGGGTCTGCGACGACCATGCCGACGAGCGAATCTCCCTTCTTGAGCGAGATCCCTTTCACGCCCGACGTGTTTCGGCCCATCGAGCGGACGTTGTGTTCCGCGAAGCGAATAGCCATGCCGTTGGCGGTTGAGAGGACGATTTGATCGTTCGGTTTCGTGATCACGACATCCACCAATTCGTCGTCTTCCCGAAGCTTGATAGCGATGATGCCCCCCTTCTTGGGCCGGCTGTAGGCTTCGAGTTCGGTCTTTTTAATGACCCCCTTCTTGGTCGCCATGGTCAGGAAGTGTCCTGGCAAATTGAAGTCGCGTACGGGGACGCAATCGAGGATCTTTTCCTCGGGGGTCAAGTTCAGCAAATTGACGATAGCTCGTCCACGGCTCTCGCGGCTCATCTGGGGTATTTCCCAAACCTTCTGCCAGTAGACTTTGCCTTGGTTGGTGAAAAATAACAAGTACGCGTGTGTGCTGGCCACGAACAGATGCTCAACGGGATCTGCTTCCTCGCTCTTAAGGCCGGTGATTCCTTTGCCGCCGCGTCGTTGGGCTTTGTAGATCGAGGCCGGCAGACGCTTGATGTAGCCTTGGTGCGAGATCGTAACCACCATGGTTTCCTCAGTGATGAGGTCTTCCATGTTGTAATTGCCAAGTTCCTCGCCGGAGATTTCGGTGATGCGGTCGTTGCCGTACTTGCGAGAGATCTCAATGAGATCATCTCGGATGATGGCATAGATGTTGGCGGGATCGCTGAGGATGGTCCGATACTGCTCGATCTCGGTGAGAATCTCGGCATGTTCTTGGCTCAATTTCTCTTGTTCGAGACCCGCCAATTGCCCCAGTGTCATTCTCAGGATGGAGTCGGTTTGGACCGATGTGAGTCGGTAGATGTCGGAAACACCGCGTTCGAGTTGGAAATCGGCAAACCCGCGGGCTCCGAGAGCTCGTTCCATCATCGAAGCGGGGCACTCGACCCCCATAAGTTTTTCCTTCGCCTCGGCTTGGGTGCGGCTCGAGCGGATGGTCGCGATGATTTGGTCGATATCCGCAAGTGCCAGCAGGAGGCCTTCGACCACGTGCTTCCGTTTTCGTGCCGAAGAAAGCAAGAACTGGGTGCGGCGCCGGATAACGGTGAAGCGGTGCCGGATGAACTCTTGCAAGAGTTCTTTGATGTTGAGTTCCCGAGGTTTGCCGTCGACGAGTGCCAGAAGGATGATCGAGAACGACTCTTGGAGTGGCGAAAACTGGAAGAGTTGGTTGAGCACAACATTGGGATCCGAGTTCTGCTTGATCTCGATCACCAAGCGGACCGGTTCCTTCAAATCGCTTTCATCCCGGATTCCGGAAATGCCTTTGATCTTTTCGCTTCGAACAAGGTCGGCGATCTTTTCAACCACGCGATCTCGAGCTTGTTGGAACGGGATGTCTCGCACCACCAGCCGGGATTTCCGGCCATCCTCTTCGATGTCGACGTGCGAACGAACGACGATCGTCGACCGACCCGTCGTGTACGCTTGGCGGATCCCATACCGCCCGCAGATGATCCCGCCGGTAGGAAAGTCGGGACCGGGGATGATGTCGCACAATTCAGGGATTGAGACTTCGGGGTCGTCGATCACTTTGATCAACGCATTGCAGACTTCACGGAGATTGTGAGGTGGGATACTGGTCGCCATCCCGACCGCGATCCCTTGGGCTCCATTGACGAGCAAATTGGGGAACTTCGAAGGAAGAACCACCGGCTCATTCCTGCGCTCGTCATAAGTTGGGATGAAGTCGACCGTATCGAGCTTGAGATCCTCGAGCATCATCGCTGCAGGTGCAGCCAACCGAGCTTCGGTGTACCGCATCGCAGCAGCAGGAAGACCAGCAATCGAACCAAAATTCCCCTGTTTGTCGATCAGCACGTGCCGCATATTCCATTCTTGGGCCATTCGGACCAAGGTTGGGTAAACGATCGATTCACCGTGCGGGTGATAGTTACCCGAAGTATCGCCGGCGATCTTCGCGCACTTGACCCGCGCAGCACCCGGCGTAAGGCTCAAATCGTTCATGGCGACCAAGATTCGCCGCTGGCTCGGCTTGAGGCCATCTCGCACGTCGGGCAATGCCCGAGAAACGATAACGCTCATCGCGTAGCTGAGGTAGCTGTCGCGAAGCTCATCCTCGATCGGTTCCTGGATCATCCGCTCGCCCGAACCACCTCCATCCTCCGATGGGGGGATACTGGCGGGATCATTCGGGTCAAAATCATCGGGTGGGACGTTCGACACGGATAAATTCGTTTCTAATCGAGGAAGGTAACAAAGGCAAAAAACGATCGGTTGTTTCGTTCAAAGCTCTTGGGCGGAGCCCCGCAAAACGACCTGTTGGATGCCATGATTCGTGACGGGGAAAAGTATATCAAAATCCCCTGTTTTCACAATCGCCCAACCCGCTGGCCGCGTTCCTCGAGAAAAGCCCTAAATGGGGGCTTTTTTATGGATTTTTTGAGGATGCTTAGGTGCCACTCATCGGCCCAGAGGGCAACTTGATTGCCTCTCGCATTACCTCCCGGATAACCACCGCCGAGTCGGTTGTGTTTTTCGATCGGTGATCGTTTGTCGATGGCGCAGTTAGCGTTCGTCGATAGCATCGTATCGACCATGCATTGCTCGGTGGGACGGTCGCGCGTCGCGGATTGCGAGCCCAGCGGAAGTGGTCCGTTGATCCCCGCGATCGAGTAGCCTTACGGCAACGCCCCCTAGGCATGGCAACTACTCCCGTTACAACCGTGGAGACTAGCGGAGAGGATTCACTCGCGCGGGGATGCACTTGCCCGAGAAATTCACTCGCTCGAGTTCGAGCTCTGGTCGAAATACCTGCGTTCGTCTCGCACCTCAGGGCGGTGGATGTATGTTGTTCGCGCGATTCGATGATCTGGGGTAGCTGATCTGGGGTAGCTGATCTGGACCCAGATTGAAAGTAAACTGCGGATTGGAAGTCAACGGCTGGGCGCCACCAGTGGTTACGTGTTTGTTCTCAAAGGAGTTGGGAGTCGACGATGCGGCTAATGATGATCCATGCCCCAAGCCCCATCGTTCGCGAGTTCTGCCGAAGGGGGTACGAGATTGTTTCCTGCAACTCGAACAAGAGTTTTGATTCCCAGGATAGCTTGCCAGCAGAATGGGGGCCCAAGCAGCGGACGATTGACTTCTATGGCCGAAAAAAGGTGACCTACAGCGCCATCAAGAATGTTGCTCGAATCGCGAGAGAGTTTCAGCCGGATCTTATCCACGCCTTCATACCCAATTCATTGGCTTGGAGTGTGCTCGGTACGGCAGGCATGCGGCGTCCTCCCAAGATCATCAGTTACCGTGGAATAACCCGGGTACCGACATGGTTCGATCCGGCTGATTGGATCACCTACCTTTCTCCCCGCGTATCGCTCCATGCGTGCGAATCGCGCGCGGTCCAGCAGGCGATGATGCGTGGAGGGATTCCCGAATCGCGGTGCCGTGTGGTCTACAACGCGATGTGGGATTTTGAAGATAAACAGACACGACGGGAGTGGCGCGCCGGTTGGGGGGTCGATGACGATACCTTGGTGATCGGGACTGTTGGGCACATTCGCCCTGTCAAAGGGGTCGATGTCCTTCTCGAAGCCGCATCGAAATTGCCCGCCACGATTCCCTGGAAATTACTGCTCGGCGGGGTAATCGACGACCCCAACGTCACGCGTTGGATGCAGCATGATGCACTGCGTGGGCGCGTGATCGCCCCTGGCCCGATTTCTCCCGCAGCGAGCGCCATGAAGGCCTTTGATTTGTTTGTGATGCCATCGCGCAGCGAAGGGCTCTGCCGAGCTCTGATCGAGGCCACCACCGTTGGCGTCGCCGCTGTTGTTAGCGACGCCGGAGGCATGAAAGAATTGGTCCGCGACCATCAGGACGGCTTGGTCGTTCCCAAAGAAAACGCCGAAGCTCTTCGAGCAGCCATGCTGTCCCTGTTGGTCGATCCGGAAAAGAGGCTTCGCATGGGGAAATCCGCAAGCGAGCATACGCAGAGCCTCTGCAGTACCGCCGTGGTAGCGGACAAACTTCAGGCGATGTACGAAGAAGTTGTCTGATTCGAGATTCGTCGCGAATCCCGGGGAAGTTCCGTGGGGTAAACTTGGCCGTTGCCAAATTCCTTCATTGAGGTGTCTGTCGAATGCATACGGAAGTCGCCCAGTTTTTGCGCTACTTGGATGTCGAGAAGAATGCTTCGGATCTAACGATTAAATCGTATCGCGAAGACTTGATGGATATGGCGGATTTTCTGACGGACGAGGGAAGTCGTTCCGTAGCACCCCGCGATGTATCCCCAAATGATCTTCGGGGGTACGTGACAGCGCTCCATGAAGCGGGGTACGCGAAGTCAAGCATCAGCCGGAAACTGGCTTCCCTGCGAAGTTTTTATCGGTTTGCACAGCGACAGGAAATGGTCGACTCCAACCCGGCAAAACCGCTCCGCAACCCACGCGGTGGACGCAAACTTCCTCATTTCTTGACCGGCGACGAAATCCGAAGTTTGCTGGCGGCCCCCGATCCGTCCGACGAGATGGGACTTCGAGACTCCGCCATCCTAGAAGTCATCTATAGCGCTGGGCTCCGGGTCAGCGAACTGGTGGGTATGAACGATCGGGATATCGATTTCGACGAAGGGGTGGTTCGGATCCGCGGCAAAGGCCGAAAAGAACGCTTCGGTGCCCTCGGGAAATATGCGATCGCCGCCCTGCACCGCTATTTTGCAGCCCGACGTCCATGTCCGAGCAATGAGCGAGAAAGTCCCACGTTTCGCAATAAATTCGGGGGCCGATTGACCAGTCGCAGTGTCGCGAGAATGCTGGAAAAGTATATCCTTCAGTGCGGTCTCGATACCCGCACCACCCCCCACACCTTGCGGCACAGTTTCGCAACGCATCTGCTCGATGGAGGAGCCGATATTCGAAGTGTCCAAGAACTACTCGGGCACAAAAGCTTGGTCACCACCCAGATCTATACCCACGTAAGCACTTCCAACATCAAGGCGGCCTACGTTAAAGCCCATCCGCGAGCTAGTAAAACCAAGGCAAACGCCAAGTCGACGCGAGGTTCTTAGCTCGCCGATGGCTTGAAGAGTGACTTGAGGAGTGGCTTGAGGAGTGAACGGTGAACATTGAGGCCAATGCGGCGTGATCGATCGCCATTGATCTGACTTCCGCCACGCTCATCCTGCGAAAGGGCTTCAAAATAATCCTAGAAAAACAGGACTCGAAGATTCTTCATCGCCCGTTCGATCCTGATGATTGGGTAGCACGCTTCGGATTGGGGCCTCGCCGATTTCCTGCCAACATGCGATTCGAGTGCCCAATCGTGGACATGGGCAAGTTACAATACGGGGGAAGTTACAATACGATAGCCACTACGGATACAATTGCGGGGTGGATACAATTGCGGGGTGGATGTGATGGCGGCCGAGTGTTCCGACGCCTCGCCCCTTTTCCTGGATCCTGATTTGAACTTTTCCTGATGGTCCGATCCAAAACGCAGTCGAAGAACTTGTCCAATGCCATTCCCCTCTCCGAAGCGGAGGCGATTTCAGCAGCGGCGGCGATTGCTGCTGCCAACGCCAGGGAGGAAGAGCGGAACTCTGCGGGGCCCAAATCGTCGGTGTGGACCTGGGTTCGGCTAGGCATTCTCCTAGCCATCCTGATCCCCCTGGCCAGCTTTGGGTATTACCGGAATCGCTATACCACGTCGATGCTTCGCATCAACAAGGCCCTTGAGAACTGGGATAATCTGGCAGCCGTTACGGAAATTAAAAAGCTGGAGAAAACAAATGGTCTCTCCGCAGAATCGGCATTTTTGAGAAGCCGCGCATACCGGCACCTCGGGGACGATATCGCGTTCGCGCAATTCCTCGAATTGGCTCGGCAGCTGGGGTACTCCCCGGAAAAGATCCAAGGAGAAAAGCTGTTGCGTGAGACGCAATTGGGGATCGGAGACGATGTCGATTCTTCGATCGCGAAAGCGATGGCGTTACCGGATACCGATATCTCGGAGGTCGGGCCAGCTGTAGTCTACGGCTTGCTCGGCAAAATGCAGTTTGGAACGGTAGATGCCTTTTTGAATTTCTGGGGCCAGCAGCAACCCGATTCCCCATGGGTTCCTTTCTTTCGCGGTATGATCGCGTTGTCCAATCGCGATTCTGCAAGCGCCATTACCGCTCTTGAGAAATCCGCTAAGACCCGTCCCGATTTTCTGCCAGTCTACCGTCAACTCGCTTCGGCGTACTCGATGACTCGCGACTACGAACGGGCCGTTCTCTCCTTGCAGCGTTACTTAAAAGGTTCCCCCAACGATCTGGAAGCGATCGGCGTCCTCGCCACAGCACTCTCCAATTTGGATCGAGGGGATGAAGTGATCGAATTGCTACAACCGATGATGGAGACGGGTAAAGCGACAACGGACATGCGTCAAGTTCTCGCGCGAATTTACATCGCGAAGAATGAACCCCAAAAGGTCATTGATACGCTTTCGAATGTTGCCACCCTTTGGCCTGAGGATGTGCGGACCGCAAACCTTTTGAGCCAAGCGCACCAGGCTCTAGGAAACAATGCTGAAGCCGAGCGGTACGCGAAGATTGCAGAGGCCGGGCAAGCCGACGTGCAGTCGATCGACAATCGTATCGCCCGACTTCTCTCAGGCACCGATCAATCGGCGGAAAAGAATTATGAGCTGGGACACATTTTTCTTCACAAACAATCGCGAGAGGATGGCTTGCACTGGCTGAACTCGGCACTGATGGTCGACGCAAACTACTTGCCCGCTCACGAAGATCTTGTGATCTACTTCACCAGAACCAACCAAACGGAACTCGCTGCTCGGCATCAGCGGTACATTAACCTCCGCAGGGGAACTCAGTGAGCCAGGACGCTTGCCCCTTCTTCGTTGCCCCTTTGTTTCTCAGGCTATTACGATGGCCAGTGATAAGGGCCTGCTTCGGCGGTGTGGGGCTCTGTATGCTGTTGACGGGCTGCGAACCCAAGGAAGCCCCCCCCGATTTCCTCAAAGGAAGCACGGGAAGCAACAGTGCTGGAAACAACAGTGCTGGAAACAATGCCACCAAACCCAACGGTGCAGTCGCGAGCAATCCAGGGAGTACCATCGCGTCCGGTGCCGCTGGTTCTGGAGCTTCAACGTCTCCGGCCAACAACATCCTGGTTCATATGCACGAGGGAGCTTTGCCTGGCTCCCTGTATCGCAATGGCAGCGAACTGGGGAATATGTTTCTCCCCGAGACCACCGGTGGTGGAATCGCGGTACTCGATTACGACCTCGATGGTCGCCCCGATATTCTTTCGGCAGGTGGTGGTGCGCCTGACGTACCAAACAAAACCATGCGAGGTTTCTCAGGGGCCTTGCTGCGAAACCAATCCGGATTCGTTTTTAAGTCTGCTTCGGAACTATCGCGACTCGACCTGTCCGCGACCTACAATTGCGCAATTGCGATCGCGGATTATGATGCCGATGGCTTCCCCGACGTGTTGACGACAGGTTATTCGGGCTTGCAGCTCTTTCATAATTGCGGTGATGGGACCCTTGAACGTGCCACGGCACCGGCGATGGAATCAGCAGGTGCTGGGATCGGACTTCGAGATTTCCAATGGAGTTCGTCCGCGGCGTTTTTCGATGCCAATAACGACGGATTGCTCGATCTTTACGTAGCGCACTACGCGAACTGGTCCTTTGAAAACAACCCTATCTGCAAAGTTCCTGCGGGCCCTGGCAGTTCGGAGAGCGTTGTCGATTACTGCGGACCGAGAGAGTTCAAAGGTTTGACCGATGCGATGTTCGAAAACCGAGGGGATGGTACGTTTGCCAACATCTCAGAGTCTGTTGGTATCGATGAGACGCTCCGTGGACTCGGGATCATGGCGGCGGACCTCGATGGCGACCGCGACGTCGATATTTACGTCTCCAACGATGTCGATCCTAACTTGTTGTATCGAAACGACGGAGATTTTCATTTTACCGAGGTGGCTCGTCGAAGCGGTGTCGCATGCAACGATTCCGGAATACCCGAGGGGAGCATGGGGATCGCCCTTGGTGATTACAATCTCGACGGCAAATTAGATCTTTGGGTCACCAATTATCAAAATGAAGTCAACGCGCTCTATAAAAACAATGGGAATCTCTTTTTCACCTACGCATCGACTACGGCTCGAATCGGTCCCACCGATGAAGCGTCGGTGGGCTGGGGGACCGCGTTTGTCGATATGGAACTCGATGGTGATGAAGATTTAGTCGTGGCGAATGGGCATATCGAAACCCGCGCGATCGGCTCCGCTTTTGACCAAAGACCCCAGATCCTCGATAACGTCGACGGCAAGTTTTTTCGCTTGGTGCCTCGCGACGGAAACTATTTGGCCCTGCCTCAACCCTCGCGGGCCGTAGCGATGGCCGATTTTAATCGCGATGGGTTGCTAGACTACGCAGTGAGTCGCCTCAATATGGAAGCCGCCTTGGTGGAGAACCGTTCTAAGCGACTCGGAAAATACATCGTAGTCCGTCTCATTGGGACGTCGTCCAATCGAGACGCCATCGGAACCTCGATCCGATTGGAAGCCGGCGACAAGTCTTGGGTTCGCCAGCGTTTTGGGGGTGGTTCCTACGCTGCAACCGGCGAATCGCTTGTTCATTTCGGAGTTCCCTCCTCTGCGGCGACGAGTCCACCGTCGTTGACCATCGATTGGCCTCGCGGAAAATCGCAAACCATCACTCTCGACGGATGGGATCGCGATATCCTCGTGGTCGAGGAACCTTAGTGGGCACCGCGATTTCGATCGGCCTAGCGATTTCGATCGGCCTAGCGATTTCGATCGGCCTAGCAGTCTCGATCGGCCTAGCGATCTCAATTTGCCTTGGCATGCACAAGGCTACATTTTCTTATTGCCAATGAACCGGGAGCAAGGAAAGCATGTTGCAGGAAGCTGGTGCGTCAAACGGGTTGAGCCGCACTCAAAATGATCCGTATGGTCATGGCTCGTCGGCGATGTGGTTGACGCAATTGCGGTGGATCGCTGTCGCTGGCCAACTGCTCGTCATCGGATTTGTCTATCTGGTGCTCAAAATAGAGTTGCCGATCGTTTCGATGTTGGCGTTGGTGTTATGCACTGTGGCCAGCAACGTCGCATTGTGGTTCGTTGCGCGACGATCGCTCAATACATCGTCGGAGATGCAGATCGATCGACAAGCCAATACCGGATCGAACACTGGGATGAACCTTGGGATCCATCATGGTTCGCTTGGCTCACGGACTCTCGGTGGCTTGCTGTTGTTCGATGTGATGATTTTGACGGGGCTGCTCTATCTATCCGGCGGTGCGGCGAATCCGTTTATCTTGTTCTATGTGGCCAATATTGTTGTTGCTGGCGTGGTGCTGTCTCGGTTCTGGGCGATCGCAATTTCAGCCGCGTCGGTGCTCGGCGCGTTTTTTCTACTCAACCGAGCGACCCCCAATGTTGTCTTTGCCAATTCACCACTCGCTGCCGATTCACCATGGGATGTGACCAAGGCGGCGTTCCTGATCGCCTTCACGACATGCTGCGGTGTGCTCGCCTACTTCGTTTCCATGTTGGCTTTGCAAGTCCGACAGCGGGATCGGCGTTTGGCGATCGCTGAGAAAGAGCGCGAACGGGCTCAGCGTCTCGAGGCTCTCGCGACCCTGGCAGCCGGTGCGGGGCATGAATTAGCGAGCCCATTGTCAACCATTGCGGTCATCGCTGGCGAGTTGTCTCGCACGCTCGACAAACAAGACATCCCTGACAAAGTTCGTCGTGATTTCGGGCTGATCCGAGAGGAACTCAATCGCTGCAAAGATATTTTGCATCGGATGAAAAGCGGGGCGGGCGAAGCCGCTGCAGAGCACTTGCATCCGGTGAGGATCCAGGAAATTCTCGATGAAACCGTGGTTGCCATGCGCGAGCCCCAGCGCGTCCACATTGCGATGGAACGCGCGGTCGCGGATTTCAAGGCGCTCCTTCCCAAACAAGCTCTTTCCCAGGCGCTGCGCAATCTGCTGCAGAATGGTTTGGATGCATCCAAACCCAACCAGCA
>Ga0315899_10004336_pt1 | contig 15362 bp, 15 predicted proteins | sample LakEriMetagenome_2_FD_203518 | JGI IMG/M metagenome (GOLD analysis project Ga0315899, IMG submission 203518) | Freshwater fungal communities from buoy surface, Lake Erie, Ohio, United States - Buoy 4 MA112 | ecosystem: Environmental > Aquatic > Freshwater > Lake | place: USA: Lake Erie, Ohio... | reverse complement strand
AAAAAAGTGGGACAGTTAAATTTTAGTACTGTAGGCCGCGCCTGTTACTCGTGGTAAATAACAAGTGGTGGGTTGTAAAAACCAAATCGGTTTGCCTTTCGGATGGGTCAATGGGAGCACAACAGGGTTGCTGCTCAATAGGCAAGTATCTTTTCGAATGGGAGCAAGGTTGCTGCTCAACACAAGTATCACGATACTTGCATCGTGATACTTGAACTGAGAAATCAACCGGCTTATGCATGAGCCGCAGTAACACACTGTGTGACGCTTGCACTGAGAACCTACCGATTGAGTCAGATGACAAGACGCTTTGCACTGAGACACGTTGCCATCTGAATCCGACGGCAGCGCATGCACCGAGTGGCGCAGGCCTAGTGGTGCTGCATACACTTTGCCCACTCATCATGATGTTGAGGCAACACGCCCCCTTGACGGTGACAAGCGGACCTCAGTGACAGTGGGGGTCCCTTTTTGCTTGCTTGTTACCCCCCCCCGACGGCAGGTAACACAGAGGACGGCTACGAGCTCGCCATATGTCAAGTCGGAGAGCACAGACTGAAATTGGAGCGACGGTCTGTAATATGCACTGTTCTGTATGCAGGCACGTCCGGCAGCCTGGTAGAATCCGGCTGCACTGTGAGCGCCGGGGGTGGTCGCTGCAGCCGGCCAGGGGGTGGTCGCTGCAGCCGCTGTCGTACAACAGACTGGCAGAATTCGCAACGACTGAATCACTGGACGTGTGGGTGATGGGTATGCGCAGAGAGCCTGAGATCCTAGTACAAGGCTCGCAAACCCAATTTGGGCCTGGAATATTGTGGATAGTGCGGAAATCGGCGGGAAGCGACAAGCTCATTGTATGCGGTCGTCGTATGATTAGGATTTAGGGTAGGCCGCCGAGGCATTGTCTGCAATCGTTGCATGTTTGCTATTAATAGCTGCTCGCATGTCAACGGCGTGCGTTGGTCCAAGATGCGCATCTTTCTGAGCCACTGGGATGCCTCTGATGAGTTGCTCTTTCGTGCAATGTCAATGCAAGCCTCTCAACTCTCGTGGATTTGTGTCATCCAATCATCATCCGGGCATGCCACGCGTCTGCACTGTGGCACAGGGTTTTCGCCGGGCAGTCTAGCGGCGTCGTGTGGTGTCAAGTGCGGCGACATACTGAAGGTATTCAATGTGCGTCACACAGTATTTCTTGGGCCCGGCGCGGGATTCTCAAATGTTGTTGTTGATTTGCAAATGATGTCACGTGACGGTCGCAGCTCGGATTCCGCAGACATGCACTTGTGCACGCTCCGGTGAGTTGGTCCCACGCGCTCTTTTTTCCTTCCGCCCCCACCCTTCCCTTGGTGCAGGAGATCGACGGAGTAAATGTCTTGAAGAGCAAGTCACAGTGCGCATCAGGTCCAGATCCATCCAGCTCGGGCGGGGACTTCAATGGACATCTGGTGTTTTTGCTTTGTATGTATATGTATATGTATATGTAACATATACATACATATACATATACATATAAAGCAAAACACCGGACATATCAATATCCATATACATATAAAGTAAAAAATATGCACGTATATAGGACATGCGGTATTTTTACGTGTTAACTTGCCCCAATTCCTGGCCGTCATACTTGCAATAGCTCCATCGCCAACAGAGAGAGAGCGCGCGCGCGCACACACACACACACACACACACACACGGTGCGCGCTACACACAGCCAAATCGCCTACGAGTAACAGCAGCACACCACGTGACATGCCGCAGGCAGCAACGCTGGTACGCGGTGCCAATGTGTTTCTAATGTGTTCCTAATGCGACATGCCATCAGGCAGCAACGCTGGTACGAGGCGTCAAAGGAAGCCAGTGCCGCCTCACCCTACTTCGTATTTCAGACCCTCCCGACGCCCGCAAAGACAGCGCTTCGTCTTCAGCTGATCTCCTCGCGTCGCCCGTGACGGGATCGCCGCGACCCAATGGTGAAAGTCTTGTAGTCTTGTCTTGTGACAAGTCTCCTCCCCCCCTCTCCTCTCTCTCAATCCTTTCATCACGCAACCTAAACCCTAAACCCTAAACCCTAAACCTCCGGCTCATTGCTTTCATCACGCAATCTTGACATCTTTGGCTCGTAAATGGTGTCAACCTTCGTGTTTGTCTGTGGTGTGTGGCATGTGTGTGTGCCTGCGTGAGTACCTGTGTGTGCGCCTGTGTGTAGGTGTGCCTGTATGTGGGCCCCTGTGTGAGGGTGCAAGGTGTGCCTGTGTGTGGGTATGAATGATCATGAGTGTGAAGTTCAGAAGCTATGCGATCATCAATCCACACACACACACACACACACACACACACACACACACACACACACACACACACACAATGTCGCAAACAATCAAGCGATCCAGACACAGTGTGAGCTCATGCATAGGTGTACTCGCAGTAAATCCCACGTTGGGAGGAAGAGGGTTATATATGCACATGAAAGAATCCAGCCAATCTCGCTGACGCGCCAGCACGTGCATGCACTCGTACAGAGTACGACGTACAAGCGCATGCGTGCGTCAGCGTGTGAAAGAAAGAGTTTGTACATGCGTACGTGTGCGTGCACGCGATCTAGATCATAGACCCAGTTTAGTCACTTTAACACCAAGCAATGGTAGGCATACTAAAAAACGCAAAGCCTCAAGGGCTACGGTGCCAGCGCCCGGAAATCCGCAAGACAGTGGATAGTGCGGAAATCGGCGGGAAGCCGCACTATTCACAACGGGCTACGAAACCAGCGCCCGGAAATCCACAAGACAGCTCTGGCGCAAAGGTTAATGGTAATGGCGGTTGTCCTAATGGTAATGGCGAACAACCGCAAAGGGCAACTGTCACGTTTCCAAGCTCCATGGCGCTCTCAACGTCTCTCAAGAAGGAGATTGAAGTAACAAACGCTCCGATTGTTCTTCTCGCCGTTAAGACTGCTCCTGTAATAGTTTCGGAACTCACCATCTCTGTCCCGTAAGACATCTCTCCCCTTGTCTTCCGTACCCCTCTCCCCTTGAATCCCCCGTTCTTTGCGTTTGAGTACACGCTCGTACATCCACATACGCAAAGAGTGCAGATCAGCATCCACACAACCTGCACACACACATGCACACGCACACGCACATGCATGCGGGCGCGCGCGCACACACACACACACACGTTATTTCCCTCTCTCTTTCTCTCTCCCTCTCTCCCTCCCTTTCTTTTTCTCTCTCTGGACTAATACCCGGAATTCGAATGTTTCAAAACTGGGTCAAAAGGCGAATTGTTCCGTCGGTTGCCAAGTATCAAGTCATGATGTGACCGCTGTCTCAGTCCAAGGGTCGGGGCAGACAGACAGCCGGTGCTGGAGGGACAGATTAATAGAATGATGGATAAAGAGATGTGGGCTCTGGCAAAGAAGGCTTGACAACAGAGTATGCAGTGTCAAGTGCGAGAAATGAAGAGTGAGAGCGCAATCAAGTATAAAACATTGAAGGGGTTGGAGCGCAATTAAATAGTGTGAAAACAAGGTTCGTTGCAGATGCCGCGAGCGCGCACGAGGAAATGAGGCTTTATTCGGATCGAGAGAAGATCGCGCTGGGGTATCCCGCTGCTTGCACTGCTGACTCTCATGTTGTTCTCTAGTAAAATGAGGGATGGCGACAGTCAAGTCCTTGGTTGTGCCGGGGGAACATTCCCCAAGGAGGTTGCTCATCCAGCCCAACCTCTCGCCAGCGAGTAAGCGAGAGTGAGTGAGCATGCACGGTGCGGGCTGGATGAGCCAGCGAGTAAGCGAGAGTGAGTGGGGGTGGGTTTTTGCCCTGCTTACTTGTGTGATAATACTCTCACAGACAGTTTGGCGTGCGTGGATGTTCTTTTGTGAATTTCAACACACTCCCCGTGACTGTGGAAACGCATTTACATCGTGTTATAAATGCAGCGCGGAATTGCGGTACGACAACTGGATCCAGTTAGCTGCCTGCAGCTTGAACACGCTTCTTCCACTCGGGCAAGAACAGATGGCAGTGAAGTTTCTTCATAGCTATGGCAGGATCTTGACAGATCTCCGTGATCTGCTCCTCCGACGCTGTGTCGAGCGCCGATTTCTGGCCCGTGTGGCGCTTTGCCCTCCGGGACCGTCCAGGTTGCGTTGTCAATCTCCTTCTTCAGTCGAGCTTTCTGAATAGGCTTCAGACCAAGGCCTCCGTCGCCAACGTCCATGGTAAAAAAGCAGTCAAGGTCCGCTGAGCACAGTGTCATACCATCAGTACGCACCTGACCTACGCACCTGACCATCAACTAGGACGGAGATCCAGACCTTGCGGCACGAGATTGACCAGCTTCGCAGGGAGATCAGGTCGAAAGCCCTGATGCAAGCTGCTGGGCAGACCGGGAAGGAGAAGGACCGGACTCTTATATGATGGGCACGCCTACGCACCTGACTTTTATTATTGACGAGGAGACTAAAATAGCGTCTCAAGTCGTGCACGACACTGATCCGTCGTGGTGGCTGCAACCACAATTGCCTCCCGAAAAGAGAATAAAAGTAGCCGAAATGCGCCGCCACGGTACCCTCGCGCGATGCTATCGCGCCCAAAAGAGGGAGTAATACAGATCAGCGGTACGTACAGCCGAAGAGTCACAGTCGTCAGGGATGCATTTGCAGCATCCTACCAACAGTTCAACGATACACCCCAGGGATAAAAGAAAGAGTCACGGTGTCGTCATCCAAGGAAATCCACAGGGTGCACGCGCCCGGGCACTGAACAAGGTTCTCAGCGAACGCAAGAGAGCACACTGAGCATTATATATGCGCAGTGTCTCCGCTTTCCAGCATCTTGTGACGCAGTATTGAAGGTCCAGCAGTTTATTACTAACAATTACATCATCCTAATCATAATAAATATCATCGAACTGGAGCAAGTGCGGTCCTTGTCGCTACGCTTTTAGCCAGTGCGTTAGCAGTGTCCTGTCGCAAGGCGTCCCTTCTTGACCTATTTGAATCCAGTCCAGACATGCGGGAGGTGGGCAGGCGGGCCTGATAGGGTCCCCTCATACGGGTTAGAATCAACATCAGGCATTTTACTATAGGTTAAGACAAGACAAAATGTAATGTACCGTATTCGGCCGTTGCTTGGGTTTCGCGAGCAAACCGTGGTCCAAATCAGAGAGATCAAGCTTTTTGATCCTTGGTGTGCTATTCCGTGCCGTTTGTGGGCGACCCCGAGCTGAAAATGGTCCGGATATCTCTAGACGTACAATACTTTCTGGGCGTTGCGTCCTGCGACCTCCCCCAGCGTTCTTTGTGACATGGAATGTAAAATCCGAATGCGATGGAGCTTGCAATGAGTCATACGACAGAGCCGACTGATGTGCGGGATCTTTTTCATGTGGCTGTTGAATCTTAGCTGTTCCAAAAAATAAGAGTTGGGAGGGAGTTTGAGCATCAGTCCTTGTCCACATGTGCCGAGTTTCCACTGAGTGAAGAAGCAAACAAAAAAACATTGAAGAAATCAGAGCAGACTTTTTTAAAACAGACAGATTTCCATGCCTGATGACTGCTCTTTCTCGGTCCGATGGGGGCCCGTTTCTGAATCGGAGGTGCTGTGCGAGCACACGTTGAGCCCGGTCAGCGTTTGTATATTCACGTGTGTGCATTTATGTTACATAAAGACATAACGCGTTTTTCGTGCGAGTCGCAGTCTGCAAGACTCACCTTATGTACTGCATCGGATTGAAGCGTGGGACACTCCGATTGACGCACAGGCTGCCCTTCGACCGCTCGATGCGCTGCTGCTCCAGGATGAGCATGTGCTGGATGATGTGCGGCGGGATGTCCTTGATATTAAACTCCGCCCGCAGCGTGGCGGCCTCCTTGCCCACATCGCTTGCCTGCAGCTCCTTGGCAGTTACTGTTTTCGCGTCCTTGACCTCGAATTTCTTGTAAATCCAAGAACCAGTCGGTTTGTGAGGGGGCAAACTCGACTTCAACAGTTTCGACAAATTCTGGGTGAAACCAGTAGCGCTAAGACTCCTGCCAGAAACCAACAAGCGAGGCTCATGTCAGTGTCACTGAAGACAAGGAATCAGCAGAAACGACATCGCGTTGTACCCGATTTTGTGTCGGTCGCGCTGATCAGACGCTTCTGCATACTTATCCGGGAGCATGAAAGCCTTGATGGTTGAATTCACAGGTGTGTGCCGCTCTGAAGCACCTCCTCTTGATGCAGCTCCGCTTTGTGTTCCTAATAAGCACACAACATGACGACATCTCAAATCGGGTTGCAAAAACATATCTTACACGGGCGCAGGAGATTGGAGGTGCGTGGGTGCCAGGAAAGGGATGATTGTGCGATGTACCGTGCGCATGCATGCACGCGAAAGTGCGCTCGCACACAGCAGACGCACTTATGCACACCCTTACATACAGACACTTTTCCACAAACACACACGAGACGCACACACACCTTTAATTTCTCGAACACCTACAAACACACAGCAAGCAAGTCAAATGGCATGAAATGAGCAGCAGAGAGCATACCACTGGTTACAACGACAGTATCTGGGTTTGGCGATTTGCTCCGTGGCACAGAATCGGAAGGCAGAGGGTACCCACGGTCGATGTGCTGCTGACGATAAAGGGCTGCCACAGTATTCACAGGCTTTGGCACAATCATCTGTGATTTCATTGCAGGAACATAATGAAGGTTATTGCCTGGCCAATCCACACACTCCTTTTTGTGTCCTGGGAATATTGACACAAACTAAGCAGGTCGAGGAGTGTTCTGCCATTCGTTTCGGAAACCCGTGATCATCTTCTAGCTGGTGGTCAATTCGGTAATTGTCACATGTTATGATACGATTCCCACTCAAGCCATAGAGCTTCTATCCTATTCGCTGGCTGCGAATGCACACAAAGAAAAAATAAGGGCACCTTCGAAAATTCGTCATATTCATCCTGCCACGGCACCTTTTCAACATCCACAACACCTGCAGAGTCTCTCATACTCAGATATACACCGCAAAAAAAGTTCCGTGTTGGTTGCTCAACAAAAATGTCAAGTGGTGATTACAGTGTCCCCGCTGTGCTCAGCAGTATTTCATTTTTACTGCCACGCTTGAGAGCGACTAGCAGATCGCTGCTCATTCGAGTAGCGAGATGGATACATTTCTATATAGCTGTATAGTTACACAGACCTAGTCGCGTGCATACATGCGTGTAGACAGCCTGAGATATCAGTACCGTATTCAACGTTCGCCTTGGTCAAGACCCCAATATCTCGGAGACGGTCAAAATTCCAGCCGAGCACTGCCCTGTTTTTGATCGTGTAGGCTTTTTGCGATTGGCCAGCGATGTGGACTTTGGAGTACACTGTCACCAATTCCTCCCCTTGTCTACCCTTCCCGGCGAGAATTTGGTCAAGGAGCGGCTGATTGAGCGCTGCAGAATTGGTACACGGTCAGAATAGAGTGAAAATTTTCCGCAACTTGTCAAAGGAAGGCAGGATCACTCGAGATGGATTGAAAATTAGTACTTACTATGATATGTTTCGTTGGGAATGCCCATTTTCTCAGAGACAGCCTTCAAGCGATCGTTGAGGTCGTCGGAACTCTCGAGACGCTTTATGTATTCTCGTTTGGCTGCCTCATGTGCCAATCTGCGCTCACGCTCTTCGCTCTCCTCCTGCATCCTCTCACTATCCTCCTCAAGCTGAAGATCCTTCTCACGCCGCTCCTTCTCCATTTTTTTTCTCTGTAGATCCAACACGTCATCCTGATTCTTTTGTTTCAGCATTAGCATTTCGACACGTCGCCTTTGCCCCTGGTTTCTAGCTTTCTCAAACGTTCTCGAGTCCCAGCTGCTGAATCCTAGATTACCGATCAGAACGCCATGAACAGTCCAAACTTTGATTTTGTTGTCGACAGCACAGCTAATTATCAACGGTATTGGACTTCCATCGAGAGTTGTCGATGGCTTTGTAAGTTGCATATTGAGTATAGTACCGTCATGTGCTTGCCACTCCGAAATGACCTCTGGTTGATTGTATGCCACGTCCAGACACACTGAAATTTGCACTCTACCATGGGGCTTTGGAAGGACACCAGGTGCTGGATCCGGATCTGCGAGAGTCAGCCACTGTTTCTTTTCGAGGCCAAAGGCCAAGCTGTTGACGTCGAAGCTGGTAACACCGAGCTCATCATGTCCTCCAAATCGGTCATAATCAAACACAGTAAAGTGCAACGTCCAATGAGGCTTCATGATCTCGTGGCGATTGCCGGAACCTACCAGAAAGTTGAAATCTTCTTCCCAATTTGGATTGAGGGTCCCCTGAATGACCTGAGTTTGCGCTTCCTGGCGGGTTTGCGGCCCGGCTCTGAAAGCTACTTTCACATACGGATCGGACAGTCCGTTTGCGTCTGCTGCTATAAGTTCCTGCGCGCCGTGAATCGTAAATTTCAGGGTGATGACCTCATCCAACGCCGTTGAGAGTTCGAAGGTTTTGATGCTTCCCTGATCGTCTGCTGTTGCGAGCGTGGTCTGATCCAGATCACTCGCCATACATAACACTGGCATCCGATCAAAATCTCCATCTACACCAGGTTTTTCGCTCAAGTGGCCAGCATCAAATTGTCCGCGCAGTGATCCGTCGAGACAGTCAAACAAGTGCACGCTTCCATCCATACCAGCCGTGATCCAAATATGATTCGAGGAGATTTTTGAGAGACATGAGATTGCATTGATGGCTGCAGCGTCTTTGCCTAAGAATTCCCTATCTGCTCGTTGCTGGTCACTCTCCAACTTCATCGTGTTTGAACGAGTCAAATCGCCCTGGTCCAAGAGACCACTTTTTTTCCTTGCCATATGCTTACTGGTCTTACGCAACAATGCAGGTGGACCTCGATTTACTATCGTCAATTTGCGCTTCCAGTTTCCAGCCGTTTCCCATGTGTTGATCAGGCCATCATACATGGCGAACGCAATCAACTTTAATTCCTGGCTGTATGTTTGAATGTTTCAAGAATCAAATCATCAGTCCACCGTATTCACTTTGCAGCAGGGGCACAACAAACGGTAGGCACGGTCTCACTTCCAAGTCATGGATTGCACATCCGAGGCTAGCCCCGCTTGGCCTTGCAAATCAATTTTTCGAATGCAGGCGACGGAGTAGGTGTCAGGAGGATCTTTCCACACGTACACCTGCAAATCACCCCAGAGTCAAGTCAAGAATAAGGTGGGTATTGTTGATTGATCAATAGGCGCAGCGATCGATTGGCTGGTGCTTACGTGTTTGTTCCAGCCACTGGCCACCGTGTGGCCGCGAGCAGCGTCCATTTTCTTGGCAGAGGAAATCGTATTCAATACACAGCTGACTTCAGAATCCATATCACTCTCCAGATCGTTCAGTCTGACCCCACTGTTCCAGTTGTATAACCAAACGCGACCTTTAGATGTTCCAATCATGAGACGTCGATCCGATTTGTCGAAAGCAGCTGCTGTGATTTTCTCCTCCGCAAAATGCTTGATCGACCAAACCGTTATCTGTTCGCCACTGTCAAGTTTCCATACAATCACTAGCCCTGATTCATCTATAGTGACGATGTTGGCAAAGGAGGGATTGTGCAAACCAGCAAGAATTCGATTCTTATGAAGCACAAGACCCAGCCCCTCATTCGCGTCACCCCTGTACGGCCAGATCTGCAGGCGTGAGTGTGCCAAGATCAATGTTTTGCTTCTGTTATTCCATTCCATGCACGTGAATGTATTCTCGGGACGATATTCGTGCTCGATATCCAGCACGCTGCAAAGCCGTTCGTAGGTTTTAGGGTTCCAAATGATGATGTTTTTGTCAATAGACATCGTAATCAGGTGGGCATGAGTTGGGTTGAAGACAATACTCTTGACACAGGCCGAATGGCCTGTCAGCGCTGTTGTGCGCTTCTGCGTATAGGGGTTCCAAATCTCGATGTCTCTTTCTTGTCCCGAAGATGCCATGTATTTGTGCGTCGAGACAAAACATACGCAATGAACAGATTTGGCGTGTCCAATGTAATAAACATGTTCTTTTGTGACCAAATCTATCAGACAAATGTTGCTGTCCAGCGACGTCGTCACAAGCTTATCTATGTCGTTGATGTATTTGATTTGCGTAATGTGATCTGAATGCGCCTTCACTGTCATGATTGAGGCTGTGACAAATCACAAAAGTGTCATTCATTATCTATGGCGCAAGCTGCGGTGCCCCTACCTTCAACCCGCGGATGGTCAGGCACGACCCACAGGTTGTCAAAGCCGCGCCGGCAGATGGTCAGGCACGACCCACAGGTTGTGACAACCGCGCGGCCGGGAGCTATTGGCAATTGTGAGCCAATGCAGCCCTGCGATCAGGACTTGCCCGATCGCGACAAGGAGCAATTGTGCGGTGGCTGTGCCAATTTTGTTACCTGGGCCCTTGTCTTCAGGTAGCTTCACTTTCTGTGACAATGGATGTCTCTCGCGCTTGGAAAGGAATGAATCAGTCTGCAAAAGCAAACCAGCATCAATGCACACTCATGCGCAGCGTCTCCGAGTCTATCTTCTCATCTACACTGATCGGAGTCTGGATTATCTGGAAAAGCAACGGACGCCAGAACAGACTTCCTGGATTGGGTCCATGGAGCAGGACATAAGGCCAAAAGTGCTCACTATTGGAATCTGCAGCAGACAGGCGCACCTGCTCATATAAGTGCACTCTGCCTTCGGCATCTCCAATCGCGATAAAGTACTGCGCATCTGAATACTTCATGCGGAGCGCCTTATCCTGCCTTTGAAAGCCATAGCAGCACAAGGGCGAAATGTCGTCCCCAAGCGCAACTGCACCAATGAATCCAAAGCTTTTGAGATCGTATAGCCAGAGGAATCTGTCTGAGGCCGCAGCAAGAATTCCGAAGGGGAACGTGCCTGACTTGAATCCGAGCAGAACATCCATGCCCGTAAACCATGTCGCTGTTTCTTTCTCTGATATCTTGATTGTTTGCAGGTGCTGCAGGGTGGTGGCGGACCACACGCGAATGGTGGCATCGCTCGAGCAGGTCACGATTTTGCTAATTTCTGGGACGATCACGAGACCGGTGACCATTTCCTTGTGGTACGCATTGTGGTCGTTGTAGGGACAGTCAAGCTGATGATCCGCAAAAATGCTGATGTCCTCCTTCTCTACCAGGGAGCTGGCCATGGCCTCGGACATGACGAAGTCACTAAACTCCTCCCAGCTCACGCGACCGTCGCCATTGGCGTCAATCTTTCGGAATAGCCTGTCGAGCGTGATTGCCGACATGTGGGCGTCGGCAGGCCGCTTCCAGGGTGGAAAGTGCCCACGGAAGGCCACTTCAAACTCCTCGGGGTCCAGGCCGTCTTGCCCCGTCGCGTCCGCGCGGGTCCAGATGTCGGCGAGCTGGTCGAGGTGCGCTTGGTAGTCCATCTGCCTCATCTGCCTGACTGCAATGTTGTCGCGCCACTTGACGCTGGAGCGCCCCACCAGCCCGGCGCGGGCGCCCATCCCGGCCATGGCCGCTACAACTGCTGACATACTCCCCACCCCCTTCTCTTCACTCACCGGGGCTCCGTCAGATAGCGGGCATGGTGGCCGTATTCCGTTGGGTCGAATATTTCAAAGTAGACTTCGCATGTCCCGCTCAGGTTGTCCAATCGCGAAAATGGCGGCGCAGGTGCAAAGAACGCGTGACCCCTGCCAAGCTGCCCCGGATGGGAGCAGGCGCGAAGACGATGACCGACTCTTGACCCCACCGTTTGGGACCTTTTCAGGAATTTTTTGAGCCCAGACCGACGACAGCTTTAAAAACGTCGCGCGGGCCTCCTAGCACAGCCCCCGTAGCCGTCCGGCGCACGCGGGCGCGCCCGATGACCGCCACCACCGCAGGCGGGCGGCGGCGCTGCTGCAAACGGGCGAAAACTCGCAGCCTCAGCACGCAGGCTCCCAGGACAACTGCAACGGCAAACTCCTTCTTCTGCAGCTCAACCGCCTTCAGGTTAACCCCCCCGGCGTCTTCCACCACCTCCCAGAAGCACAAGACAACAGAACAGGCCTCCAATCTACGAGTGGAGATGAATGGACTGAAATAGCAAGCCGACAACGCCAAGGCCAGCGACCTCTCGATGGTCTCCGTGCTTGGCCCGCTCTTCCGCACGGCACCATGGGCGGGCTGGACACAAGGTCCGCGCGCAGTTCGGCATCACGGCCAGCGCAGGCCAAAGGTGCGGCGATGTGGAAATCTGGCACTACCTGCGAGACCAGGCTGGCAGCCGGAGCCTGGTCTTTGACCTCAGCGTCCCGCATGAGCGGTTTGGGAGTAGTAGCCACACTCAGCAGAACGGTTTTCTCACGTATTGTTGCCTTTAACTATTGATCTTGCGCTGCGCAGCAATACGCAAAGGCGTATCTAGGTCCTGCGGGTGATATGGGCCTGCTCATGCATTTTCGCCGCCCTGTCGCGCTGCCCGAGAGATTCTAATGCGTCTCCAAGGTAGCCTGCACGAGTGCGACGCGAAGCGCACGACCGTTCAGATCATGATGGAACAGAGCAGCTTTCGCCTCTCTCTCCTTCTTTCCTCTCCCTCCCCTCCTCGCCCTCTTTTCCCTCCTCCGCTTAACCTTGTAGCTTCTTTGCGCTCCAGGGGGCGACTTGACGAGCACTGGAATGCTGACAACGCGCCCGCAAAATGCAGGTACACTCGAAAACTGAGATTGTACAATGAATGTCACCGTCAAGAACAGCAAGAAGGGCGCACAGCTTGCATTCCTAACAGTCAAGCGGCCCACAATCTCCTCCAGATTCCTTCCCCAGTATGAGCATGTGGACATGGCGCTCACGCAGACACAACTTTTTCTCGGGAGCACAGTCGGCCGGGGAGAGGACAGAAGCGGGTTGATGAGCCTGGAGAACTGCTGAAGAGGAAGGGGCTACCTAATCTACGCTGTCGTCTGAATATGGGGAGACCCTACACGCATCCGCAGGACCTAGATGCGCCTTTGCGTATTGCTGCGTGCGCAGCGCAAGATCAATCAAGGCAACAATACGCTGACAAACAGAAAATTTCTTTTCTCACGGGTGCGTGCGAGTCCATACGTGTGCGTGTGCAAGACTGTGTGCTAGGGCGAAGAGTACGAGGAGCACCTGACGTGCACGCTTGCTCCCTCCCGTCCTGCCTCCCTCCTTCCCTCCCTCCGCTTTTCACTACCTCTCCAGGCGTGGAGCGCGAGGAGCGGATATCGACACTGATCTTCAACTTCTTCGTCCCGGCACAAGAGCTTTGGGCATGCCTGGCCCAGCCCGGGGGGCTGTAAGAATGCCATAGCAGCGCAGCGAGTTCCTCTAACCGACACGGGCGCTGCAGCGGATGCGATTGTTAGCACCTCCACACGCGAATCAACAAAAATATGCAATAACGCTGAATTGTTTGTTTTCACCACTCGACCGGAAAATTATTTACATACCAAAAACTTGTGCAGATATGCTGCGCAAAAAAAAGTGGGGAAAATAAAATAACAAAGTGACTCGTGTCGCTGTAAAAAAGTGACTCGCGTCGCTGTCGAACTATACGACTGCTGTATAGCAAACTGCAGCGAACTTGAATAAAACAAGCTACACAGTATTATCCCCAGCGGTCACGGTAAAGGCAGCGTCAACTTGGCGTCAAACAAAGCGCTCAGGCTGCTCAAGCTCAGGCGCCCCCCTGTGTGGTGCATCTATATGCACAGCCCGAGCTTGTTTCGCAGCATCATTGCTGCCCTAGGTGCCGCAGCGCTGCAGGACGCTGCTGCATGATGCGTGGCGATGCGATCAATGACGGGATCTGCTCCCGCGGCCTTGACGCGTAAGAGTAGCTCATGACTGGAGAAGGCAATGACACACAAGACAGCGCATCCCTGCGTCTGCACATTCCATTTGTCGGAATGTTTGCGCATGGCTGCCACCACGCACTCGCACCCTTGACTCTGAACCATCTTTAGCTTGTTGCTGTGCGTGTTGTTTGCCATGCTCGCTAGGGCTGCGCACGCCCTCTCCTGCACCTCCCCATCGTCTTCATGCGCTGTCATGGCCAGGAGCACTCACGCCGCAGGTGCCGCGCACACACCGCCCGCTCCGATACGCGCGAGGGCGAGCCCTGCTCAAAGATTCTGCGCACCACCTTAAGGACTGAGTCCAGTAGTATGTGTATACATATGCGCACGCACGCACGTCCGCACACACACACACACACAAACACAAACACACACACACACAAACACAAACACACACCAGGGTCTGCTACATGGCGGTCGTCGCCTGCTGGCCCTTGGCCAGCAAAATCCTCAACATTTAGTGCCTGTAGGTCTCTTGTGACACTATGGTTGGTCTCTTTTGAAGCCGCTAGGACTAGGAGGAGAGGTGGACTGAGCTTGCCTCACGTGATGGCACAGCAGTATGTATCCTCCTCCTCATATTGCATGTATCCTCCTCCTCATATGACGGAACAGCAGTATGTAGTGATGCATGTATCCTCCTCCTCATATGGCATGCATGTGATGTATCCTCCTCCTCATACGGCACAACAGTATGTAGTGATGTGTCCCGTGAGGTGTCACGTGACGTCACAACAGCAAGAGGACTGGACTGAACAGGATTCAGTTTCGGGGGCCGCTTGGAAGCTTCGAACTCCACGAACTCATGAGTTCGTGCAGTTGCTGATAGTCACTCCTGGTGTAAAACAAATTTGAAAAATAAAAAATAAGTGTGTGTGTTACATGCGTATGTGTTTGTGTGTGTGTGTGCGTGAGAGAGAGAGAGAGAGAGAGAGAGAATGTAACATGTATGCATGTATGTATGTATGTATATACGTATGTATCATACGTACATACGTCTGTCCTAAAATGTATGTATGTATGTATATATATATACAGGCAGAAGAGACCGTCTCTGGGCCCAGGCAACACGTGCAGCGATGTGTGAGCGTGTGTGTGCATGTGTGTGAGTGTGTGTGTACACACACACAAACATAAATACATACTAAAACTCTCTCTCTCTCTCTCTCTCTCTCTCTCTCAGACACAGACACACACACACCGGCAGAAGGTGAGGGGCGCGGGCACCGCGGCGTGCGATGGGCGAAGGATTGACTTTGCCCTTTGGTGTAAAGCAAAGGTCACGTGGCGATTGCGTGGGGGTTATGGGCTCCTGTTTTGTTTTGTTATTTTATTTATCCATCTATTTATTTTATTTTATTGGGGAATCACGTGACGTGGCCGTGAAAGAGTTTAATAATGGAAAAACACGCACGGTTTTGGTAGTGGAAAAACACACAAAAACACACACAAACTCAC
>Ga0315899_10004335_pt1 | contig 15362 bp, 15 predicted proteins | sample LakEriMetagenome_2_FD_203518 | JGI IMG/M metagenome (GOLD analysis project Ga0315899, IMG submission 203518) | Freshwater fungal communities from buoy surface, Lake Erie, Ohio, United States - Buoy 4 MA112 | ecosystem: Environmental > Aquatic > Freshwater > Lake | place: USA: Lake Erie, Ohio... | reverse complement strand
GGTCTAACTCTCGGTCACTGCTTATAGATGTCAATATCTTGTCCTCTACTGCCAGTGTGTCAACCATGGTCACAAGGCTGGTCAATTTGCACTGGCTCACACTGCCAGTTAAGTTAGAACCGGTGATCACCGCTTCAACCAAGTTCAAGTTGTTGTTCCTAAGCCAAGCATGCACACGCAACTTCTTGGGTCCAATCTGACCGCCTTGATTCGCCAGTTGTTGAAGGGAAATGGCGAACAGATCTAACTTTTGCTGGAGGGGCGTCGCTGCAAAATGCAAGCTTTTGAACAACATGTTTTCCAGCACGCTGATGTATTTAGCCAGTGCTCTGTGCGCTGTATTGGCAGGCTTAGGAAACGCCTTTTGCAGCGCTTCGTAGACTTTTGCATCAATTGTGATTTTGATCATCTGCCACCCCATGTAGTCAGGACTAGAGAAATCCTGGAATTCACACGTATTTAGCTGGAATATACAGATTATCTAGAAAAATGAAAAAGTCACACGCTTATAGTAATTTAATCAATTAAGTCATGAGCACATATGCCCAATTGACCCATAAATGGGTCACTTGGATCGATTGATGCCAAATCAAGCAAGTCCTTATTTGTCTGGCATTTGTGGCGGAATTGAGCGGTATTTTTCTCGATACGTTGGCTGGTTGGCAAACTCCGTATCAGAGCATAAAATCAGCGAGTACAAAGCAAATTCAAAAATGAAACCATCATTGGCTCTTGCCACACACCGCAGTGAAATACGCGAAATTGTCCTGGCGCACAGGGCTGTGAATGCTCGCGTATTTGGATCGGTGGCGCATGGCTTGGATACGGATCTAAGCGATCTAGACATTCTTGTGGACACCACAGCTGACACAACTCTGTTTGACCTTGGTGCCATACGCTACAAACTGCGTAACTTGCTGGGCGTGCCTGTCGATGTACTAACACCTGGCGCATTACCAGACAGTTTTCGACAAGCGGTCATTGATCAAGCTCAGCCCATATGAGCCGTGATCCACTTCGTTTAGGTGACTATCTAGGGCATACACTTTGATGCTATCGTCAGATTCAAAATTACTGCGAAGACATAGATGAAGTTACATTTCACCCCAATCGATTGATAAACGAATCCAAAAACTCCGTAACAATTACAAGTTAAAAAAAGTCACACGCTTATAGTAATTGCAGTCATCAAGTGATTGACACGTGTGTCCAATTTATACCTGAGCAGATAACCGACTTGATGCCAAATCAAGCAAGTCCTTCTTTGTCACGAGCAGGACTGAAATTTCGAGCCTACGCCGCCCAGATCTCCCGGTTGGCAACGGGCACTGCAGAGCATAAAATCACTAGAACACGGGCTAAATTTGAAAAAAATCATCATCATTGCAGGACCCAACGGCGCTGGCAAAACCACATTTGCCCGTGACTTTTTGCCTGTCGAAGCAAAGACGCTGCGATTCATCAACGCCGATTTGATTGCTGCGGGCTTGGCTCCATTCAATCCAGAGTCTGCAGCCTTCAAAGCTGGACGCTTGATGCTGGAAGAAATTGATGAATGCGTGGATGCGGGACACAGCTTTGCTTTTGAAACCACGCTATCAGGCGTGGCCTACTTGAAAAAAATCGCCTTGTGGCAAGCCCATGGCTACCAAGTTAAGCTGTGGTTCTTGTCATTGCCCAATGAAGAAATTGCTGTTTCTAGGGTTGCCCGCCGTGTTCTGCAAGGTGGTCACAATATCCCTGAAGATGTAATTAGAAGACGCTTTAAATCAGGCCTAGAAAACTTCCATAAGCGTTACAGCAAGGCTGTTGATTCATGGGCGTTTTATGACAGTTCTGGCATGCATCCTAAGCTCATTGACTGGAGTAGCAAATGAATACCAAAGACATTCGCACCTCGACTGATCCAGATTTAGCGGGCTCATATGCGGCCATGGAACGTGCCGCTCGTTCAGCTCAAGATCTAGCCATCAAAACTAACACGGGTATCGTTGTTGCTGTGGATGGCAAGAACGTTGAGTTGACAGCAGCTGATTTGATCAATTTGCGTGATCAAGAAGCCCAGCAGTCAAATCACTGAGCTGAAATATGTCAATCAAATAGCCAGCTTCGCGCTGGCTTTTTTGTGCACCCTACGTTCACTTAAATGATAAGTAAATGATGCACACGTACCAAGCATCAGTTCGCGCACAGATCAAAGGCCGAAGCCAAGTAATCAAAACAGAAGTACGGGCCTTGAACGCACAGGAGGCGCGTTGGCTACTATGGGCTCAGTTTGGATTCCATAGTATTCAAGCAGGCCCGAGTCAGATCAAACATCCAAAGTGAATCCTGTTCTTTCGCATGATGCGTTGAGGCCATCAAGTCACTCAACAGCCTGCTCAACTTTGCAACCGACGCGTGAGGCTGAAGTGATGAGCATATCGAGGCTGAACTTTTAAGTCATACCGCTCAAAAGATCACTCACCCATCAGCTTCATTGTTAACTCGCGGGGGTTATCTGTGCGGTCGCTCACATCTAGCATTTCAATGCCCAGAACTTCGCCTTCGACGTCATAGTCAAACACAACACCAGGTCGAATTTCTTCACTCTCCGCCACAGTGCCTGCACGCAAGCGAATATACATGGCATCGGCTTGCTGGTCGTATTCAATTTTCATTGTGAAACTCCGTACTTTTCAAACTTGCTAGTTGTCGTCACAGTGACTACCGACATATCAACTTCAACTTGATTTATAACTCGAAGTAACTTATTTTTACCAGATCTTTTAATGCAGCCCTGAAACTTAAACAATCTTGCAAAATTCAAATTAATACTCACTGGGCAGCATGATCACCCAGTGCTCACCGTCCCAGCAGGCATAAAGTGAAATGGCATGCATTGGAAAGTCCGTATACGGGATCTCCTGACGGGCGTGTTCACGATCATTACCGTCCTCATAGATCATTACAGCCCTGCCCTCCGTTACTTCAACGCGAACCAACACAAACCAGTCCTCAGTACCGATTTCACAAAGGTGACTAGCAATTGCATCCATCATCCAAAAGCACTCGGCCTGTTCTGCCAAGTACTTGGTGCCATCTGTCAGCAGGTGTCTGCGGCTGATACGGTAGTACTTCTCAGTGCCAATGAATTGACTCAATTGGCTGGGATCAAACCTTTTCATTTCAGTGTCCTTTGTTGTTTGCATGGACACAGTTTGTTTTCAGACAAGCAGATGGACAACCGACATTTGGTAACCCGATAACTTGGCGGGATACCGAGTAAAAATCACCATGGTGATTTGGAAAGTACTCCACCTAAAAAATCCGCAGCGCAGAAATTTAGACCTGCAGGACCCATTCTGGCTGCAGATACAAACCGCACTACTCGCACAAATTTCAGTCACTACCAGCAAAATGCAACGCACTAAAACGCCCTATAGCGCGAGGATTTACCCACCCGAATACTTTGAGTGCTGAGAACCCAGATCAGCACTTGTAGGGCTTGTTATTCAATCTGCGCTGGTTATCCACAGCTCGTGTGAGATATCCACAAAAAATCACGAAAAAACATGCTTTCTACACATTTTGCTGTTTGAGCGTTGAAATCATTGAAGAAAAAAACCGTGAAAAAGTTATCCACAGCCAGTTCATATGGCCCTGCTCCCGCTCAGAAACCCAGCAGTTTGGCGGGACTCAGGTTGTCCAGATAAATATATGAAAACACAATGCAATTAACGCAAACACATGATTTAGGAGATAACACCATGGCACAAGCAAAGACACTGACAACTGCTGAAATTGAGCGCTTGTTAACGCATATCAATACACGCAAGTACGCAGCCCGTAACAGATCAATGATGCTGCTCACTCACTGGGCAGGTTTAAGAATCGGCGAAGTAGCCTGCTTGCGCTGGAGCGATGTCACGACCACAGATGGCGAAATTAAAGATGAAATCCGATTGCTACCCGATATGACCAAAGGCCGTCATGCTCGTACTGTGTTTGTCAGTGCCAAGCTAAAAACAGAATTGCAGGCCTACGCACAGCAAGCCAAGTGCGTGGATCGCAGCTACCCATTTTTTGCAAGTCAGAAAAGCATCAGGGCTGGCTTCAACGCAAATAGCTTGGCACAAACTTTTGCCCTGCTTTACGAGGGCGCTGGGCTTGAAGGTGCTAGCAGTCACAGCGGGCGCAGAACGTTTTTAACAAACCTTGCCAACAAAGGCACAGCAATACATATTTTGAAAACGCTAGCTGGTCATCGCAGCATCAGCACTACCGCTGCATACCTGTACAGCAGCCCCAGCCAGTTGAAAGCTGCGGTGGAGTTGGTTTGATTGAGGGCTTACCGGACGGACTGATTGAGTAATTCGCTTATGCACTTCGATAGACGATTCTTGACATTGAACCTCGACAGGTATGGAGGAAAAATCGTTGTGCTCGTCCTATCAATTTTGAGGGTGGCAAATAGAAAACGAGCTTTGTACATTAGTTGTATGGGTTCTTGCATGAAAAATCAGCGCGCGGGTATTCTGCACCAGAATATTCTTGACTGTAGCGTAACCCTGTGCTGGATCAGCTAAATATGCAGTTCATTCGATACGAAAGGAAAGAACATGTCATGGTTTCCATCTCTAAGGGCGATAGGTGGCACGCGCGGAACAGGTCCGCGCAGCAAGGCTGGTCCGTTGACACTAGTCGATCTAAAATCTGGAACATCTCGGCTTATAGAGAGTTTTCCGTACGACTACGGGAAAATTCTTGCCTCGTCTGACGTCGTAAACGGGTTGCTGAGCGCCCCATTGACGGTTGAAGAAAAAAGCAAAAAAGTGATTATTGTTGGTTGCGGCATGTCGGGCTTGCTGGCTGCGCGTGAATTATTGCGTGCTGGGTTAACAGTAAAGATGTATGACCGCGGAATTCTTGCCACTGAGAATGCGGATTGGACGCACTACCACTATGGAAGAGCCTGTAGCGATATTAGAAAATTTGCTGCGCAAGCCGTGGTGTGCGAATTAGGGGGAATGAGGTTCGCGGAAAAAGCGAAGGCAACCTGGCAGTTCTTCTCTGAGGCGTTCGAAGACACACAGACCTTCGAATCATTTCCAAATCCTGGCATAGTTCCGACGGCCTTACTGGATCATGAAAAATCGTATCTGTGGCAAGCAGGCAGCATCGAACACCCAGATCTTCCCCCGCAATTTCAAAGAATATCTGATGACGTAATTAGGGCAATGAATGGCATCACAGATAGTGATGGCACTACGACCATTGATGTCCAGCCGTTGCTTGGGAAGGACGTACTTTCACCGATTGAAGAAGCTCAACTTAGCACATTTTGGACATATGTAGTCACTCAGTTTGACAACATGACTTTTGGAGCATGGGTGCACGAGTTTGTTGAGGTTCCAAACAATTGGACGCAAGATGATTTGGCGACTTTTTTCAATCTGGGATTTGGAACTGGTGGAATGGGGAGTCTATTCCCTGTTGGTTTTCTGGAGATGTACAGGATATGGATTTGGGACTATGCAAACGAATACGCGTTGCCCGTAGGCGTTGGCTTGGGAAGCATTGCGAATACGGTACTTGAAAAATTAAAAACGCGGTACGGCCTTGGAGGCACTGGTACGCTGACAGTGTTTGAACAACATGAAGTGCAAGGGATTGGCTACTTGGCAGAAGATGCTCCGGTAGAACCTTCGGAACAGAGGCCTGCTATTCTGGTGTGTGATTTGGTTACAGGTAGAAATTCACTGGAGATTGACGACGCAGATTACCTCATCGCGGCTGTCCCTCACACCGCCTTAATACCTATGGCTTCATTTACAACAAACAGAAGCTATCCAAGAAATTCCACACGGCACTCTGTAGTCAGCGGTAATGGTGGATCCTATTTCTATCAGAGCTACTTTGGGAAAAAAGCACCAAGTGTGGCAACGACAAAGATGATTCGACCGTTAAAAAACGCTATTTCCAAGCTGAACATGGTGAATTCAAGCAAGTCGTTCTATGCATTTGAAAATCCGCCTTGGGAAAGTCCTCTCTTCAATTGGGCCACGATTGACGCCATCCCCGTTCAATGCGTATTACATGACGGTTGGCCTCGTGCAAGCTATTTGATACCGGCGACCGGCCAGGCAACAGGTCCAGTGGTTGGCCTTTTTAGCTATGCATGGAATTTGGATTCAAATAAGGTCAGGGCCATTAAGGATGTAGCGCGAACCTATGAGTTTGAAAATGATCCTGCGGGGGCTGGAGCAACTGAGCGAGCAGCATGGTTTGGGCCTGGCTATTCGGACGAGTGGTGGCGTGCATATCGAACGGCATCCACTGTAATTCCTGGTGCCTTAGTTACTGGCGGCGATCCTACAGCAGCTGGAACAGTGACAGAGTTTTTTGGCAGCATCGCCTCTGGCGTGCAGAATTCTGATGCAACTGGAATTGATTGGCAAGATGTGGCAGGACTCTCCGGCGGATTCAAGCTAGATGCAGCAGGAGATTTTCAAACCTCGAATGCACTGTCTTATGCATATCTACTTGTTTTGGATTCAGAACTCAGTAGCGATACTGACGCCCGTGTGTATCAACGAATCTATTTTGCTTCTGACAGTGCAAGCAATTACGGGGGGTGGGTTGAAGGCGCATTGATGGCCGGGACGAATGCAGTCGTTGCAATATTGACCCATATCAATCAGAGCAAACTTAAACCAGAACCCGCATCTCTTCTGCGTGGAAATCCTTTTAGCAGCATTAACTCGCTAATCCCACTGAAACCATATGAACCATGGAGTTCTTAGTGTCGATGATTTCATCGACACTACTTTGCAAATCGTCTACGTCCAAAAAACTGCGACGGTTTGCAGGACTATAGAAATCTCTTGGGTCTCAAACTCTGCGAATGAAGAAACTTAGTATTCGCAAACTAGTGGTGTACCCAAACATCTTAATTAATTGTAGTTAACCTCCTAGTTGAGGGTAATTCGCCACATATGTTTACTAAAAAAAAATTCGCAAGCCAAGCCGATCTTGAAGAAAAGAAAATCAGCTTCACCAAACTAACAGAAAGCGCCTACGCATACACCGCAGAAGGTGATCCGAACACCGGCATTGTGATTGGAGATGATTCGGTGATGGTGATCGACACGCAGGCAACCCCTGTTATGGCGCAGGACGTGATTCGACACATTCGTGAGGTGACAGATAAACCCATCAAGTATGTGACATTGAGCCACTATCACGCAGTCCGCGTATTGGGTGCTTCAGCCTATAACCCGCAGCAGATCATTGCCAGCCAGGACACCTGGAACTTAATTCTACAGCGTGGTGAACAGGATAAGGTCAGTGAAATCGGTAGATTTCCACGACTATTCCAAGCAGTGGAAAGTGTTCCACCTGGAATGACATGGCCAACGTTGACATTTACAGGGAAAATGACTTTGTGGATGGGGACACTAGAGGTCCAACTTCTGCAGTTGGGGCGCGGACACACCAAGGGTGATACCGTTGTATGGCTGCCCACGGAACGCGTTCTCTTCTCGGGGGATTTAGTCGAGTTCGGTGCAACACCATACGCAGGCGATGCGTATTTTCAAGACTGGCCAAACACTCTAGACAATATCGCGGCACTGCATCCCCAAAAACTTGTGCCAGGTCGTGGTGCCGCATTGACTTCTGCCGAAGAAGTCGCCGCAGGACTCGAAGGGACTAAAGCCTTCGTCAGCGAACTGTTTGCGAGCGTAAGGGTGGGATCGAGTCAAGGCAAGTCTCTTCGACAAGTCTATGAAGAGACATTCAAACTTCTTCAGCCAAAGTATGGACACTGGGTAATCTTCAACCATTGCATGCCTTTCGATGTGACTCGCGCATTTGACGAAGCCACTCAATTTCCAGACCCTCGCATTTGGACGGCGGAACGTGATATCGAAATGTGGAAAACACTGGAAGGTTGATTAACATGTTGTCAACCTATACCTATCCAAAATTTGAATATCGCACGCCGCCCGAATTAAATGGCAAACCAAAGCAACGGCATCCAGTAGTGATAATCGGCGCTGGCCCGGTTGGGCTAGCGACCGCGATTGATCTGGCGCAACAAGGTCTACAAGTTATTTTGCTTGACGACGATGATTCCGTCAGTGTCGGGTCACGCGGCGTTTGTTATGCAAAAAGAACGCTTGAGGTCTTAGATCGACTCGGATGCGGACAGGCACTGGTGGATAAAGGGGTCACTTGGAATGTGGGCCGAACGTTCTTTGACACAGAAGAGGTTTTCAATTTCGATTTGCTTCCGGATGCTGGTCACGAACGACCGGGCATGATCAATTTGCAGCAGTATTACCTGGAAGAATTCTTGGTAAAACGCGCTACTCAACTTGCAGCCATAGACATTCGATGGAAACATAAAGTCAGCAAGATAGAACCATCCAAGGATGGCGTTATCGTGGTTATCGATACGCCAGACGGCAGCTTTTCAATTGATGCGGACTGGCTGGTAGTGGCTGATGGAGCGAGAAGTCCGGTCAGACGACAGCTTGGGCTTGAAATTGATGGGAAGGTATTTCAAGATCGATTCTTGATTGCTGACGTCGTGATGAAGGCTGACTTTCCCGCTGAACGTTGGTTTTGGTTTGATCCACCATTTCATAGAAATCAAAGTGTGTTGTTGCACCGTCAGGCGGATAGTGTTTGGCGCATTGATTTTCAACTCGGATGGGATGCCGATCCCGAAGAGGAGAAGAAACCTGAAAACGTCATTCCACGCATTCGAGCTATGCTTGGCGACGAACGGGAATTTGAATTGGAGTGGGTCAGTGTCTACACCTTTCAATGCCGCCGTATGCAGAAATTTCGTCATGGTCGCATATTGTTTGCGGGTGACTCCGCCCATCAGGTCTCTCCGTTTGGTGCGCGCGGAGGGAATTCAGGCATTCAAGACGCAGACAACCTCGGGTGGAAGCTTCGAGCTGTCGTAGAAGGCATCGCTTCTGAGCGATTGCTGGATAGCTACTCAGATGAAAGAGGCTATGCCGCCGACGAAAACCTTCAAAATTCAACTCGTTCTACCGATTTCATAACACCGAAAAGCTCTACTTCAAAAATTTTCCGAAATGCAGTCCTGGACCTCGCAAGGGAGCATGCATTTGCACGCTCATTGGTCAATTCCGGCCGTCTGTCGGTTCCAGCATTTCTGACTGAATCACAACTCAATACATCAGATACAGACCTGTTTGAGGGATGGATGATGCCTGGCGCACCGATGGACGATGCCCCTGTTCAAGTAAATGGACTTGATACTTGGTTGCTAAGGCAAGTATCGAATGCAAGCCATGAATTCACGCTTTTGGTTTTTGGAACAAACGCAATTGACCTACCAGAACTGCCATGGAAGGTCAGTGTGCTGCGAGTAATCCAGCGTGATGGACTCAGCAATCCCGGCGATGTTGTTGACACAGAAGGCTTAGTGGCACGTCGATATGACGGCAGAAGTGGGACAGTCTACTTGCTTCGTCCAGATCAGCATGTGGCAGCGCGCTGGCGAAATTTTGATGCGACTGCTTTACGCAACGCACTATCAAAAGCGCTGTGCCTTATTTAAAGTGATTTAAACAATGAACTATTTAAATACCCAACCTCAGTTTGGCATTCCAGGTGAACGGTTCGTTCGTGCATTTCAACCTGGCGACGATTTCTACGAAGCACTCATCGAAACACACGTTGGATTGACAGATGAACAAAGTCAAAAAGTCAATGCGCGTCTGGTGTTGCTATTAGCTAATCACATTGGCGACTTACGTGTATTGCGAGAAGCGTTAGCCGCAGCGCGCAAAGATAGCTAAACATTACAAAGAACTTACTATGAAAATTGAAAGAATTCATCACGTTGCGTATCGATGCAAGGACGCGAAAGAGACGGTCCTTTGGTACCAGACCATGATGAACATGGATTTTGTTCTTGCCATTTCAGAAGACCTTGTGCCTTCAACCAAAGCATCTGATCCTTACATGCATGTCTTTCTGGACGCTGGTGGGGGTAACGTCTTGGCGTTCTTCGAATTGCCAACACAGCCCGAAATGGGTCGAGACCCGAACACACCAGACTGGGTTCAGCACATTGCATTCAGAGTTAAGGATCGCGCGGAATTGCTTGAATTTCGGAATCACCTTGAAAGCAAAGGTGTAGATGTCCTTGGGGTCACGGACCATGGTGCATTTCACTCCATCTATTTCTTTGATCCAAATGGGCATCGACTGGAATTAGCATGTCCGGACCCACATGAAGAAATGATTCACAAACGTCTTGACGCTGTGAAATGGGAGATGCTGGAAGAATGGTCGAGAACCAAACGAGCTCCAAAGCAAGCGAGTTTTCTGCATGCGAGTGAGTTTCAGCAATGAGTCTGACGCTCGACAGCACACATGCCCTTACTTTGAAAAGCTGGGTAACTTCGGCCAACGAAGAGGGCTGCGATTTTCCAATTCAAAATCTTCCCTATGGACGTTTTCGTTCGATTGGATCTCAAGATTCGCTGACAGTTGGTATAGCCATTGGGAGACAAATTCTTGATCTAAAACTAGCTGCTGATGCACCAGGATGGTCGCAAGATGTTCAAGTACCACTTAAAGTCTTAGCAACTGGTGATTTGAACGCATTCATGGCAATGGGGCCTACCGTGCATCGCAGCTTTCGTGTTGGCCTAAGCATCGCGTTGCGAGAGGGTAGCTCTCAGCAACAGGCATTGTCGCGCTGTTTGCATGAGCAATCGCAAGTTTTAATGGCTGTGCCTTGCCATATTGGCGACTACACAGATTTTTACACAAGCATTCATCATGCAACGACGGTAGGTAAGCAGTTTCGACCTGACAACCCTTTGTTACCCAATTACCAATGGATTCCCATTGGGTATCACGGCCGTGCTTCGTCAATCCGTGCAAGCGGAACCGACTTCCATCGCCCACGCGGGCAAATCAAACGACCGAATTCCGCAGAACCTATTCTCGAACCGAGCGAGAAACTCGACTATGAGTTGGAGTTAGGGTGGTTTGTTGGAAAAGGAAACGACTTTGGGTGTTCTATTCCCTTGGGCGAGGCCGATCAGCATCTTTTCGGTGCAGTTCTGTTTAATGACTGGTCTGCTCGTGACATCCAAAGTTGGGAATACCAGCCACTTGGCCCATTTCTATCCAAGAATTTTGCCAGTACTGTTTCGCCATGGATTGTGACGCTCGATGGGCTTGCACCGTACCGCGTGCCATTTACGAGATTGACTTCAGAACCACAGCCATTACCGTATCTCGATTCGCAGGTTAACCGTGAGCAAGGCGCTTTTTCCATAACGCTCGAAGCGTGGATTTGTACAGCAAAGATGAAGGACGAAGGTATTCCAGCCGTGCGCCTTTCAAAGTCAAATACGCAGCGCAGTACGTATTGGTCTCCAGCTCAATTGGTTGCGCACCACACCGTAAATGGCTGCAACCTTCAAGCAGGCGATATGCTGGGTTCGGGGACGCTTTCTGGGCCTGACGCCGGAGAGGCTGGCTCGTTGCTTGAAATTTCAGAAGGAGGCAAAAGGCCACTGAAATTGCCGAGCGGCGAACAAAGGTCATTTTTGGCAGATGGCGACACCCTCACATTGAGGGGCTATTGCGAGCGCGACGGATATGCCCGTATTGGATTTGGTGAGGCAAGTGCAACTGTCTTAACCACCAAAGCTCCCTTCTGATGCCATCCCGGGAAAAGCATTTACTGGTAGCGATGTTTCGGATTTTCAATCCAAGGTCATGTGCCGGGGAACCTCCCTGGGTCATGGAAAAAGTATTTGTAGAGAAATCTAGGAGGTAGCTTTAGGCTGAAAGCGGACAGATAATTTTGCGCTTCAAAAAAGTGTCCACCAAATTGGGGGAATACCATACTGTCATTATCGGGGGTGTTCAAGAATTCTATGACGTCGTAGAGTCAGTGTTTTACATTGATTTTCTATGGACCCCTTTGAACTTACGCTGATAGATGCGGCCGCAGCGCTGCGCACGCGACAACTCGGTCACCTGGAGTACGTCCAAGCCCTGCTTCAGCAAGCCGACCGACTGACTTCTCTGAATGCCTGGATCAGCCGCGATCCTGAGAGATTGATCCAGCAAGCCAAAGCTCTCGATAGGACCTCGAATTCGCCATCTAAACATCACCCTTTGGCGGGCATACCCTTGGCTATAAAAGACAACATAGACACGGCTGATCTGCCCACAAGTGGTGGCACTAGGGCATTGCTCGCGTCCAGACCAACGCGCAATGCCATCGTGGTCGAGCGCTTGCTGCAATCAGGCGGCTTGATCGCTGGCAAAACTAACCTGCACGAACTGGCTTTGGGCGGCACCAACCACAACGCGGTCACGGGCGCTTGCCGCAACCCATGGGACCCTTTACGCATCCCGGGCGGCAGCTCTGGCGGATCGGCCGTGGCCGTGGCCGCATGCATGGTGCCCGCTGCTTTGGGCACAGACACCGGTGCTTCGGTGCGCCTGCCTGCCGCTTTGTGTGGCGTGGTCGGGTTCAGGCCGACCACGGGCCGCTATGCATCCCAAGGCCTCTTGCACCTGTCACCCACCAAAGATACCGTTGGGCCCATGGCCCGAACAGTTGCAGACGTGGCCTGGCTCGACTCTCTATTGACACGAGAGCCACCCGATTTACCTGATGTGTCTCTCAAAGGCCTGCGCTTGGGCATTCCGCGTGAGGACTTTTTTAAAGATGCCGACCCACAAGTCTTGGTAATCATTGAGCAAGCGATAGATATGCTGGTCTCTGAAGGCGTTGTGTGCGTGACGCTGGATGTGCCAGGCTTGAAACTGCACAACGATGCAACGGGCTCAACTTTGGTGATGTTTGAAATGATGCAAAGTCTACCCGCTTATGCCAAGGCACAGGGCTTGTCGATGAACGCACTGTTGGCGGGTGTGGGCAGCCCAGACGTGGCTCTTCTCTTGTCTCGGCAACTCAGCAATGAACGCGTCACGTCCACCGCTTATGCTGCCGCACAGGCCCGGCGCCATAAACTGCAGACCGCTTACGCTAAGCATTTTGCCGACCACCGCTTGGATGCACTGGCTTTTCCCACATGCCTCATGACGGCCCCTCCCATAGGTCATGACGACACGGTGTTTCTGGACGGCCGACAAGTGCCCACGTTCAAAACCTTGATCCGGAACACCGACCCTAGCAGCAATGCGGGGCTGCCCGGCATCAGCCTTCAGGCAGGTTTGACGGCCGAGGGCTTACCCGTAGGTCTGGAGCTGGACGGCCCCTTGGGCTCGGATCGCCACCTTTTGGCTGTGGCTGCAGCCATTGCTCGGGCTTTGCCACGCCTGCCGAGCCCACCGATGGTTTATGCCTGATGGAGAAGCTGCCCGATGTGCGCGGGTAGTTTGTTGCGCCCCTGAACGCCGAGTTTTTCAAACGCGTGTCCCAGGTGATAGCGCACCGTAGTGAAGCCAATATTGAGTTGGCGTGCAATGTACTTGTCTGAGCAACCGTTCAGACAAAGCAGCACCACATCTGCCTCGCGCTGGCTGAGCTGACAACGCCCGGTCAACATCCGGCGCAGCTCAACTTCGTCATGGCCCACCCACGCGGTCTTGGTTGACTCTTCGGTCTCAAGTCGACTCAATGCGGCCGTGAACACGGGCGCAATGATATTTAGGTAGGCCATGTCTTGATGGCTGAAGTCTTCTCGCCCCTTCGCCCGGTAAATGACTAGATCGCCCAGGCTGGCATCACCGCGGTAGGCGTACAGGTTCACGCCCCAGCGAATGCCGTCCTGACGCAGGTGGTCGTTGTAGAACTCGGAGCCCTCAAGCTCTTGCTCGGAACACACATCGCTGACCCGTGCGGGTGTGCGCATGGCTCTCATGCGCGGTGTGATGGGGTCACAAAACTGGAAGTGATCTTCATACGCACGGATTCTGGAGTGTTTGACGTTGTAGGACGCGCTGATGACATATCGATTTGTCGAGGCCTGCCATTGCCGTGAGACCAGGTGATCGGCCTGCATGAATTGGGCCAAAGGTTGAGCCAGAGTTTGGAGCAATTGGCCTTTCGATACATCCGAAGCCATCACTGCGCATAGGTCTGCCAGCATTTTGGATTGTTGTGTGTTCAAGTACATGGGGGCTTCCTTGAGCTTCTCAGGGGTTTCCATCGTATCAAATCACTCTAAATGGTCAAGAGATTAGCCCTTGCCGTACTGCATTGTGACGGCTCGACCATCAATCTTGAGGGTGTTCCAAATGCACTAAAAAATCTAAAGTTTGGGTGTTCTAATATTTTTGACTTTCAAGGAGCCGCGATGAAAACGAAGATTTGGTTGAGCAGTGTGTTGCTATTGCTGTCTGGACTGGCGCAAGCCAACGACCCGGTGCCACTGAAAATTTTGGTTGGTTTTGGAGCAGGTGGCTCAGCAGACTTGGCCGCGCGTCTGTTGGCCGAACGCCTCAAGGATGAATTGGGCCGCCCTGTGGTAGTCGAAAACCGTGTTGGTGCGGGCGGCCGCATCGCCGCTGAAGCCTTGAAAAATGCTGCACCCAACGGTGCAACGGTCATGTTGGCACCGATTGTCGTGCCCGTGCTGGCACCACTGGTGTACAAGAAGCTCAACTACGACGCGCAAAAGGATCTCGCGCCAGTGGCGCACGTAGCAGACTTCCAGTTTGGTGTGTCTGTTAAAGCCGAAAGCCCCATTCGCAGCATTGCGGACTTGTTGCCAGTGGTCAAAAAGACACCCAATTTAGGCACGTTCGGTTCACCTGCGCCAGGCAGCTTGCCGCATTTCTTTGGCGTCATGATCGGTCAGAAAATGGGACTTGACATGACCCATGTGCCTTACAACGGTGGCGCGCAATTGATGACGGCCCTCATAGGCGATCAAGTGACTTTGGGAATTGACACCTTGGTGGACCAGGGCGAGATGCACCGTGCGGGCAAAAGCCGCATTCTGGCCACCTCAGGCCCGACCCGCAACGCTTTGTTTCCGGATGTTCCCACCTTGCGTGAGTCGGGCTTTAAGGATTTGGTTGGCGTGGGCTGGTTTGCCATGTTCGCACCGAGCGGCACGGATTCATCGCAGATCACCACTTTGAACGCCGCTGTGAACCGCGCATTGAAAAACCCAGCCCTCAAAGACCGCTTCATCAAAATGGGCCTGGAAATCGGTGGCGGCAGCCCGCAGGACCTTCAATCGATGATAAGCACGGAAACCGCTCGCTGGGCGCCGGTTGTTAAGGCTTCAGGCTTCACTGCTGACTGATGCACCCAATGAGTTGATAACAAAAATGGCGAATTGGCGTAGAGTCCGCTTTGCCATAACCGTTGATTCAAACTGGCTGGA
>Ga0315899_10004334_pt1 | contig 15364 bp, 9 predicted proteins | sample LakEriMetagenome_2_FD_203518 | JGI IMG/M metagenome (GOLD analysis project Ga0315899, IMG submission 203518) | Freshwater fungal communities from buoy surface, Lake Erie, Ohio, United States - Buoy 4 MA112 | ecosystem: Environmental > Aquatic > Freshwater > Lake | place: USA: Lake Erie, Ohio... | reverse complement strand
CCGGCTGATTCCCGGTGGGGTCAACAGTCCCGCCCGGGCTTTTGGAGGGGTGGGGGGGGAACCGCTGATCATGGATCGGGGGGAGGGGCCGTACCTTTTCGACATCGATGGGAACAAGCTGATCGACTACATCGGCTCGTGGGGGCCGCATATCCTGGGGCACCAGCATCCCGCGGTGAAAGAGGCGATTCGACGGGCGCTCGACAAGGGGACCAGCTTTGGGGCTCCGACGAAGGCCGAGACCTCGTTGGCCGCCGCCGTCATCGATGCCGTGCCGTCGATGGAAATGGTCCGCATGGTAAACTCGGGGACCGAGGCGACGATGAGCGCCATCCGGGTCGCCCGCGGGTTCACCGGACGGAATGTGATCATCAAGTTCGCCGGGTGTTACCACGGGCATGTCGACGCCCTGTTGGTCAAGGCGGGGAGTGCTGCGACCACGCTGGGTGTCCCCAGTAGTCCGGGCATTCCCCCCGGCTGTACGGCCGACACGCTGGTGCTCGACTACAACGACGTCGCCGGGCTGGAAGAGGCCTTCCACCGCCGGGGGAGTGAGATCGCGGGGATCATTCTCGAGCCGGTGGTCGGCAACATGGGGGTGGTGATTCCCGAACCGGCGTTCCGCCAGGCGCTGCAGGATCTTTGCAAGCAGCACGGGGCACTGCTGATTTTCGACGAAGTGATGACCGGGTTCCGCCTGGCCTTCGGGGGTGCCCAGGAGCTGTTCGGGATCAAGCCCGACCTGACGACGCTGGGGAAGATCATTGGCGGCGGATTGCCGGTGGGGGCGTATGGTGGCCGGGCCGACGTGATGAGCGTGGTTTCTCCGCTGGGGCCGGTCTATCAGGCGGGGACCCTCTCGGGGAATCCCCTGGCGATGGCGAGTGGGTTGGCGACGCTGCAGGAGCTGAAGCGTTCCAACCCGTATCCGAAGCTGGCGTCGGAGACGAAGCGGCTGTGCGATGGTCTGGCCGAGGCGGCCCGCGCGGCCGGGCTGCCGCACCAGATCGCCGGGGTGGGGAGCATGTTCACCCTGTTCTTCGCCGAGCAGCCGGTGCGCGATTATCCCACCGCTTCGAAGAGCGACACCGCCCGCTTCTCGCGCTATTTCTGGGGGATGATCGACGAAGGGGTCTACCTGCCGTGCAGCCAGTTCGAGGCGAACTTCGTCTCGGCGGCGCACACCCCCGCCGACATCGACGCGACGATCGCCGCCGCCCGCCGGGTGCTCGCCAAAATCGGCTGATCGAGGCCGATGCCGGAGGAGTTCAGACGCTGGCGTCCGGAGGCATCGTGGGCTGAAGGGCCGTGATGTCGCGCTACCGCGTGACCTTGGCGAACTGTTCTTCCAGCCGTTTTTCGGAAACGGTGAGGGCGGTGCGCAGTTCCTGGGTGAAGACCGAGACGCGGAACTCTTCGAGCATCCAGCGGAAGAGTTCCAACTGCGGATCGGAGATTCCCCGGGCGGCGAGGGCGGCGACCCGCTGTTCGTAGGCCAGCACGAAAGGCTGCACCCGCTCGTACCCCTTCTGGTCGCGGGCGAGACCCCCCTGCTGCAGTTTCTGCAGGCGAATCGTCAGCGACTGCAGGTAGCGGGGATACTGCTGCAGCCACGTCCAGGGGGTGGAGACGAGATAGCCGTCGGGGGTGAGGTCCGCCAGTTGGTCCCTGGCGTCACGCACCGCATATTGCACGGTGGGCATGACTCCCAGCCGGTCGATGGCCTGTTTGGCCTGGGCGCGGGTCGCCAGCAGGGGACCGATCAGCTCGCAGAGATCCTGGGTGGCGAGCCCGATCCGCCGGGTCCCGCCGGCCGAGAAGTCGCGCCACTGTGCCTCATGGGTGGGACGCTGGAACCGGCCGGGGGGTTCGTCGCGGTACAGGGCCCGGTCGGCCAGCAGCTCGATGAGTTCCCCCTTGAGCCGCCCCGCCTGCTGAATGGTGGTTCCCAGCGGCAGCTTTTGTTCCAGGACCGGCAGATGGCTGACCTGGTTTTTCAGTTCGCGCTGATTGGCCAGCACAAACAGCCGGCGCAGTCCCTGCCGGCTGGCCGTCGCCGCCCGTTCGGCCGAATCGAGCAGCCGCAACGCCACTCCCTCTCCCTCGACCACCACGGCGGGAAAGCCGCGCACCTGCAGGCCCCCCTGCAGCACGGCGGTCTCGAGGGGGAGTTCGCCAAAATCCCACTTGGTGATGCCGGTGCGGTTCCAGCGGGGGTCGGCCTGTGAGACTTGCTGGAAACTGCGGGCGACCTGCACCCCCAGTTTCTGCTGGAGGTGAATGAGGTCGCGCCCCTCGGAGATGGTCTTCCCCTCACTGTCGATCACCCGGATGTTGAGCCGGAGGTGTTCGGGGAGATTGTCGATCTTCAGCAGTGTGGGATCGACCGGCTGACCGGCGATCTGTTCGAGATCGCGGGCCAGGACGGCGCAGAGATCGCCGGTCCCGAACGGCAGCGACTGAGCCACCAGCTTCGCGGTGTCGTTCGCGGGGACCAGCAGCCGGCGGAGTTCTTTGGGGAGTCCTTTGATCAGTCCCAGCACCCGTTCTTCGAGCAATCCGGGAATCAACCAGTCGACCCGGCGGCGGTCGATCTGGTTCAGCAGGTGCATGGGAACGGTGAGGGTCACGCCGTCGGCGGCATGCCCCGGATCAAACCGGTAATCGAGCGGCAGCGGGCTCCCCTGCAGGCTGAGCTGGTCGGGGTAGTTGGCCGCCGTCACCTGCGGCGAGTCATCCCCCAGCAGATCCGCCTGCTGGAAGCAGAGCAGATCGGGCTGGTCGCGCTCGGCCACCTGCCGCCATTTCTCGAAGCGGGCCCCATCGAAGACATGCGGGGGAATGCGCGTCTCGAAGAACGCCTCCAGCACTTGTTCGTCGACGGTGAAGTGGGCGTGCCGGATTTTCTTTTCGAGCTGCTTCAGATCGTCGAGCAGCTTCTGATTGCGCTGTTTGAATTTCCCCGGCGTCTGGTACTCGCCGCGGACGAGGGCATGGCGAATGAACAGCGTGCGGGACTGGACAGGATCGATGGGGCCGTAGTTCACGTTGGCCCGCTGCATGATCGCCAGGCCCCACAGCGAGACCTTTTCGGGAGCGGTGACGCAGGCGCGCTGGGCGTTCCAGGTCGGTTCGCCATACGACCGCTTGATGAGATGGGCGGCGAGGCGTTCGATCCAGCCGGGGTCGATCTTTCCCGCGACCCGCAAATAGCGGCGGGTGGTTTCAATCTGTTCGGCGGCGACGACCCACTTGGGGGGCCGGGGGCGGAGGGCCGACCCGGGCCAAAGCACCACCTTGGCCCCGCCTCCCACCTGGTACTCTGGTCCTTCCCCCTTCAGGGCGACATTCGACAGCAGGCCAGTCAGCAGGGCGCGGTGAATGGCCTGGCTGTCGTTGCGGCGTTGTTGGGGTTTCAGGCCCAGTTCGGCACACAGCTCCAGCAGTTGGCGATGCACATCGTGCCATTCCTGGATGCGGTTGTACGACAGGAAGTTCTGGTGGCACGCCTTGCGGAGCGCGCTGCGGGAGAGCTTGTGCCGGAGTTCGTCGAAGAACTCCCAGAGCTTGAGAAAGCCGAGGAAGTCGGAATCTTCCACGGCGAACTGTTCGTGACAGGCATCGGCCGCCTGCTGTTTGTCGAGCGGGCGTTCGCGGGGGTCCTGCAGTTCGAGCACTGCCGCGATGATGAGGATGTCACTCAGGCAGCCCTCGTCATCGCCGGCGAGAATGATGCGTCCCACGCGGGGGTCGACGGGAAGCCTGCCCAGCCGTTTGCCCAGGGGGGTCAGTTGATTCGCCTCATCGAGGGCACCGAGTTCGAACAGTGTTTTGATGCCGTCGCGGATCGCCTCGGGGCGGGGGGGATCCATGAACGGAAACTCTTCGATCTCGCCGAAGTTGAGGGTCTTGAGCTGGAGGATGACGCTGGCGAGGCTGGTGCGCTGCACCTCGGGGGGGGTGAAGCGTTCGCGGGAGAGATAGTCTTGCTCGCTGTAGAGCCGAAGGCAGATGCCCGGGCCGACGCGGCCGCAGCGCCCCTTGCGCTGGTCAGCTGAGGACTGCGCGATGGGCTCGATGGGGAGCCGCTGGAATTTGGACCGGGCCGAGTACCGGCTGATGCGGGCGGTTCCCGGGTCGATGACGTAGCGGATCCCCGGCACGGTGAGGGACGACTCGGCCACGTTGGTCGCGAGCACAATGCGGCGGTGGGGATGCGGAGCGAAGACGCGGTTCTGTTCGGACGTCGGCAGGCGGGCGTAGAGGGGGAGGATCTCGGTCTTGCGTCCGGGACGGTCGCCGGGAAAGTCGCGCCCGCGCAGCACCTTGGCCAGATCGTGGATGTCCCGTTCGGTGGGGAGGAAGACCAGGACGTCGCCGGTGTCGATCGCCGCCACTTCGTCGATCGCCTGGGCGATGACGCGGTCCCAGTCGGGTTCGTCATCGATATCTGTGGCCGGGGGGCGGTAGCGGACTTCGACCGGGTAGGTCCGGCCCGAGACGGTGAGGATGGGGGCGGGGCCGCGGGTGGTGGCGAAGTGTTCGGCGAACCGTTCGGCATCTATGGTGGCCGAGGTGATGATCACCTTGAGATCGGGGCGTCGCGGCAGGAGCTGCTTGAGGTAGCCGAGCAGGAAGTCGATGTTGAGGGAGCGTTCGTGCGCCTCGTCGATGATGAGGGTGTCGTACTGGTTGAGGAAGCGGTCGCGCTGCGTCTCGGCCAGCAGGATCCCGTCGGTCATCAGCTTGATGAGGGTCTGGGGGCCGGTTTCGTCGTTGAAGCGGACCTTGGAGCCGACCAGCCCGGCGCTGCCGGGGAGTTCCTGGGCGATGCGGGTGGCGATCGAGCGGGCGGCGATGCGGCGGGGCTGGGTATGCCCGATCAGTCCGTCGATGCCGCGGCCGGCGGCGAGGCAGATTTTCGGCAGCTGGGTCGATTTGCCCGAGCCGGTTTCGCCGCAGACCACGAGGACCTGGTGTTCGAGCAGGGCGTTCCGCAGTTCGTCGCGGCGTTGGCTGACGGGCAGTTCGTCGTCGAAGGGGATGGTGGGAATCGAGGCGGCCCGTTTGGCCCGGCGATCGACCGACTCCTGGACTTCGGCCGCGAGGCGGGACAGGTTGCGGTCGTGGGGGCGATTCTGCTTCGCCGTCTCGCGCAGGGTGCGGAGTTGCCGGCGGAACCGGAATTGGTCCCCCCGCATGGCCTGGGCAATCAGATTGTGAACTTCATCCAGCGACGACATACAGCCCATCCGACCGACGGAGAGGTCGGTTGCAACCCAGGCAAGAACCAGGGAACTGAAACCACAGGGGCGTCATCGAGGTTCGGGCGACGACGGTGGGTTGGGGAAGGGAAGGGGGAGACTCTCGGGGAGCACGGCTCGCCCGGGGAGAGGCGGCATCTTGCCTCAGACCCGTCTGGACCGCGCAAGGTTCGGAGATTGTCGGGGAAACCCCTGCTGCCCCGCCCTGGCACGGGGGATACTTGTCCACCGGCCGGAGACTCCCGCTGCCCCGTTCCAGGCACAGCAGAATACCAGATGCCCCCACCCCCCGGCAGGTCCACCACAGGGGCTGCGGCCCGGGGACAACAGCAGGGACAACAGCGGGGTGGGATTGGGAAGCACCAAGTCGAGTGGGCGCGGGGGGAGGGGGAGCTTTTCACTCTTGGGAAACAAACCGGGACCTCCCCCGGGAAATGACCTGGCGGGTATACTTGGACCTTGAGATCCGGATTCGAGGCGACAGTGATGTCGGGGCCGGAAGAAAAGTCGCTGCCAATGGTGATGCGATGAACGAAGCGGAATTGCCGACCCCGGTCGAAGAAGGGCGTTACCACACCTACGTGGGCCACGTGATTCCGTGGTATGTGCGGGTGGCGTGGATCGTGTTCTGGATCTGCTCGTCGGCGTATGTGCTGCGCTACCTGTTTCCGGCGCTGCAGCGGGAACTCGGCAACCCTCCGTGAACCCGGCGCACGTTCCGCCGAGGTGTGCCCGTGGCCGCAGCCTGACCCGGGAATTCCTGAGTGGTCAGCGGTTTGTGCGGGCGAGCGGCACGGTGGACTGATGCCCGGGGGCGGTCCGCCGGGACGAGTTCCCCGTCCCTCGTCCCTCGTTACTCATCTGTCGATCGGATTGCGAACGAATGGGAGTGGCGTGGACGGGTGAGGGAGGGGCTGTCGGTGATCGGGTTTTGCGGGAGCGGATGTTGGGTTGACGGGGGGGCCGCGTGGGAGGGCGTTGTTCCAGGAAACGCTGTCTGAAATTCAGAGACGTGCATGCAGGCGGAACCAACAGGCCGACCGAAACCAGCGGAGGCCGAGTCGGGAGAACTGGCGACTGAATCGAAAGGTCGGACGCGGTCGCTGGTGACCGTGAATTTCTGGCTCGACACCCTCGCCCTGGTCGCCGTGACGGCAGTGGGGGTCGTCAGCACCCTGTTGGTGGCGGTGTTTCCCCCTCCCACGAAGGCGGCGGGGTGGACGCTGTGGGGCTGGGAGTATGACAGCTGGTTCCGGATTCAATTCGGGGCCATCTGCACCTGCGCCGTGGTCTTGCTGGTGCATGTGATGTTGCATTGGAACTGGGTCTGCAACGTGCTGGCGACGAAGATTCTCAAGCGGAAGTCGCGCCCCGATGACTCGGCCCAGACCATCTACGGCGTGGCGACTCTCGCCGCCGTGTTGCACGTGATTCTGTTCATCACCGTATGGGCTCTGTTGACGGTCAAGAAACCGGCTTCGTGAGGTGCGGTCGAACGTCGTGCCGCAGGCTGTTTCCGGCCTTCCTTTCGCGGGTGTGATTGCGGCCGTCTGAGGGTTTGCGATGCGCTATTGCGATCGGGAGGGGCCGTGGTCCTTCGCCAGCCGGGGCGGTGTGAACTATATCTTTCTGCGATTCTTGCGCCGGGGTGACTTGCCGTCAGGCGTGGTTCCCCGGCTCGCTTCTCTGATGACCGCTCTGCGCATTCCAGGAACTCCCTTGTGACCCAACCTACCAGTGCCGAATTTGCGATTGTCGGGGCGGGAATTGCCGGCCTCGCCTGTGCCCGACAACTGCAGGCGGCTGGCCGCACGGTGCAGTTGTTCGACAAGGGGCGCCGGCCCGGGGGACGTGTGGCGACCCGCCGGCTGGAAGGGGGGCTCGAATTCGATCGTGTCGAATTTGACCATGGGGCGCAGTACTTCACCGTGCGGCAGGCAGAATTCGAGGAGTGGCTGCGGCCCAGTCTGGAGCGGGGGCGGGTGGCCGAGTGGACGGGCCGGCTGGTCTCGCTGTGCAACGGACGGATTTCTCCCGAACCTTCGCCCGGCCGACGGTATGTGGGCGTTCCCGGGATGAGCGCGCTGGCGGGAGTGCTGGCGGAAGGGTTGCCGATTCACCTCTCTGAACGGGTCACCCGGCTGGAGCGTCGGGGGACGGAATGGTGGCTGCAGGCCGAATCGACCGGGCTGTGCGGACCGTATCAGCAGGTGGTGTGTGCGCTCCCGGCACCCCAGGGGAGTGAGCTGCTGCGCGAGCAACCAGTCGGGTTCCTGTCGGAGATGGCGGAAGTGTCGCTGTCTCCCTGCTGGGCCCTGCTGCTGCAGTTCGCCGAGGCGTTGCCGGTCGATTTCGAGGGGGCCTTCGTCGCCGATTCGCCCCTGCGGTGGATCGCGAACAACCGCAGCAAGCCGGGGCGTTCTGCGGCCGAATGCTGGGTGCTGCACGCGAGTCCCGAGTGGTCTCAGGCGGCGTTCGATGAGAGCCCCGCGACGGTCGACGCCTGGCTGCGCGAGGCGCTCTGGCAGGCGCTCGACATCGCACCACGCGAGGTGCGGGCCTCTTCCAGCCAGCGCTGGAAGTTCGCCATTCCCCCCGCGCCGCTGTCGAGCCGGTACCTGCACGATGCCGGGCTGCGCCTGAGCGCCTGCGGAGACTGGTGTGGTGGTCCGCGGGTTGAGGGGGCGTTTCTGAGCGGCTGGGAACTGGGCCGGGTGCTGTCGCCAACCTGACGGTCAGCAACCCGGTCGGGCTCTGGTCGAACCGCCCGCGGCTCGGCCAGAACCTCTCGGGCCACCGCCGCTGACGGGGCCAGTTCCGCGCCCCGCTCAGCGCTGGTCCAACACCGCTCAGCCCAGCAGTTGGGCCACTTCGGCGGGGGTGAATTTCTGCTTCAACCGGGCGCCGAGTTGCGACACGACGCGGGCCGAGGCGTGCGACGCGAGGTGGCCCGCCTGCTTCCAGGAGAGGCCGTTGGTGATGCCGTAGAGCAAGGCCCCGGCATACATGTCTCCCGCCCCGGTGGTGTCGATGGCGGCGGTGGAGACGCCTTCAACGGGAATGACCTTCCCCTCGTGCATCAGCAGCGAGCCGTCGGCTCCCAGGGTGAGGGCCACATTCTCGGCATTGCGGTGGATTTCACTGGCGCATTCGACCGGATCCTGACGACCGGTGAGAGCCCGGGCCTCTTCGAGATTGCAGAACAGCAGGTCGACCGGCCCCTCGATCAGCGACCAGAACAGGTCGCGATGGAGGCTGATGAGGAAAGGATCCGAAACGGTGAAGGCGACCTTGACCCCGTTTTTCTTGGCCAGTTCCATGGTCAACAGGGCGGCTTCCCGTTGGCTGGAGGAGCCGCCAAACAGGTAGCCTTCGACATAGACGTACTTCGCGTTGCGGATGGCCGATTCCTGGATGTCGGCCGGCGAGAGCTGGCCGTTGATTCCCAGGTGGGTCAGCATGGTCCGCTGGGCATCGGGGGAGATCAGGATGACCGAGGTGCCGGTGTCTCCCGCCGCGGGGCTGACTTCGATGGTCACCCCCAGTTGCCGCATGTCGTCGAGGAAGAACCGCCCCAGTTCGTCGGGACCGACCTTGCCGGCGTAGGCCGCCCGGCCTCCGAAATCGGCGACGGCGATGATGGTGTTGGCGGCCGAACCCCCGGCACAGCGCGAGAACGGGGTTCCCTGCAGGGCGGCCAGCACCCGGCGCTGCACTCCCTCGTCGACCAGGGTCATGATGCCCCGCTGGAAGCCCAGTTCGGCAATCACCGCGTCGGGGACCTGGGCCTGGATATCAACGAGGGCATTGCCCACTCCATACACGTCGTAAGTCATTGCGGGTCGGGTTGGGAAATCGGTCGGGAAGGGGAGAGTGAAGTGGGGGGGCACGGGGACCGGGTACGCCTTCGCGACCCAATTCCGCAGGTCCCGGAGTCTATCTCAAGCAGGCGGAAAACTCGACCGACTGCTCGCGAGGTGTCGAACGCTCGTTGACATTGAGGTCCCGCCAACTACGATGGATTGCAGTCTGTTCACTCTTGCTCTTTCTGCGCCAGCGCGCATCTCAGCATGACCCAAATCGAAGCTGCCCGTCGGGGAGAGATCACCCCCGAAATGGAATACGTTGCCCGTCGCGAGGAGCTCTCTCCCGAGCTGATCCGCGATGAAGTGGCCATTGGCCGCATGGTCATCCCGGCCAACAAGGTGCATCTGAAGAAGAAGCTCGAGCCGATGGGCATCGGCATCGCCGCCCGGTGCAAGATCAACGCCAACATCGGCAACAGTGCCGTCACCAGCGATATCCAGGGGGAACTCGAGAAGCTGCATACGGCTGTTCACTTTGGAGCCGACACGGTGATGGATCTGTCGACCGGCGGGTCGATTGACACCATCCGGCAGGCGATCATCGACGCCTCGCCTGTGCCGATCGGGACGGTTCCCATCTACCAGGTGGTGCAGAACCTCAAGGATTTTCTGGATCTGAAGCCGCAGCACATGCTCGACATGGTCGAGCATCAGGCGAAGCAGGGGGTCGATTACATGACCCTGCATGCCGGCGTGCTGATCGAGCACCTGCCGAAGACGCTCAAGCGGATCACGGGCATTGTGAGCCGCGGGGGCTCGCTGATGGCGCAGTGGATGATGGCCCACCGGCTGCAGAATCCGCTGTACACCCATTTCGAAGACCTCTGCGACATCATGTACCAGTACGATGTCACGTGGAGTCTGGGGGATGGCCTGCGTCCCGGATGTCTGGCCGACGCTTCGGACGAAGCCCAGTTCGCCGAGCTGGATACGCTGGGTGAACTGACCACCCGAGCCTGGAAGAAGAACAACCAGGTGATGATCGAAGGCCCCGGCCATGTGCCGATGGACCAGATTCCGATGAACGTCCAGCGGCAGATCGAGGTCTGTCATGGGGCTCCGTTCTACGTGCTGGGTCCCCTGGTGACCGACATTGCCCCGGGTTACGACCACATCACCAGTGCGATTGGAGCGGCGATTGCCGGTCAGCACGGGGTGGCGATGCTGTGCTACGTGACCCCCAAAGAGCATCTGGGGCTGCCGGATGCCGAAGATGTTCGCCAGGGGTGATCGCCTACAAGATCGCCGCCCACGCCGCCGACGTGGCCCGTCAGCGGCGGGGAGCCCGCGACCGGGACGATGCCCTGTCGAAGGCGCGGTACGAGTTCGACTGGAACGAGCAGTTCCGGCTGTCGCTGGACCCCGAGCGGGCCCGCAGCATGCATGACGAGACGTTGCCGCAGGAAACCTTCAAGAGTGCGAAGTTCTGCTCGATGTGCGGGCCGAAGTTCTGCTCGATGCGGATCAACGAAGACATGCGCAAGCTGGCCCAGGCCGAGGGGACCGTGGTGGAACTCGAAACGGCCGGTGTGAAGTAACTTCCCGCGGCGAAGCCCTGGGGCTTCGAACCCCCGTGCCGTCCTGCGGCACGGGGGTTTTTCTTGTTACGGAGGATCCCCGGAACCAATCCCCGGGTCGAACTCCGGTCAACCTGAATCCCCATTCTTATTCTATAGAAGGATGCTCAAATTCTATAGAATCCCTTGCGGTGGATCGTGTTGTTGCGTATTGTTTCTGCAGGAGAGCTCGGCTCTGTGTCGAGTGCAGGAATCTCCTGTCCTGATCATTCCCGTGACGCATCCCCTCCATCAAGTCCCCCGTCGAGTCTCTCATGGAACCTCCCGACCAGGCTCGTGCGGCGAGTGCCGCCGCTGACGCTGCGTCGCCACGGTCACCGCGGGGCCGCCGTCAGGAGATTGTCGAGGGGTTGCTGGCCGACATTCTGGCGGGGCGTTTTGCCTCTGGCGAACGGCTGATCACCGAAGAGTTGGCGCAGCGCTTTTCGGTCAGCCACACCCCAATCCGGGAAGCACTCTCGACGCTCGCGGGAATTGGTGTGGTTGAACTGCGGCCCAACCGCGGGGCTGTGGTCCGTCGCCTCGGGCCCCGCGATCTGATTGATCTGATCCATGTCCGGCGGGTGCTCGAGTGTGAGGCGGTCCGCAAGGCGTGCGGACAGTTGCCGTCGGAATTGCTGGAAGAGCTCGCCTGGCAGTTTGGCCGGCTGCTGACCGCCCGCGACCTCAGCTCCCGAAGGTTCGTCGATCTCGCCCGCCGTCTCGACAACCAGCTGCACGATGCCATTGCCGCCGCCTGCGGCAACGCGTTGCTGGTGGCCGAGCTGAACCGGCTGAAGTTGCTGTTTCGGGCGGTACGCGATGCCGCGTGGCTCCGTGAGGGAACCGCCATGAATCTGCGCCTGCGTGAAGAGGCCGACGAGCACCTGGCGATCGTGGCGGCTTTGCAGGCGGGGGACCGTCGGCAGGCCCAGCGGGCGATGTCGAAGCACATCCGGGCGGCCATCCGGTATTGGCTGCCTCTCATCACGTCTCCCACATCCTCCCCCCAGACTCCCTCCGCTTCATCTGTGTCCCCCCCGGGACGCCCTTTGAGGAACAATCCATGAACCGGCTGCTGGTTTCTCTCTCCGGCCCCTGTGGTCTCCGGTCCCAACGGTCATCGTGCGGTTCGCCTCTGTTGGTGGCGACTGTCCTGATCACGGTGCTGGGGCTCGGCCACCCGGCACAGGCCGCCGATAAGCTGCAATACAACCGGGACATCCGGCCGATCCTCGCCGAGAACTGCTTCGCCTGCCACGGCCCCGACAGCGCCGCCCGCAAGGCCGGGCTGCGGATCGATCAGCGGGCCGCCGCGATTGAGGGGGGAGCGCTGGAGCCGGGGGAACCCGACCAAAGCTCGCTGCTGGAACGGGTGGTCAGCAGCGACCCCGAGAAGGTCATGCCTCCTCCGTCGACCAAAAAGTCGCTGACGGCCGCCCAGAAAGAGATCCTGCGGCGGTGGATTGCCGAGGGGGCCGAGTATGAAAAGCACTGGTCGTTTCTGACCCCCGTCCGTCCGGCGCTGCCGGAGGTGAAAAACGCCGGCTGGGTCCGCAACCCGCTGGATCGCTTCGTGCTGGCGGGACTGGAAGCCCAGGGACTGGAGCCCGCCCCCGAGGCGGACCGGCGGACGCTGGCCCGGCGGGTGGCCCTCGACCTGACCGGTTTGCCCCCCGACCCCGCGTTGGTCGAGGAATTTGTCAAAGACACCAGCGAGAACGCCTGGGAGAAGCTGGTCGACAAGTTGTTTGAGTCGTCGCGCTGGGGCGAGCATCGCGGCCGGTATTGGCTCGACGCCGCCCGCTATGCCGACAGCCACGGCATCCACTTCGACAACTACCGCGAGATCTGGGCGTACCGGCAATGGGTGGTGCGGGCCTTCAACCGCAACCTGCCGTTCGACCAGTTCACCATCGAACAACTGGCGGGCGATCTGCTGCCCAACCGCACGCTCGATCAGCAGATTGCCTCGGGCTTCAACCGCTGCAACATCACCACCAGCGAGGGGGGAACAATCCCCGAAGAATACCTCGTGCTGTATACCCGCGACCGCACCGAGACCACCTCGGCGGTCTGGATGGGACTGACGGCCGGCTGCTCGGTCTGTCATGACCACAAGTTCGACCCGCTGTCGCAGCGCGAGTTCTACAGCATGGCGGCGTTCTTCAACAACACGACGCAGCCGGCGATGGATGGCAACGTCAAAGACACACCCCCCATCGTGTCGGTGCCGTTGGAGGAAGACCGGGAGCGTTTTGACGAACTCGCCCGGCTCATTCCCGAGACCCGGCAGCAATTGGCCGACCGGCGAACCTCCGCGAAGCCCGCCTTCGACACCTGGGCCCGCGCCGTCACCGCCGAGGAACTGGCCCGGCAGATTCCCACGCAGGGGCAGACTCTCGCGGCTCCGTTGACCGAGGGAATGGGGACGCAGATCCATTACACCGTCCGCGGCGAGGCCCGCCTGGCCAACGCGCCGCAGCCCCTCGACTGGGATGAAGGGGCGATTGCGGCCAAGGGACTCAAGACCAAGCCCGACAACGCGGTCGTTTTGGGAGATGTGGCCGATTTCGAACGCGACCAACCCTTCTCGATCGCCGCCTGGGTGAAGAGCACGGGAGGTGGAGCCAATGGTTCGCTGGTCGCCCGCATGGATGACCGCTCCGATTACCGGGGTTGGGACCTGTGGCTGGAAGGGGGCCGGCTGGGGATGCACCTGGTGTCAAAGTGGCCCTCCGACGCCTTCAAGGTGGTCACCAACGCGCCGCTCGAAGCCAATCGCTGGCAGCATGTGACCCTCACCTACGACGGCTCGTCGAAGGGAGGTGGCATCCGCATCTACTTCAACGGCAAACAGCAGCCCGTGGCGGTGCCTGTGGATGTGCTGAAGAGCACGACCCGCACCGGGGTGGCCTGCAAGATTGGCCAACGCGAATCGACCGACAAGGTCAACGGCGTGGGCATTCAGGACCTGCGGCTGTACGACCGGGCGCTGACCCCCGACGAGGCGCTGCAGTTGGCCACGGGAACCCGTGGAGCGTGGCTGGCTTCGAAGCCCGAGGCGGAACGGAACGAGGCCGAACGCAACGAACTGTTCGACTGGTGGTTGGCGGGGCAGGATCAGCCGACCCGCGACCTCACCACCCGTCTCGCCACGCTGGAGGGGGAGCGGGGCCAGATCGCGAGCCGCGGGACCATCGCCCACGTGATGCAGGAAAAGCCCGACATGCCCCAGGCGTTCGTGTTGTTCCGGGGTGAATACGACCAGCGGCGGGATCCGGTGCAGGCGGGGACCCCGGCGGTTCTCCCGGCGATGCCCGAGGGAATGCCCCGCAATCGACTGGGATTCGCCCAGTGGCTGCTGACCCCCGAGCATCCCCTGACCGCCCGGGTGACGGTCAACCGGTTCTGGCAGGAGGTCTTCGGCACCGGCCTGGTGCGGACTTCGGGGGACTTCGGCATTGCCGGTGAACTTCCCTCAAACCAGGAACTGCTCGACTGGCTGGCGGTGGAGTTCCGCGAGGATGGCTGGGATGTGAAGCGCTTCTTCAAGCGGATCGTGATGTCGGCCACCTACCGGCAATCGGCCCGGACGACCCCCGAGAAGCTCGAGAAGGATCCGCAGAACCGGCTCTTGTCGCGCGGTCCCCGGTTCCGGATGGATGCCGAGATGGTGCGTGATTATGCCCTCGCCGCCAGCGGCCTCCTGGTCGAGAAGATTGGCGGACCGAGCGTGAAGCCGTATCAGCCCGAGGGGGTCTGGGAGGCGGTGGCGATGATTGGCAGCAACACCCGCGACTACCGGGCGGATGCGGGGGCCAACCTGTACCGCCGCAGCATGTACACCTTCTGGAAGCGGTCGGCTCCCCCCGCGTCGATGGAGATTTTCAACGCCCCGTCGCGGGAACTGTGCACCGTCCGCCGCGAGCGGACCAACACGCCCCTGCAGGCGCTGGTCACCCTCAACGACCCGCAGTTTGTCGAGGCGGCCCGGGTGCTGGCCGCCCGCACGCTGAAGGAGGGAGGGGAGACCGTCGAATCGCGGATTCAATTCCTGGCGGGCCGGATCGTGGCCCGGCCGTTCAGCCCGGCGGAACTGGAGATCGCGCGGGAGAGCCTCGCCGGTCTGCTGGAGTACTACCAACAGCATCCCGAGGATGCGGCGAAGGTGCTGAAGACCGGGGCCGCCGCCACCGACCCGGCACTCCCCGCCGCCGAACTCGCCGGCTGGACCCTTCTGGCGAATGAACTGTTCAACCTCGACGAGGTCCTGACCAAATAGTGGTGACCGGGTTCCCGAACCTGCTTTCTGGCGACTCGTCTCTCCCCGACATTCCTGCTGCTTCTCGACGGTGCCGTATGTCTCCTTTGGAATCGCTGCTGCAAAACCAGACCCGCCGGGCCCTCTTGGGGCGCGGGGTCAACGCCGTCGGCTGGGCTGCGTTGTCTTCGCTGATGGGGCAAAACGTGACCCTGGGAGCCGAGACCGCCGCCGAGGCGGTCCACGGCGGGGGGTTGAACCACTTCCTCGGGAAGGCCAAGCATGTGATCTATCTGCACATGGTGGGGGGACCGCCGCAGATGGACCTGTACGACTACAAGCCCCAGATGGAAGAGTGGTACGACAAAGACCTGCCCGACACGATTCGCAAGGGGCAGCGGCTGACGACCATGA
>Ga0315899_10004332_pt1 | contig 15366 bp, 7 predicted proteins | sample LakEriMetagenome_2_FD_203518 | JGI IMG/M metagenome (GOLD analysis project Ga0315899, IMG submission 203518) | Freshwater fungal communities from buoy surface, Lake Erie, Ohio, United States - Buoy 4 MA112 | ecosystem: Environmental > Aquatic > Freshwater > Lake | place: USA: Lake Erie, Ohio... | reverse complement strand
ATGCACCCAGGCGTTCACAGGTTTTAAGCCTATGAGCGCCTGGCCAATTAACCCTCCGTCCTCTGGCACTTTGGCTTTCTCACTTCGCCTTGCGCCCTATTGTAGATCATGCCCGTGTGACCGTCCTTCAATCAATCGTGCCTGCTACAGTTAATAACATAGTAGCAGGTTTATATATCGCTCGTCCTCCTACAACATCATTTGCCGGAATAAATTTAGCACTGAGTGTTGTACAACATCCTCTAACTAACTGCAGATTATACTATAGTCAAGTAACTGTAGATCCGCAAAAAGCAATTGATTACGTACAAAGAAACAGAAACAAAAAAGTGATATATCGTAGCTTTGTAACTAACAGTTATACTAATATTGCTTCTGGATCTTCGTTTAACGCTCTAGTTAATAGTGGTATTGTTCATCCAACAGCAATATTAATATGTCCATTTATTGCTGCTACCATTACAGGGTTCACAGATTCACAGTGGCTCTGCTATAGAGGGATTTTTTTAGGGTTTAGGGTTTAGGGTTTAGGGTGGTAGGCACGTTTTAAACTAATCGACTTCGGCGATTAGTTTGGCGACGTTCGCGGATGGATAGGCGGATGTATGGGGTGGAGGTATGGGTTGATGGGAATTGACTGCCTCCGGCAGTGGTCGCTTCGCTCCCAAGGTGATAAAGGCGCCTACGACGCCGTTGAGGGGCGGGTTTATGAAGCTTATGAAGTAAAACATAAAAGGCAAGGCGGAGGGATGGTCGGAGGGAGAGGGCGGAGGAATGGGTGGGCGGAGGGAGAGGGCGGGTTTATGAAGCTTATGAAGTAAAAAATAAAAGGCAAAAACTGCGTTGTCTTTTGCTTCGCCGGAAAAAGAAAAATATTTTTTATTTATTTATGAAGTCTTTACTTTGGAAAAAATTCTTAAACGGGGCACTAAATACTACTCTGCAGGTCTTCTAGGTCGCACTTCGCACGGCTTAAAGGAGCCGTGCGCAGAGGTCGCAGTGCCTGGGATGAGATGTAGACCGTAGGTTGCGAGGAGGCGAGGTGTGCGCGCGAGTGTCCAGCACGTGCGCAGCAGAGAAGTGTACGGTTGAGAGAGGGAGTGTTGTTTATTGGTACTCAATTTAGTATCCTCTACACTTCCATGTATTCGCCAGCCGAGGCCGCAACTCCGGAGTGCCTCCCCCTCTTTGACCTCGCGTCCCCCCTTTCTGTGCGAAGTAGGACCGTAACACCTTATCCTGCTCCTCCAGCAACCGCCGCACTAATTTTTGACGAATCAGATTCCACTTTCTCAAGAACCCCTAACGCCTTCATGCTCTTGTTGAATGATTCAACATGAACTGATCCACACGTCCCCCCTACAAACACAATTTGTTGTGTCTGCCACCCTTTGACTTGACCGACCGCTCGGAGACCTTCCAGCAAACTACTGTACGAGAGTGTAGAATGCATGGGTGCGGTAGGCGCACGCGGATGTAATCGACGCGGATGAAATCTAGAGACTCGCAGAGACAGGGTCGGAGAGAGCGTGAACAGAAAGGATGATAATCAGCTATGACGAGTACCCCTGGTCCATCTAGTGGCTAGAGACTAGTGGGGACGAGGGAGGGTGTGCAGGAGCATACGTCAAGATTGGGTGAAGTTTACTGAGGAGACACTCGCCAAGAGTTACGATAAAAAGAAACCACAAACAAACCTACGAACCTAGGGTTCTAGTTTTAACTACCTTTGCCATGACCGCTTTCTGGGGCCTGTGGATGACAACGTTACCCCGAACTAAAATCTACCAAAGGACTACCAAAGTATGACCTCCGACGTGGCCGGCAATCATCTCCCTGAATCGCTTTCTGGTCCCTGTAGATGACGACGTTACCGCGAACTGAAATCTACCAAAGTACCAAAGTCCGGCGGATGGGGCCCGGGGTGTGTCTTGAGTGTTTAATTGGAAAACAAAAGAAACCAATTCTCTTTAAGGTCTCAGATCCGAGTTCCGTACCGTACAGGTCACGGTACCCCCCAGACCCGGGCCCCCACCGTGACTGACTGAGATACCAGTGACCCGGGAAGACCGGCGTGCGACAATGACAGACGCGTTACAGTCAACGAAATTCAGGTTATACTCGTCTGCGGCCGCCCCAGTGACCGGGGCGGCGGCACCGAGACACCCGCTGCCTCGGTGCCAAGGCACAAAGTGCAGGCCCGGCACGCCCAGTATTCTGAAATACGTAATCCGTAGTAGGTCATTTTTGCGGAAGGGAATCGAATTGTCAAATACTGTGTCGTACTCTTGAATTACTTGTTTGGTGTTTCCAAAAATAGTCAATTTCCTTTTTTGTCTTCTTTTGTGGTGAATGGCTTTGTTCGCAAAAAAACCTGGCTGCGGGAAAAGTCACGTGTTATTTGCGCTACGGATAATGGGGTTTGCACAAGAATTGAAAACGGTGCGATTTAATTCGGAGCCTAAATGGTACAAAAGCGTTTCCCTTTCAGCTAAACGTTCGGTATTGACCCTAGTTGGCCTCGGGCACGGAGTACTAATGGAGAAACTGCGTTTTCCGTAAAATTCCCAGTAGGGAGGCCACGGAAAACCATTATCTTTTTGCCCAGGTGGCCGCCGGCCTGGGGTTCCAGACCCCGGGCCCCGGGCCCAGTCACGGTGACGGTATAGCCTGAGGCCGCCTGGGCAGCAATGGATTCTGGGTGGCGGATACGGGGGGGGGGGTCTGAGTAGGTCGCCCTTTTGGCGCATGGTGAAGGAGTCCTGTAAGGGGCTCGGCTCGGTGTCGTTAAAAATAAACACTCAACACACACACTGAATGAGCTCAGCCGCTTCAACCACCGTTTTGCTGCTGTGCCTGGCGCTTGTCGGGCGCAGTGTGTCCCAGGAATCGTACAGCGGTGAGACATGCAGCGAGGAGCAGGATGGCTGAAAGCCCAGCACGTAAAAATAACGAATTTTGCTGCGCAGGACTGGAAGGAAGACCAGCGTGCGACAGTGACAGACGCGTTACAGTCAACAACATTCAGGTTATACTCGTCTGCGGCCGCCCCAGTGACCGGTTGCCAAGGCACAAAGTGCAGCCTGAGGCCCGGCACGCCCGGTATTCTAAGATACGTAATCCGTACGTAGTAGGTCATTTTTGCGGAAGGGAATCGAATTCTCAAATACTGTGTCGTAGTCTTGATCTACTTGTTTGGTGTTTCCAAAAATAGTCAACTTCCTTTTTTTGGCTTCTTTTTTGGTGTGAATGGCTCGTTCGCACAAAAAACCCCGGTTGCGAAATAATCGCGTGTTATTTCCGCTACGGATAATGGGGTCTGCACAAGAATTCTAAACGTTGCGATTGGATTCGAAGCCTAAACGGTACCAAATCGTTTCCCTTTCAGCTAAACGTTCGGTTCTGACCCTGTTTGCCTCGGGCGTGGAGTAATAACGGAGAAACTGCGTTTTCCGTAAAACCTAGGTAGGACGGGTCCCCTGCCCATCGGAGGCCCTAGTGCTATACTGGGGTTTTCGATGACTGGACCGGACCCTTCCCTCTGTAGTGAAGTGGAGGGGGGGTAGGAGGAGGGAGGGAGGTACCAGAGTCACGGCCCCGTTCCCGTCTCAGCATAGTATGATAGTAGCCGGCGGCCGTCGGCAAAGGATCCCTCATAGGAACCTGCGGCGCTGCCGGTGGCCCTTGCGGGGACTGCAAATGTATTTTTCTGGGAAGGCGGTCCCGAAGGGGAGCCCGGTCGTAGGCAGGCACACACCCACTGCCACCCTCCGCTCCTCGTCACTCCTTGCCTCCTAGCCCTCATTGCCCAGGACAAGCATCCGGGCAGCGGCCACCACCTCAGCCATCGGCGCCGACGTCTTGATGGCCTGGGCCTCTGCCTGAGCATCACCTGCCGCAAACCCCCGCGCGCGCAGCTCCTCCACAAGTTGGCGTTTGCGCGGCAGGGCCGAAATTCCTTCGAGGCCGAGGGACTTTCCCACCTCCTTGAGGCGGAAGTACATGGGTGGAAGCCCCTGGCGCACCTCTTGCAACAGAGTGCTCAGCATCTTCGCGGCCTCGCTCATGTCTTCGCGGGCCGCAGCCGCCGCCGCCATTTCGCACACAAAGCTTTCGTCGCACAGGGCCCCCGCCCATATGGGCCCTGTGACACGCAGCGCGGCGGCCGCGTGCTCAGGCGTGTATGCAGCCGCAGCAAGAGACGCATGCTGCGCGGCGGCCGGGCACGTCGCGGCTCCCCGGGGGTCGTGGACTTGCGCCATAGGCAGCACCCACTGCTCGCCTGTTGCGCCGCAATATGCTGCGAAGGCGATCCCCTCTTCGGCCGAACGCGGGCAGCTAGAGCGCCCGGCGGCCATCAGCCGCAACATGACGCGAGAGCATGACGACTGGCGGTGGAACACTCCAAACACCGGCACAGCCTCGAACCCGCGCGCCGCCGCCTGGCGCACAGCGTCCGCGACCAATAGACGCACGCCAAGCTCGTTTGAGGCCGGCATGCTCTGAGCCACCGCCCCAAAGCCCCGCCACGCGGCACTAGGCGCGTTCTTCCCAGCCGCGGACCTGGCGTCGGTGGAGCACAGATATAGCAAACCACCAATGCTCAGCGCCCACCAGGCCTCTGCGCTATGCGGTGCCCCGCTGCCAAAGCCATCGACATCTATCATATCGTAGTACGTGCGCTTGAGCCGCGCTGAAAAGAAGGATTCTGTCGCGTCCCCGGTGGACAGCGCCGCAGTGCCGTTCGCAATGTACGCGCGCAAATTGGCTTCCCGCTCGCCCTCGAGGTCATCGTCAGCGTCATTTGCCAACACAAACGTTGCCCCGCCCTCCTCTATGTATCTCAGTGCACGCACACCCGATCCACACATGGCGTCCAGCACCGTGAGCCCACACCTCCCCTGCCACTCGCGCTGCCCCTCGCGCTGCCCCTCTCGCTGCCCCTCGCGGCGCGGGCCTGCATGCTGCGCACGCCGTTGGGCTCCGTGCACCCTGAGAGCAAGCACCCCGAGGTCGCTGGGACAGGCGTGCGAGACCAGACGGGGTCAGCAGCGCCAGCGTGCGGGGTCCGCGGAGCTGGCGCCTGCAGGCCAGCACACGGGGGCCGTGTTTTGATCCGCAAGCATGTAGACCCCGCAACTCACCGGATCACCTTGCTGTGTGCCCGGTAAAAGCTGTCGGTGATCTGAACTTGAACCAACCCCTCCTGCAGAACGGCCGCCCGCACAACGCAGGCACGCCCCGCCGCATGCCCCCGGGCGGGACAGGGCAGCCGAAGCCCAGCAGCACAGGGCACCCACGAGTTCACCCTCCCCCACAGCCCGCAGAACGCGAGGAGCAGTAGCTGCCTGCGCTTCATTTTCACGCCTGCTACACCCCGTTCGTTCAAGGGAAACCCGTCAAAACCAATCGTCACTGCCCGGCGGAGCCCGACAGAGAGCGGACAGAGGATGGAGCGCGGAAGGTCAGACGGCCTGCGGCGATAGGGCACGACGAACGATGCCAGCACGGTGCTGTGCGGGGCGCGGGTGGCTGGCGGGCTGGATGTGGGAGACGAGCTGCGCCCAGGTGGTCGGCGGCGGCGGAGGCGCAGAGCCCGCGCCCAGGGGAGAAGGTGCCGGAGACTGTTGCAGAGCTGCCGAACGTCGCCGCCCCCCCCAAGCCGCCAAACCCCCCAGCGGCTGGCGCAGCGCTCCCGGTGGCAGGTGCAGCGCAGCCGGGCCCGCTCCCTGCAGCAGCGCAGCGCAGGAACTTGTAGGGCACAGCTGGCTGCCGCAGTGCGGTCTTGCTGCAGCGCCGACCGAGACCGCATGCGACGAGCCAGCCGCAGACGCGGCCGGCAGCGCGGGGATGCTCAGACGGGGGATGGGCGCAGGAGGATACTGCGTAGGAAAGAGCAAGTTGCGGCGCCGGACGAGAGGCGCCGGGGCTTATTGGCGATGGGGGGCGACGGGGCGATTCGCACTACTGGCACTGTGCTCTATGGCTGCGCTGGCGCCGCGCGAGGTCTCCGGACAAATACGATATTTCAACCCCGTGTACATCTTTGGAGGGCAGGAATTGTTTCTCTGCAATGACCCCCACCGCCCCCGCCGCAATCCCCATCCGAATCCCAACTTTGCCGCTGCCCCAATTGAATGGAATCCCGACGCGGAGGAATGGTCCCCCGGGGCCATTCCTGTTGAATGCAGTAATCCGAATATCGAACCAGAGCTCGTGACCCTTGGCGAAGGGCGAAGGAAGGCATGCACGCACGACTTGACCGTGCGGTACGAATGCAACAGCCTCGAGACCGTCCCCGGGTGCGTATGCTTCGGCAGTTGTCTGCCGATCAACAGCCAGCCTGCCGAGTGTCTGGATGTCGTATACGCGCTTGAGGACACTTGGACCTACCTGGGCATCCATATTGAGCACGGGCCAGGAACGCCGGGGGTATCCAGGCCGTTCGAGTACGATGACAGCGATCCTAGTTTTGATCCTTCCATTTTCCATCTCCTGTTCAGGTTGACTGTTCGTTTCGGCGAACTGGACTTGCTGAATACCCTGCACAGTTGCGAATGGAGGAAGCCCGAAAAAGACCCGCGAGATACTCAATTCGACATGATCAAATACACGTGCGATGTCGCGACCCTCCCAGGAGAGTGGAACACGCCTACCAAAAAGCCATATCACATCCGGTATATACTGTTCCAGCCACAGAATCAAGTCAACACAATGATGAGCTTAGAGTTTTCAGGCACCTATGCGATCGTCGACCCGCTCATCAGGCTAGTTCGCTACAAGTCACGACCCAATGAGAACAGCGACCGAATCAAGTCGCCAATTTACAACAAACTATCGAGCAAAGTGGTGCCAAACGAATTGATGCAGCTTGATGTCTTCAACACCATCCAAACCAACGGTCGTCCTAGCATAGACAGGTGCGGCTGATCCCATTGGTTTTTTTGGTTCAAGCTAGTGTTGGCGTGTGCGGGCGTGCAATCAGTGGTTTTGTGCTTTCCCTTAGATCGTGGTGGGTTTTGGTTTCTTTCGCACACTTTGTGCCCACGTAGCCAACAAAGTCTGAACATGATTTTTTCGAAGCCAACCTAGATAACAGTTGATGCTGCGCGAATTCACAGGCTGGATCTCCTGACTCGGCCTTGGCAAGCTGTCGGCAATGTAACAGTCGCCATCCATATTTTTGGTCAAAATGACCCTCCGATAATAGTCGAACCCAAAGATGGTATGTCCTAAAACAACACTGCAGATGAGATGCTATCAACTTCTGCCTGTGCTGCTAGCTTTGAATGCACAGTGTACCGCTTGTGTGTTTGGGTTGCTGACATGTCGTTTGTCATCCGCAGCGTACAATAGACCTGCAGAATGTCAGGATTTTACGAGCGAGGACCCCGAGTGCAATTTTGGGCAGTTCTTTGCGTACGAGGGCACATCAAATAGTCTCGAAATCAAAGGGGTGATAGTCTCAGATCCAGACGTGTTCGAGACTTGTCCTGAGTCTCTTAAACAATGTGTGAGAATGGACGTGGCGGTGCGAGCCTTTAAGGGGTCAGTGGGCCTTAATACGAGATCCAACCTGAATATCTACTTCGATGCAAGGCCGGGCAGCGGCTTTACAGCATATCTTGATGACCTGAACAGCGCAATCAAAGTCCTTTTCTACAGGGTGGAGACTGAAAACCTCCTCGGCAAACCACAAAGCACAATGCTGTATTACAACACGCAGAACTCCGGAAACGAGGAGTTTGTCTCAGTTGTTGTCAGCGATCAAGGCTTTACCAGTGCAAAAAGAACAGCAATGGTGTCAAGCATCAGGATAGACGTTGTCATCGTTGCAGTCAATGACCCTCCCATTGTCACGTGCGCAGTATCCGAGTTCAGCCCAATGGAAGACATCGTGGGCTCACTCAGGGGTATCAGAATAGAAGACATCGATCTATCAGAGAAAATCACATCTTCATTGGCCTCACGCAACTGGATGGGCAAAGCATCGAATAGTGTTTACCTGAACATGATGCGTGTGCAGGCCTCAGTGACCTACGGAGTCCTAAAACTCGGTTACACGCGAAACTTGGAGCTGATGTATACAGCAGATAACATGTACATGACGATTTCGCCGCTATTATTCGGCCATGATGTGTGCCGCGTCTCTGAAGAGATCGAGAATTCGGTGTTACTGTCGGCATACCTACCAAGGAAAGGTCCCGGCGGTGCACCTGCAAGTGTGAGCCCATATCAACAACTTTGTGCGTATGATAACGTTGGCGGCGCAAGTTGTCCGACGGGCGTTGAGCCAGATTGCAAGTGCTTTAAAAACGGGAGATGCGATTCACTGAACGGTAAGATCGTGCTCCACCTGAACCGATCGCGACCTATCCTTCCGTTTCGAGATGCACTCACCGCACTCCTGGACAGCAGCGACCGTACTTGCGGGGGCATGCCGATTTACCCGAAACCCAACAACTTCACAACTGGAAGGAAGTGCCGAGATGACCAGATATGCAGCGATACAGAGTTGTCCAAGTGTGTCCCGGGCGTCACTTGCGCGTGCTGTGCCAACATTTCCTTCATATGCTCCAGCAATCTTGACTGCAGTAACTTGGACTCGGGCTCATTATGCGGTTGCGTAAAAGGGGGTGATGGTACGTGTGGACCATACTGGCGGAAGTCGGAAGGGCCCAATGGCGCCTTGACCACCGACTTGATCGGGAACAGTAAGGAAGAATATGATGGTCTGAGATGCACTTACGCAGGACCTGGGTCAGGTGCGTGTAAGTCGGCAGCATTTGCATCAGAAGGCACAAATCTTGCTTTCCTTGTCAGTAGCGTCGCCTTGTCTTCGCTGGGAACAAAAGAGTTACAATTTTATGGAAACATCATCGATGTCAATCGGGCCCTTGAATCTCTTTCGTATCTTTCGAATCAGGACTATAATCGTTTTTATCGTCAACCACTCGAAGAACGAGATCCTTTCACTTTTAACATCCAGGCTGACAGCGTGGATACTCTTGTATTGGAGGCCAATGATTTGGGAAACTCAGGTGGTGGCCCCAGAATTCAACAGTCGATGACAATTCGAGTACCCATCCGTGTTCAGGCTGTGAATGACAGGCCGATAGCTGTGGGGCCTGAGAGAGTCATTGCGTTCGAGGATGTTCCTTTTCACTTTACAGATGGGGATGTACACCCAATTCGTGGGCCAAGGCTCAGAGTTGCCGACCCTGACTACAAAGACTATGGGTTCGAGACACGAATTTTGACTGTAAATCTTTCATGCACCCACGGCCGACTCTTCCTGAATGAAGCATTCTTGAGATCTAAGAGAATCGATAACAGAAATCCTAACAGGCCCCAAGAATATGTGGTTGGCATGGCGCAAGCAGATCCGCAAGTTAATGAAATTCACAGGCCAGGGGTCGTGTTCCAAATTTGGGACAGTAGTCAAGAGCTCAGAGGGCTGACATATGTCGGCTATGACACCCAAGGGGGAAAATTTTTTGGCACCAAAGAAATGAAATATGGAAACGGGTGTCAATTCATGCCGCAGTGCGCCGATGGAGGAAATATGAGGTCGAATGACACTGAGTTTGGCTTTTTCACAACGCCATGGTATGGAGTCGTTTACCCTCTCGCTGGTCAGACACTCATGAATGCGCATTCATGCGGGCTCTGCGCGGACGAAGTTGGAAACAAGTTCCTCTCCATGAGTGGGACATTTGCTGACCTGAACAGGGCTCTGGAATTGGTCACCTACTTGCCAGACCCGCACTTCAATACGAGGTATGGAATCAAAGAATACCTCACGTTCAGTGTGAATGATGGTGGTGCGCAAGGCAACGATAACAATGCGCTTCCACTGTCGCACACACACGTGGTTGAGGTAATTGTGGACTCTGTCAATGATCGTCCGATCGTTGGCCGACGTGTTACGTCGATACGTCCCGTCAAGTACTGGGATGGCGGGGTGACACCAGACAAGCGTGTGGAAGATTTTGCTGTCTTGCCCTTCAATAAGACCCTGGATTTGGCATGCATGCGACATCCGCCGGCTGGGAGCGATTACACTGAAAATTGTCACGCCAAAGTGCGCGAGTTTATCGATGTGGACGAGGACACTCTTTTCTACATTACGCCATCCATCATGTGGATCCATGACGCAGACGCACAGGAGGCTGTAGCTATGCCCACTCTGCGTCGATATTGTTGCGACCAAGCTGGAGAAGAAGGATGTACTTGTGGCAGAACTTGCAGGTGCGGAGCTACCGTGTGCAAATGCAACGTTCCAGAGGTCTGTTATGGCGGTGCAGGCCAGCTGCTCATTAGTTTTGAGGTGCAGAACGGACTACTCTCTTTCAGCCCTCCCCCGGGCCGCAATGCCTTCGATGTCGAAGAGCTGGAATTCCTTCAGAACCTTACCCTCACGGATATGTCGAATCGAGGCCCGATGGAGCGATGCCCTGATCAGAAAAGGTGCAGCCAAAATGTGACTCGGCTGCAGATTCGAACCACCATTGCAGTATTGCAAAGCGGCCTAGAGAAAATGTTCTTGACGTACTTGCCGAAGCCGAATTTCTATGGAAGAGACAAGCTTAAGATCTATGTCAACGATCAGGGGTACACGGACGAGTGCTACAACCAGACACTGGGGAGAAGAGAGGAGTTGAATATTCGTGTAGTTAGCGTCAATGATCCTCCGGTGATCACTACTCCGGATCAAGTGGTTATATATCCCAAGGGCCAAAAGTGCTATTATGATTTTCAAGAATTCTATACTAGTAATCCAGTGGGACTCATTCATGAGTGTATTCAGTTTGCTAACGATTCTAAAGTTCCTCCGCCTGTAATTGGACCACCTTGGCGTTTTGATGATGTTGATATGGACGGTACACCATTTGGAAACATGACTCTGATTATACAGGTCGGGGCAAGATCGCCCGATCATTCTTACGCGGGCTCATTTTTGTTGAAAAATACTCTTGAGTCTTCGACAGTTTGGTATGAAGAATATCGACATGAGGGACTCCTGCGGATGGTGATTCATGGGACCATGGCGGAAATCAATTTTCTGATGGATTTTTTGGCTTACAATGCTGATGAAAAGTACCTGGGATATGCTCCGTTCAGGATCATCGCAATGGATAATTTTAATTTTGGTGAGTGCTCAGGCCACCACACCTGCGGTCAAGGAAAGGCAGTGTGCATGGATCCCCTAGAAGCAGATGCGCATGCCAAGCCCATAATGGGCATGACCTCTAAATTTGTTGACGTGACGATCGGAGCCGCCATAAAGTGTGGTTCCACCGTCGCCCAGCATGGCAGTAAACAGAAAGCCTGCGAGAAATGTAGAAATCAAGCCGGATGCGGATGGTGTCCAACGGCCTGTCCGTCCCAAGGTGGAAAGTGCATGGTTGCGAGTGGTGGCGGCCCCCAGTTTGAGACTTGCTTGCCACCTACTGTATCAGGAGAGTTGGCTGGGGCAGCTGCTGACCCGATGGCAACTCGTGGTTGGAATGAATGCGAAGAGCCTCCATCGAATCTACTCACCATCGCCGGGGCAGCTGCTGGCGCTGGGCTTGCATCAATGGTATTCGGGTACATTTTTTATAGATGGTTGAAGCGTCGGCATGGCTCAGCCCTAGCCTACGGCCGAGCCAAACGCTATACCTTGAAAGCACTCTTGCGACAGGTGAATTTACTTCCTCCAGAAAGTGCACAATACTTCCCATTTTTTTTGTTGGCAGGAATAGCCATTGGACTTCGTGTCGGAATTACAGTATCGGATGAAATTTCCAATTTCGAGCCTTTGTGCAATTTCGACAGAAATTTTTTTATCGACAAATCTAACCGTATCGAGATGGTCTTGGACAATTGCAAGGTCAATTTCGTGCCTGTTACTGAGCAGCCACCACCGGATGATCAATTGGATGCGGTCAAGGTGAAAATGTCAATAGAAAAAGATCCGGAAATCATTGTGGAAACATCGACCTGTGATATCAAGTCAACATTCAACGTTCATAACAAGAAACCTGAGTCTGTAAGATATCTAAGGTACTGGTGCACTGTTCAGGTGCTCGTCCCGTTGGGGGGCTTCGTCATGCCGGGGATAAAGATGACGGCAAGAGGCGACAACGTGACGACCATTCACTCCGAACCAACTGAAAAGACTCCAAACTTTAAGCTGGATTTTGGACCGAACGATTTAATTCTGGATGGGATTAGGATGGTTGCATTTCTTAACAATGTCGCAGCCAAAAACTTTCGGTTCGATGTTGAGCACGGACGTTTGACAATGATAGGTCTTACTGTTTTGGGAGAGGCAAACTTGAAAAGTGTAACTGCTGACATGATAGTCACGAGTCCTCAGCGATCATCTGTCAAATTCTGGCAAAAGGAAGCGAACAAGGTTTGCCTTACAGCACCTAAGGGATCACTTTACGTAGAGAACTCGTGCCAAAAGGTATGTCGAATGAGAGATTCAACGGGTAATCTCATTGTTAATACTGCGAGCAGACGTTCTTCCACCTTCGATTATTCTTTGCGTCGCCAAGACCATCACTACCACCGCCACAACAACAACAATCGCCACGATGGGGGTGGGGACGAGGGTGAGGAGGCAGCAACGTTGCGCAGGATCGACACCAGCGAGGATGTTGAGGTACTTGCCAACGGTTCACGTGCGTGGATTCATGGGCGCTTGCAACCATCGTTCAGACCAAAAAATGTTCCGGGAAAGGATTCTTTCGTGTCTACACGAGTTTTGGGCGCCAACACAACGGTTATTCATCAACTCACAGTGACAGATCCTGTTGCTGGTGACAATCGCACACCGTTTGTTTGCACTGGTAATCCTGTGATCGACGCGGAGTGGACGTGTTTTCCGTATGATGCTGTGCAAGAGAGACTGAAGGAGAAATGCCCTGCTGGTGCTGTTTATGCGTATAGAAAGGATGTTCCACAGATCCCTGGGTGCACAGATCTGGAGTTTTGCATGCTCACAGGCTCATCCCAGTGCTTGTGCAAGCCCGGTTGCGACATGCAAAGATTAAATCCTCCTGGGACTTGTAATGTTGGTGGCCAGTGCTGCCAGATTATTTGCGAAGGCTACTCAAGCGCGGATATGTTGCCTGAGGAAAACCAGCCGCGCTGCCCACAAACGGCAGAACAACCCTGGTGCAATGGCACCCTTGATCAGAAGTTTATATTCTTGTCTGACAAGGGCCAGATCTCATTTCAGGTTGGATGTTGCTCGGATAAATCTTATGGGGAATGCACGACATGTGTGAGAGAGAACCCAAAGCCAGTCTCCCGTGTGCATTCATATCAAGGCGCGAATCCATTGCCCGCAGTTTCACTTCCTACAGATTTGACGGAGGAGGACAAGATGGTGCTCAGCGAAGTCTTTCATCCTGGTGGAGCCAATCGGCCAAAACAAGAATGGTTTTCCTTCTCCCTGTATGGGCCTGGTGCCCCTGAAGCAAGGCACGGTAAATTTGTTTGGGTGAGCGCTGTCCGACATTTAATCTTCGAAGCTTGGTTCATGGATGTTGTTTCTTACGGGCTGCTTTCGCCCCCGATGAAGGCGGCATCAGGCAATATCAACCCCGGCTTCTGCCCAGCATGGGTAAATTACAGTAAACCTGAATTTTATGACAGGCTCAAAGTCATGTATCGAGCTGTTCTGGACACAATCCAACTGTATCCACCAGGACAAAAGGAAAAGATTCTGCCTGTGGGTACGTTGCTCGTGTATTATCCATCTGCAGGAGACCCCATCTGGTTTGGTGTGGATCCCCGCAGCAATCAGCCGATCCTTGGTCTTGTGAAAATTGCCGACCATCCCTTGCTTTTATATCTGCTGTATCTGGGGATTGGCATTTCGATTGCTGCAGCGATTGGCGGTGTCCTCTTCATCCGAAGTAAGTGGTTGGCGCATTTACAAGAATACCGTAGAGTGCGCCTTCTGCAAGAGCAGACGATGAGAATGATTGGCCTTGTACTGGCAGGCAAAGGGCCGGACCCCGAAGACGTTGATATAGTTCCAAAAGAATTCGTGGAGGAAATGCTCGGTCGTACTTCACTGTGGTACATATTTGAAGAATTTATCGGAAACGCTGAGGAGGCTCGCACTGCTCTTCAGCAATTCTTCGTTACGATCAGCGAAGTTGTTTTCGGCTTGGCCCCAGCGTTTTTTGTCTATTTGCTTAACGGCATATTGAAGAAAAGTTATGGTGCGTACCGGTGCAAGGAAAGTACGAATTTCTGCGCATGCAGAACACAAATAGTCGGGTATCTCGTACTCACGGAAGCCGTGGATATTATGCTCAACATATACTACTCAGCCTACTTGATTGACCTTGGTTGGTACTACCTCGATGTTTCTTACAATTTGTTCCGGAGAATATTGCGGCACGTCGTTTACCTTTTCATGGCCATTTTCATTTTCTTGTCTATTTTTGGCTTCACAATCGTGCTCCTCTTCGTTATACTTGGTATCGTGGTCAAGCCTACCCTAGCCGCACCATATGCCATCATGATTGGAGGGTCTGCGCTGGTGACACTCCTCTTAGTTGTAAAGCTACTCAAGTTCCAGGCTCGTGTCAGTCGGGCCGTCACGAAAAACATTCTTCTTTATAAGAGCAAGGTGGCGCATGCCATTCCAAAAGAAGTGTTAGATGCCGTCATGGGCCATAATGTGAAGCAAGTCTTGCATGCGAATGGCCTCTCGATCCCGGCTATCGTTAAGGCTGTCATAATCTTTGTGGGGTGCATGACGGCAACTTTCTTCTTCCTCTTTACGGGGTTTCAGGCGTTCACCGACTCCACTGACATCACTTCTAGCTTGATCAACGATCTCATCCTACTCATGACCGTTGTCGCATCCTACTTCATCTTTGTTGCTGATGGAGACGCCAACGAAATGGGCTACCGGTAAGCGACTTGCGTGCCTGCGCGCATGCATGCGTCAGCAAATTTACGTATTTCTCGCATGCCATGTACTTATTGACTCGCTTTGCCCTGGTTGCTCCGTTCTTGTTTCTTTGTGCAGAGTCGAGTTCATGAATGAAAAGGTCATGGAGACGCTCCAGAGAACCTTAGACATGATGGTTGCTCAGATTGTGACGGCCAAGAGAATGTATCGAAAGATGAAACAGCAAATGGACGAGGACGATATTGCCGAAGATGAATCAGACGATGATGTCAAAGGGAAACGATAACTCTCGGCTTCTGTCCTCAAATCGAGACAGGCGTTCAACTGGGGAAAATGTCTGTGCCGTTTTGCAGGAACACAGGAACAGAGCTGTAACGGTTTATGGAAAGTTGGGTAAGCGAGACCGAGTTCGCGTCCCGAATCTTCGTCGTCCAACT
>Ga0315899_10004329_pt1 | contig 15368 bp, 18 predicted proteins | sample LakEriMetagenome_2_FD_203518 | JGI IMG/M metagenome (GOLD analysis project Ga0315899, IMG submission 203518) | Freshwater fungal communities from buoy surface, Lake Erie, Ohio, United States - Buoy 4 MA112 | ecosystem: Environmental > Aquatic > Freshwater > Lake | place: USA: Lake Erie, Ohio... | reverse complement strand
TGACTCGTTGCTCGACAAGATCCTTGCCGAACCCGGACGCACCGTGGAGTTCGTGAAGGAATTCGCCGTGCCGCTTCCGGTGGCGGCAATTGCCAGCATCCTCAACGTTCCCACCGAGCACATGGCCGACTTCAAGCGCTGGAGCGACGACAACATTGCCACCATCGGTACGTCGATCTCCGACGAGGCGCGGATCAAGGCCACCGAGGGCATCGTGGAGATGCAGCACTATTTCGCGGCCAAACTGGAAGAGCGACGTGGATCCGAGGGCGGAGACTTCCTCTCGGATCTCGTGAACGCCCAGGTGGAAGACGACGATGGAACCAAGCGCAATCTCACCATGTCAGAGATGCTCAGCATCATTGCGCAGTTGTTGGTGGCAGGAAACGAAACCACCACCAACACCTTCGCCGAGGGCATGTTGTACTTCGGCCAGGACATGACCAAGTGGGACATGGTCCGCAACGATCGGTCGCTCATCGGCCCAGCCGTGGAAGAGATGCTGCGCTTGGCCTCCCCGTCGGGTGGCATGTTCCGCGTCGTCACCAAAGATGGCGTCGAGATCGATGGTTGCCCGGTGCCGAAGGGCGACCGCGTCATGGTGATGTATTCGGCCGCCAACCGCGACCCGAAGGTGTGGGGCGACAACCCCGACACGTTCGACCCGACACGGCCGAACCTGAAAGAGCATCTCGCCTTCGGCAAGGGGATCCACTTCTGCATCGGCGCACCGTTGGCACGTCTCGAGTTGCAGATCGCCTTCGAGCGGATGGCCGATCGCATCGCCTCGTGGTCCTTCAACGAGGACAACGACTTCCACTACCACCCCAGTTTCATGCTGCGTGGTTTGACCCGTCTCAATCTCAACTTCGAGACACTCTGAGCATCGGCCCCAACCGGGCCTTACACTGAGGAGCGATATGGCAGGTGAACGAGTTCTCGTGGCAAAGGTCGGCCTTGACGGGCACGATCGTGGGGTCAAGGTCGTGGCGCGGATCCTTCGCGATGCCGGCTTCGAAGTCATCTACACGGGTCTTTTCCAGACACCCGAGAAGGTGGCGGCGGCGGCAATCGACGAAGACGTCGATGCCGTGGGTCTGTCCATGCTGTCCGGAGCACACATGACGCTTGCCCCCAAAGTGGTGGCCAAGATGCGCGAGATGGGTGTCGACGTGCCGGTCATCGTCGGTGGCATCATCCCCGACCAAGACGCACCAAAGTTGATGGAGGCCGGCGTGGCCGGTGTCTTGAGCCCCGGATCCACCGCCGATCAGGTGGTCGACGTGGTGCGAAAAGTCATCGAAGCCTCCAAGGCTGCGGCCAAGTAAGCCAGCGCGTGACATCGCCCGTCACCAGAGACCAAGCCGAGCGCATTCTCAATCTGCTCGCCTTTCTCACGGAGACGTCCACGTATCTCACGCAGTCACAAATCCGCTCGGCCATGGGCCCCGAGCAATATGCCGAAGGTGACGCAGGTCGCGCCACGTTCGAACGCGACAAAGGACTGTTGCGCGAACTGGGCATTCCCATCCAGATGATCACGTTGCAGGGCAACCAGGCGGGCGAAGCGGCGTACCGCATCGATCGTCGCCAGATGGAGTTGTCGCAAATCGACTTCACCGAAGCCGAGCGTCGTGCACTGCAGTTGGCCCTTGCTGCCGTGCACATCGACACTGCCTGGGCCGATCACGCGCGACTCAAGTTGGGTGTCGACGATGCCGACGAACAAGGTTCGGTGGTGTCGCAGGCCACGCTGCCGGTGAACAGTGCCCTCCTTCCGGTCTTGGCCACGGCCGCACAGGAATGTCGCACCGTGGAGTTCGCCTATCGGGGCGAGATGCGGTCGTTGAATCCGTACGGGGTGCTCGGACGCGGTGGCTACTGGTACGTGGTGGGTCACGACAATGTGCGTGGCGCTGTGCGCAGTTTTCGCGTCGACCGCATCGAAGGCAAGGTCAAGGCACTGTCGGCCACCTTCGAGCGACCGCTCGGGTTCGATGTACAAGCCGCCGTTGCAACCGATGCCCAGATGCTGGGCGAGGGCGAGTCGTCGGAGTTTGCCAGGGTGCTGATCAGTGCGCCTTTGGTGCCCAGCGTCCTGCGTGAGTTCGGATCCGGCGCAGTGGCCGAACAGCGTGACAACGGAGATGCAGTTGTCGAAGTGCCCTGTGGCAACCGTGCGGCATTCCGCTCGTGGGTCCTCGGCCTTGTCGATGGTGCCGAAGTGTTGTCTCCGCCCGATGCCCGCAACGACATCGTCGAGTGGTTGTCGAAGATCGTGAGCAGTTCGTGAGCGCCAAGCGGCAGCGTCGCGCCGCTGAGCGGGTGCAGGGCCTGTTGTTGATGTTGCCATGGCTGGTGGAGCAGCAGCGCGCCGACATCAAAGAGATGGCCGCCACGTTCGGTGTTGATCCCGACGACATGGTCGACGACTTGATGCTGGCCACGTGTTGTGGAACGCCGCCGTATTCGCCCCTGGAACTGATCGAGATCTTCGTCGACGACAACGAGGTGTGGGTCGAGGTGCCCAAGATCTTCATGCGACCACTGCGGCTCTCGGTAGCCGAGGCCTTTGCTCTCTGTGCGGTGGCCGAAACCGCCCGCCAACTTCCCGGATCAGGTCAGTCGTCGGCTCTCGAATCAGCGGTGGCCAAACTCGCCAAGGTCACGCAACTCGACGACGCCATCGTGATCGAGCGCCCCGCCGACCCGAAACTGCAAGAGTTGATTGCGCTCTGCGAGCAGCACGAGAAGGTGGTGCTCGACTACTTCTCGCCGATCTCGGGCAAGGCGTCCACCCGCGAAGTGGTTCCGCAACGGGTGTGGGCCGGTGGCGATCATTGGTATCTCGATGCTTTCGACATGAGCGCTCACGAGCATCGACTCTTCCGTGTCGACCGCATCACCGCCGTGGCTCCAACGGGGCAGAACGTGAGTCTGGATTCGGTTCCGCCACCCGCCGACGAGCCGGGTTTCCATTGGGGCAGCGATGTCGAACAAGTGACCGTGCGCTTGCAGCCCGAGGCTTTTTGGGTGGCCGAGCGCTACCCCGTGACATCGAAGAAGAATCTCGGTGACGGTTCGTGGGAGGTTGTCCTGCCCGTTGCTTCTTCTCAGTGGTTGGGACGATTGCTGGTTCGGGCTGGTGATGCCGCACGAGTGATTGCGCCGGCTGGCTACGCATCGATTGGCAGCGACACCGCGGCCAAGATGCTGTTGCGGTATTCCTGACAGCGGAGTTCAGGAAGCGATTTGGTGAAGATCGCCCACGGTGGTGGCACCGTGACGCGAGATCAATATCGACAGCAGTTGTGCCGTTGCCGTTGCGTCGCACAGTGCGTCGTGAGCGTTGCGGAGCGGGATGTCGTACTTTTCGCAGAGGCTGACAAGCTTGTGCGAGGACTCGCGTTTCGGATCGAGCTTGCGGGACAGTTCGAGAGTGCACACCGGTTGGCCGAGGCTCAGCGGCACCCCGTGACGTTGGGATTCGGACGTGATGAAACCGCAGTCGAACTTGGCATTGTGCGCAACGAGGATGCGCTTGCGCGCCAGACGCTTGACGCGACGCAAGGCTCGCTTGGTGGACAAGCCTGCGAGGAGATCTTGGTTGGTGATGCCGTGAACATGGTGCGCAGGTGGTTGGGGGCCTTCCCACGGAAACGGCCCTGATCCCGGCTTCACATATGTGGAGAACGTGTGCTTGACCTTGCCCTGTGTGTCGGTGATCACTGCGCCGATCTGCAAGATGAGGTCGTCGGAGGTGGACAAACCGGTGGTTTCGACATCGACAACGAGGAACTCGACCTTGGTGAGTGGGCGATGGGGAAGTGGCATGCGGCGCACGCTAAGGCACCGGTGTCACTTGGGGGGTTGGCATGTCGTGGGAGAACTGTTCGTCAGCCGGCAAGCGACTTTTGGAACATTGCAAGATCGAAGTAGTCGCGCCACAAGGAGATCTTGCCGTTCTTCACCTCGAAAATGCCGGCCAGGGGAATCTCGATCCACTTGTCGCCCATCTTGAAACGATCGGTGCGTTCGTTCAGCACGACTCCGCTGGTCATGTCGCCCGACGCAGCCTGACGGTGAATGATCCACTCGATCTCGCTGGCTCCAGCCATGAAGGGTGTCAACATCGTGTGTACCGCCCCGGGGCCAAAGACCTTGTTCATCGGAACGTTGTCGTATTCGCAGTCCTCGCTCATGAGAGCACAGGCACCGTCGAGGTCCTTGATTTCGATCAGGTGGATGAAATGACGGACAAACTCATCGAGGTTCATCGTGACAATCTACGCACGTTGCCCGCGTGGGCTGGCACTGGCTCAGGCAGAGCGGGGCATGCGGGCGCGGATGCCGATGGGTGCCGCGACGGTGAAGCCGGCAAGGTGGCGGTCTTCTTCGCTTTCGCCGGCCCAGAAACCGTATTCGTGGTTCTCGCGGGCGAACTCTTTGCAGGGCGCGATCACAGGGCACTGGGCGCAGAGCTGCTTGGCACGAGCCTCGCGACGAGCGCGGGCCTGGGGTCGTTCAGCCTTGGGGGGGAAGAACAAGGCTGTGCGACCCTTGCACATTGCAAACTCGGACCAGTGCCCTGTGGTGGGCGCCGAAGTCATCTCGACAGTGTGACGAACCTGGGACTCGTGGAGGGCCATGATGCGTTTCCTTTGCCGGAGAGAGGCCGAAGCCACTCTGCTTTTCTGGGGGGTTTGGGGGGATTTCTGATGACTAGCGACTGTCGCGGCGGGGCAGGGAGGGGGTCGCCCCGACCGCTGATTTAACACTAAATGATTTCATCAGGGAGGTCAAGTCTTTTAGTGCTAAAAGTGACGAGAGTCACCAAACTCTTGCAGGCACAGGGTCGGCGAGGGTTGTCAGAGCAAGTGTCAGAGCAGCTCGGCAGCCAAGCTGGCCACTTCACTGCGCTCGCAGGCGGCCAGAGTGACATGGCCAAAACACTCTTGGTCTGCAAAAGCCTGGATCAGGACCGCAAGAGCATTGTTCGACTCGCCCATGTACGGCGCATCGATCTGGCTGGTGTCTCCGGTGAAGACCACTTTGGTGCCATCGCCGATGCGCGTGAGAATCGTCTTCAACGTGGTGGGTTCCAAGTTCTGGGCTTCGTCCACCACCACGATCTGGCGTTGCAATGATCGCCCGCGAAGGAATGTCACCGACTCGAGTGAGAGTTGACCGCGAGCAATCAAATCGTCGATGAGGCGACGTGCATCGCGACTCGAACGTTGATCGGTGAGAGCCACGATCGAATCGTGGATGGCCGACATCCATGGGTCGAGTTTTTCGTCGAGACCTCCGGGAAGGAAGCCCACTTCGGCGCGGCCCACGGGTACGAGTGGGCGGTACACAGCGAGCCGTTCGTACCTGCGTTGCTCGACAACTTGCTCGAGTCCTGAAGCGATGGCCATCACGGTTTTGCCTGTGCCGGCACGGCCATCGAGAGCCACCACGGCGACATTCGGATCCATCAAGAGCTCGAGTGCAAAACGCTGTTCCTTGCTGCGTGCACGCAGTCCCCACGCTTCGGGTGGATTCGAAGCCAACAGCGAGAAGTTGTTCCCTTGGCGACGAGCGAGCGCCGATTGCGAACCGTCGCGCAGGATGGCGAACGAGTTCTCTGTGAGATCCAACGCACCTTCGACTTCGTCGAGGGGAACGGCGCCTGTTGCATACAGCCGATCGATGATGTCATGCGTGGCGGGGAGATTGATCCAGCCCATGGGTCGAGTGTGAGCCGATCGGCCCACGGGTTGGTGTTCGTCGGCGCCAAGGCCGAGGTGGGCGGCCTTGATTCGCAGTGCAGCATCGTTGGAAACGAGCCGAGTGGGGGCATGGCGACTCTGGCCGAGGGCCGCGCCGATGATCCGATTGTCGGGGATTTCGGGGTCGAGGCCGTGCTCGACGAGCAGGTGGCGCTGGATCCCGTTCACTTCGATGTGCACGCTGCCGCCTTCTTCGCCCGGGTGAACCTCGAGCGGCGTGTCAAGAACGCCACCGGCGCGTTTGCGGAGATCTTCGAGAGCGCGCAGTGCGGTGCGCGCCGCGCGGCCCACGTCGTCCAGGCGTGTTTTCAGTCCGTCGAGTTCTTCGACAACGGTGAGGGGTACCACCACTTCGCATCCAGGGAAAGCGTTGAGGCTGGCGGGATCGGCAACCAATACCGAAGTGTCAAGTACCACGCGTGTGCGTTGTCGTGTCGAGAATGTGGCGGGGGTGTCTGGCAGTGTGTCGCTCGACGTGCGGAGAGTTGCGGACCGGACGTCTTCGTTGTGGCGCGTGTCAGACATCGCCACCCCTTTCTTGGTCAAGTGTGGCGATGATGTGGTGATCGATGTCGATCTGTGTGTATGCGATGAAGCAGCACGACGTTCGTAGTGTGGCTGATCAACCTGCCGCAGTGGTGGACCTCCGACCGGTTTTTGCAGAAATTTCGGCTGGCTCCACAGATTTTTTTCAAGATTTTTTTCGCGCTCGCCGACGGAGTGATTTCGATGTGGTGGAAAACGGTGAAGTCCGGTGCGAGATCGATGCCAGCAATCGAGCGAAAACGTGTGCTGTGATCACCCGTCTGCTTCGTGCGGTCACCTCTTTGGTGTGCGGACGCACAATCAGGCTCGTGGACAAAACCCAACAACAGCAAGGGTTTGCTGTCGACGAGCCGCTGCAGAATCAACGTTTCACGGCGCATGGCCGAGGACTCCGTTGTCGGGATCGACTCGTATGCATGCATCGTTGGGTCGAGCGCAGACAATGCGAATCGATGATCGTCGATGTCGGAGATCGTGTTGCCCGGACGAGCATCTTGTTGCATCTGCAAACATCCAAATACTTGTATTTCACCGCTGGACGTATTCAGATATGTGTTGCACAACGCTCCGATTCCGAGGAGGTAATACCAATATGACTAAAGCAGAGCTCATCGATGCGGTGTCTCAACAGGCGGATGTTTCCAAAGCAGATGCCGAGAAGACAATCGCCGCTTTCTTTGATGTGGTCGTCTCGACCACAAAGAAGGGCGACAAGGTCGCGTGGCCGGGCTTTGGCTCGTTCAGCACCACGAAGCGCAAAGAGCGCACTGGTCGCAACCCACAAACGGGTGCAACCGTGACCGTTCCGGCTTCGACCGCAATGAAGTTCTCCGCGAGCTCCACGCTCAAGGCAGCTTTGAATCCAAACCGTAAGTAATCCTTAAACAGAGAGGAAATCCAGTGGCAGCAGCAAAGAAGGCCCGTAAGAAGGCCGCTCCCGCAAAGAAGAAGGCAGCAAAGAAGGCAGCTCCTAAGAAGGCTGCAAAGAAGGCTCCGGCAAAGAAGAAGGCAGCAGCCAAGAAGGCCGCTCCTAAGAAGAAGAAGGCAGCTAAGAAGGCCGCTCCTGCAAAGAAGAAGGCCGCCAAGAAGGCCGCTCCTGCAAAGAAGAAGGCCGCCAAGAAAGCAGCTCCTAAGAAGGCTGCAAAGAAGGCTGCTCCTCGCCGCAAGAAGGCTGCGAAGAAGAAGTAATACCGAAGTAATCAACCAAACCAATCGGTTCGGAGTGTTGAGAATGGGGGGCGCAAGCCCCCCATTCGTCATTTCTCCCCCCATTCGTCGGCCGCGAGTCGGCGTGCTTATCGTTTCGGCATGGACGCAACCGACCAGGTCATTTCGGACCTCTCCGCAGAACATGCCGCACTCGATGCCCTGGTGGCAGACATCAGCGAGGCGCAGTGGCGTACGGCCACACCGGCCGAAGGCTGGGATGTGGCCGATTCTCTGTCGCATCTGCACTTCTTCGACATTCGTGCGGCTCTTGCCATCGCCGACGCCGAGGGATTCGCAGCCGACACCGCCGACATGATGGCCAAGTTCGCCAGTGGCGGTGACCCGTCGGTGGCTTTCGGCAGGTCGGTACGCGGCGCCGAGTTGCTGGCCGAATGGCGCGAGAGGAGCGCCGCATTGGTGGAGGCGGGACGAGTTGGAGACCGGTCGAAGCGCGTGCCGTGGTACGGACCGTCGATGAGCCTTGCTTCGTTCCTCACGGCGAGATTGATGGAGACATGGTCGCACGGCGTGGATGTGTCGGATGCTTTGGAGAAACCGATCGTGGAGTCTCCCCGTTTGAAGCATGTTGCCCACATCGGTGTGTTGGCCCGCGCCAACAGCTACCGCGCTCGGGGACGTGAAGTGCCCGAAGCGAACATTGCGGTGAAGTTGACTGCTCCCGACGGTTCGACATGGACGTGGGGCGACGACGCAGCAGCGGAGTCCGTCACCGGTTCGGCGCTCGATTTCTGTCTTCTCGTGACACAGCGTCGCCACGTCGCCGACACAGCGTTGGTAGCGCAGGGTCAACTGGCCGCCGAATGGTTGACGATCGCTCAAGCCTTCGCCGGCCCCGCCGGGCCAGGGCGTGAGCCCTTGAAGAAATAGCGTGAGCCCTTGAAGAAATAGCGTGAGCCCTTGAAGAAATAGCGCGAGCCCTTGAAGAAATAGTGCTTACAGGTCTTTCATGAGGTGAAACACCTCGGCGGCGCCGTAGCCATGCGGTGCGCCGAGTGCGCCCAGGCGGGTACGCATTCGTTGACGAAAAGCGTCGAGCGCATCGTCGTTGGTGGCCTTCATGGTGGATTCGAACTGGCTGGCGTGGGCCACGAGTGCGTGCAGTTTGGTGTCGAGGTGCGCGGTGACGTCTTCGACATGGTTGGGCGTGTCGGCTTCCCACAACAGCAGAGCATCGGGACGGTGATGAGTCAGTGGTTCGCCTGTCTGGAGATCGGTGAGTGTGAAGTGCTCGCGAAAGAAGTGCGGATCGCGGGCCGCCACGATGGCATCGGTGAGGAGGAAGCCTGCCGCGCGGTGGTCGGGATGCAGGCGATAGCGCTTCCACGGATCGTGACCCAGCACCACATCGGGCTGCACAATGCGGATGAGACGACTGAGCGAGTCGCGCATGTGGTGTGTGTTCTCGAGTTCTCCGTCGACGGCGCCGAGAAACGTGACCGAACCCGTGGCACCGATGCGGTGGGCGGCTTCACGTTGTTCCGTCTGGCGTGTGGCGACGAGTTTCTGCGTGTCTGCATGGACGTCCCATGTTCCTTTGGATCCGTCGGTGAGGACTGCGTAATGCACCACGCATCCACCCGCGGCCCACTTGGCCAGCGTTCCACCGCAGCCGAACTCGATGTCGTCGGGATGCGCACCGACGGCAAGAGCACGTTGTGGCACGGAGTGGTTGCGACTCCATTCGCCTTGGTTGGTGGCAGGGCCGCTGGCGTGCACCGGCGGCTGGCCGGGTTCGTTTGCTCCGGTCACGTGTTCAGCCATGTCAGCACCTCCCGTATGCGGGGATCGTTGAGGTCTTCAGGATTGTCGAGGTCGAGTGACCATTCGCGTGAGGCCACGACGCGTGGCTCGTGGCCACGGAGACGCGCCTCGGCAACATGTGCACGAAAGCTCCCCGGGCCGTAGTGAAAGTCGAACTCTTGGGCAATGGACACGGGCAAGGACATGAGGTTGGTGCCGTCGCGTTGGGTGTCGGGAACGATCACCACGATGTCGTGATCGATGAACTCGATCACCGGCGTGGCCAACGGAATGTCGCTGTGGGCAACGACGACCACGGCATAATCGCGCTGCGCGGCCCAAACGACACCTTCGCGGACCGCCGCATTGAGCCCAGGGGAAGTCTGTGCAATGCAGGTGGCGTTGTTGGCCGCGGCCCATGTTGCGACGTCGTGGTTGGGTGCAGGGGAGTCCGCTCCTGCACTGGTGACCACGAGAACGTCGCAGTCTCCTGCTGCGCCCACCACGCGAGCGGCGCACTCTTGAGCAAGGCGTACGCGTTTGTCCGGCGTGAGTGTGGATGCAAGGCGTCCCTTGGCATTGTCGAAGGCCTTGATCGGCAAAACGAGCAGTGCAGACGCGGTCACGGCGGGAAGCCTAAGGGCGTCCCGGGCTGACCTACGCTGTTCCCATGGCGATTCGTGTGGGAGTGGTGGGTGCCGGATCATGGGGCACCACCGTTGCGTCGATGGCGGCGCTCAACACGCCGACATTGTTGTGGGCACGCAACGCCGACACCGCTGCAACCATCAACCAGACTCATCGCAATCCCACTTATCTCGGGCAGCGTGTCTTGCCCGACGAGTTGTGTGCGTCGTCAGACCTCGAAGAAGTGGTGAGCACGGCTGACGTGGTGGTGATGGCGGTTCCATCGCAGGGATTCCGAGGGGTGCTGCACGATGCGGCGCCGTACATTCGCCCATGGGTGCCCATCGTGAGCCTGACCAAGGGTCTCGAGGGTGGTTCGGGGAAACGGATGACCGAGGTCATTGCCGATGAGTTGCCCGGGCACCCCGCCGCAGTTCTGACCGGACCGAATCTGGCCAAGGAAATCATGGACGGCCAGCCGGCCGCAACGGTGGTGGCCATCGATGACGACACGATTGCCCGTGAACTTCAGCGCATCTTCAGCAATCCGCGATTGCTCGTGTACACCAACCCCGACGTCGTTGGCTGCGAGGTGGGTGGCGTGGTGAAGAACGTGATCGCATTGGCCGCCGGCATGGCTGCGGGCATGGGGTTCGGCGACAACACGCGTGCCACCATCATCACGCGTGGTCTGGCCGAGATGGCTCGGCTCGGTACGGCCCTTGGTGGAGTGCCCCTCACGTTCGCCGGTCTTGCCGGAATGGGAGATCTCATCGCCACCTGTTCATCACCGCAGAGCCGCAACACTCAGGTGGGCTTGGCGCTTGGTCGAGGCGAGAAAATCGAAGACGTCGTCGCCTCCATGCAGATGGTTGCCGAAGGGGTGAAGAGTTCGGCCACGGTCCACGAGCTGGCGGTTCGGCTCGATGTCGAGATGCCGATCACCGAACAAGTCGCTGCGGTGTGTCATCAGGGTGTGGCTGCACAGCAGGCGTTGGTGGATCTGCTCAGTCGTGGTGGACGATCCGAGCTCGACTGACAGATCGCGTTGCGACTCGCTAGCGTCGGAAGCCAGATGAGTTCCCTCGACACGCCCCCATCGGACAATCGACATGCCACTGCCCGCAAAGTCGGCATTCGCGGAGGACGCATCAGCGCCGAGGTGACACCGTGGGGCGATGTTCTGCCTGCCGATGGTTCACCATCGCTCGAGTGGCACGTTGCCGACGAAGACCGGTGGCATTCACCCCGCAACGAAGCTTCGATTCGCCAGACTTGGCGCGAGGGAACCCCGGTTGTGGAGACGCGACTGCGGGTGCGCGGCGGCGACGTCGTGCAGCGCATCTATGCCGTGGCCGACAGTGGCGGTCTCGTGGTGCTCGAGTTCGAGAACGACTCGCCCACGTCGGTGGCCGTGGCCCTCACGCGCAACGACGTGGTCACCCAGCGCCCGCCCACCACACAGCCTGTGATGGGGATCGATCTGCCGTCCGACACCATCGTGTTGCCCATCGGACACCGCGCAACAATTCGTGTTGCCTTGCCGCTCGGAGGCACGACCACATCCGGCCCGAGCCTGGGTTCGTTGCCGTCGCCCGAAGCGGTGGTGCGTGGATGGCTGCAGGCAGTCGAGACGTCGGCTCGTTTCGTGGCCAACGACGAGCCGGTACAGCAACTCGCCCGTGCCGTGGTGGAGGCACGATGTGCGCTCTTGCTCGGCGGCATCGTGGATCCGCACGACGACCCGATGGGAACCCTGCTCGACGGCATCGAGCTGGTGCGCATGGGCGAGAAGCCCGAGATCTGGCTCGACGAGTTGGTGCCGTTGGCGGAGTCGTGTTTTTCTCGACATCGTTCGTATGCATCGCAAGATCTGGCGCAGGCCGCGGCAGGTGTCCAGGACTTGCTCATGCGCGCCGGCGAAAAGCGTGGTGCGCGTGACGTGGCCGCCATGTGGAAGAAAATGTCCACGGGCGATACGGGCGATACCGGCAACACGATTGCGGCGTCGTTCACGCACGGGCGTCGAGTTGCGGCAATCGAGCAACAACTTCTCAGTGTGCGCCCCGATGGCTCTGTTGTGTTGATGCCCAATGGTGTTCCGAACGAGTGGCGAGGGTGCAACATCGAGAGTTACGGACTCATGGGTGGGGGTGGAGCTTTCGTGTCGTTTGCTCTGCGGTGGCACGGTGGAAACGTGGCCGCACTGTGGGAGATCTCCAACGGAGACGTGGCCCTCGCCAGTGGTGTCGATCACACGTGGTCGAACAGTGGTGTGGCGACAGGCGAGGCGTTGTGGCAGTTGTCGTAGTCTGAGCACATGGCTGCTCAGATCCGACTCACCGAATGGACATCGTGTGGCGGTTGCGCCGCCAAGTGGGGGGCGTCACTTCTGTCGGAGTTGGTGGCCGAGATGCCTGCATCGATTGATCGGTCCTTGCTGGTGGGTCTCGCCCCCTTCGACGACGCTGCGGTGTATCGCATCACCGACGACGTTGCGTTGGTGAGTACCACAGACTTCTTTCCCCCTTTGGTCGACGAACCCGACGACTTCGGTGCCATTGCGGCGGCCAATGCCTGCAGCGATGTTTTTGCAATGGGAGCCCGCGTGGTGATGGCCATCAACGTGGCGGCTTTCCCCGAGCATTTCCCACACGACGCGATGTCGGAAATTTTTGCCGCTGCCAGCAAGGTGGTTGCCGAAGCGGGCGGGGTCATTGCGGGTGGGCACACCATCCGCAACCCCGAGCCGATCTTCGGTCTGGCGGTGCAGGGCGTGGTGCATCCCGACAAGGTGTGGCGCAAAGGTGGAGCACAGCCGGGTGACGTGGTGATGATGTCGAAGCCGATCGGCACCGCATTGGCGCTGGCGGGTGGTTGCGCCACCGACAAGCGTGCTGCCATCAACGGCATGCGCACACTCAACCGCCGGGCGGCCGAGCAACTTCAGCAACTCGGGGAAAACGTTCACGCCGTCACCGATGTCACGGGTTACGGCCTCGCTGGTCACGGCTGGGAAGTGGCAGAGCGTGGAGGCGTGCATCTGCACATCGACACCGCAAACATCGTGGCGTACCCGGGGGCATTGAAGGCGGCCACTGAGGGCCTGCGTACCGGAGGAGATCCACGCAACCGCGCCTATGTCGAGGGCAAAGTGCGTATCAGCGCACCCGAAGGTCCTGCCGCTTTGTGTTTCGATCCGCAGACATCGGGTGGTCTGCTGGCCGCTGTTCCCGCTTCGTGCGAGGCTGTGCTGGTTGATCAAGGCTGGTGGCGTGCCGGTCACGTGGAAGCCGGCCCCGCAGCACTGACCCTGTCGTAGCAAGTTGGGGAGATGGCAATGAATGCCCCCACTCTCGACATCGAAGACGAGATGCGTGCCGCGGGTGCCCGGGTGATCGGCGGTGTCGACGAAGTCGGCAAGGGTTCGTGGGCTGGGCCACTGGTGGTGTGTGTTGCAGTTGTCGACCATGCCAATCACGACGTGGCGCAACTCGTTGCGCGTGATTCGAAGGCATTGTCGGAAAAGAGACGCGAGGCGATCTTCGACACGGTGTCGGGTCAGTGCAGTGCGTGGTCAATCGGGGTGGTGGAAGCTCACGAGTGCGATGCGCTGGGAATGAGCGCCGCCCAACGTCTTGCCACCAAGCGGGCCATCGACTCCATGCCGTTCGGTGTGGACGCCGTGATTGCCGACGGCAAGTGGGATTTCGTGTCGCCGCTGGTGGGGCGAGTGGAAATGCGCGTGAAGGCCGACTCCGTGTCTGCATCGGTGGCCGCCGCATCGGTGTTGGCCAAGGTCTCACGTGATCGAATGATGCGTGATTACGCAGGGACCTACCCGCACTGGAACTTCGAGGGCAGCAAGGGCTACCCGTGCCCGAAGCACCGCACAGGTTTGCGCGAGCACGGCGTGACGCCGTTGCACCGCACATCGTGGGCGTTCATGGACAACTTGAACTTGCGCTGAGTGGCTACTTCTGCAGGTCGCGGAAGGCCGACTTGGAGTCGATGCCCGGCTCTTTCGGGAGACCGAGAACTCGCTCACCGACGATGTTGCGCATGACTTCGTCAGAGCCTCCGGCGATGCGCAAACCGGGCGTACCCAGGATCAACTGGTTCCATGCGTAGGTGCCCCATTCGCCGGTATCGGCCTGCAACTTCGGCCCGAGAACATCGGCGAGGAACTGGCACAGACGCAGTTGGTTGTCGGTGAGGGCCATCTTGGCAATCGACATTTCCGGGCCGGGTGTTTGGCCGGAGCGGATCTTGTCGAGGGCGCGCTGGTTGTTGTACGACGCCACGCGGTAGCGAATCACGAGGTCGGCCAACTTGTTGCGCACGAGCGGGTCACGGTCGAGGCCATAGTGACGCACCATGCCGAAGATGCGGGTGAGGGTGCTGTCGCCACCGCCGCCACCACCGATTGCGGCGCGTTCGTTCATGAGGGTGGTGAGTGCCACGTTCCAGCCGTTGTTGATGTCGCCGAGACGGTGGTCGTCGCGCACGCGCACCTCGGTGAAGAACACTTCGTTGAAGCTGGCGCCACCGGTCATCTGGCGCAACGGGCGAATCTCCACTCCCGGTGCACGCATGTCGACGATGAAGCCCGTGAGGCCCTTGTGTTTGGGAAGATCCGGGTCGGTGCGACAGATGATTTCTCCGATGTCGCTGTAGTGGGCGCCCGAGGTCCACACCTTCTGGCCAGTGATGATCCATTCGTCGCCGTCGCGCACGGCTTTTGTCTGCAACGCCGCAAGGTCGCTGCCGGCAGCCGGCTCGGAGAACAGCTGGCAACCCACGATGTCGGCGCGCCACATCTTGGTGAGGTACGCGTCTTTCGCAGTGTCGCTGGCGTGGGCGAGGATGGTGGGCGCCACCATGCCGAGGCCGATGGAGAAGAAACTCTGGTTCGGCACCTTGTACTCGCCTTCAATGCGGGCGTAGGCACGGTCGAACGCGGCGGGGAGTGCGCTTCCGCCGTACTGCCGCGGGCCACTGACCCAGCCGAACCCTGCATCGAACTTCTTGCGACGCCAGTCGCAGGACTCCTCGAGCATCTTCAGTTCTTGTTCACGACTGCGTTCTTCGAACACGTTGACCTTGTCGGAACCTTCGCCCCAGACGAAGGTCTTCTCTGCCTCGCGGCGTTCGAGGTGGGAGTCGAGAAAGGCTCGTGCGGCGGCGGTGAAGGCGTCGAGGGTCATGTTCTCGGGGAGTGGCGAAACAGGTGCGGACATGGCCTACAGCATTCCACGCAGATATGGGGCCAGGCGACCGGTGCGCACTAGCGTGGGGAAAATGGGTCAACCAGTCGCAGTTCTCGAAGGTCCAGCCGGCAAGTTGGGGATGGTCCGCTTCGAGGCCAATCGCAGTTTCACCGGAATGGGCCACGAGCGGTTCGCCAGCCCCGAAGAGGCCGTTGGCACCAAGCCTGCCGCAGTGGTGGCT
>Ga0315899_10004325_pt1 | contig 15373 bp, 16 predicted proteins | sample LakEriMetagenome_2_FD_203518 | JGI IMG/M metagenome (GOLD analysis project Ga0315899, IMG submission 203518) | Freshwater fungal communities from buoy surface, Lake Erie, Ohio, United States - Buoy 4 MA112 | ecosystem: Environmental > Aquatic > Freshwater > Lake | place: USA: Lake Erie, Ohio... | reverse complement strand
CAGCTGCAGCAGGCCGCTGCGCAAACCCCTCAACCCGTTCAACCCTGACAGGGGGTCAGTTCTGCGTGTCGCGAAGGGGTCAGTTCCGGGCGTCGCTTGACAACCAGCCCTCGATCGACCGCAAGCAGGTGCTCGCCCTGGCGAGCTGCCACTTCATCGAGCACGGCGACAACGTGATCGTGTTGGGGCCGCCCGGCGTGGGCAAGACGCACCTCGCGGTGTCGCTGGGCATCAAGGCCATCGAGGCCGGCTACCGCGTGCTGTTCACCACGGCCGCCAACCTGATCGCGGCGCTGACCAAGGCCCACGCCGAAGGACGGCTCGACGAGAAGCTCAAGGTCTACACCACGCCGCGATTGCTGATCATCGACGAGATCGGCTACCTGCCCATCGACCGGCAGGGCGCCAACCTGTTCTTCCAGCTGATCAGCCGCCGCTACGAGCGCGGCCCGATGATCCTCACCAGCAACCAGAGCTTCGCCGCCTGGGGCGACGTCTTCGGCGATCGCGTCATCGCCACCGCCATCCTCGATCGGCTGCTGCATCACGCCGTGACCCTCAACATCCGCGGCAACTCGTACCGCCTCAAGGAGAAGCTCAAGGCCGGCCTCGTCCGGACTCATGACGACAGCGTTTCCCAACCGGGTGGGGAAATTTAGACTGCCGCGGGTGGGGAAAATTGAAAAGCCATTGACACTTCGACGATGCCTTTCAGCTGCGGCTCGCCGGGCGGGCAGGCGTCGATGCGGAACCCGTAGCCCTCGGCGCACTCTGCATACGCGCGCTGCACCAGCGGATCGGTGCGGCACGCCCGGGTGATCGCGCACTTGGCGTTGTCGATCACGATGCGCGCCGGCACCGCACCGAACCACTCGAAGGCGCGGCGGTGGCAGCCCAGCCAGCTCGGCACCGACTGGTCCCAGACGAACTCGACGTACTGGTGGCGCGAGAACGCCAGCGTCATCACGAACGCCCAGGTGCGCCGGATCACGCCGTCGGCGTCGGCGAGCATGGGCCCGGCGCCGAAGTCGACCTGCGCGACCTCGCCCGGCCCGTGGTGCAGCCGTACGGTGGCATCGGCGGGCGCGGCTGCCTTGATCGAGCGGATCAGCCGGTGCACGGCCGAGTAGCTACCCGTGTAGCCGTGCGAGCGGCACAGCGCGGCGTGGATCGCCACGCCCTGCACGCCTTGCTCGAGCCAGTCGGCCACCCGCGCGCGCCACGGCTCGGCCGAGGACACGGTGGTGCGGGCGCGGCGGGCGCGGCCGATGGCGGCGGCGATCTGCTCGTCGGTGGGCAGCGGCTGGTGCTCCTCGAGCCAGCCATGGCGGGCAGCCAGCACCCGGAACGCGGCCGCCTTGCCGCGACCCATCAGCCGATCGCGGGCGATCAGCCGCTCGGAGTCGCCCGCGCGCAGCCGCACGAGGACCTGACGGTACTGGTACATCTCGATTCTCCTGCGCCCCATCGGGCCCTCCACGGTCGGGGTGACCGCGGCAGGGTATCGATGGAGCTGTGGGCTCGAGATGCCCGAGCGCATCGCGGTCGCTGGCCCGATTACGGCGAGAACCGGGTGGCTCGATTACGCCGAAAGCGCACCGGCCCGATTACGCCGAAATCGACACCCGGCGACTGGCTCGATTACGCCGCAAACGAAGTGGCTCGATTACGCCGACAGGTGACACGGTGCGTGCGCCGCCTCTCAGCGGGTGCGCCGCCGTCGGACGCATGCCGTGAGCGCACCGAGCCCCAGCAGCGCGAGCATGCCGGGCTCGGGCACGGTCGACGCTTCGGCGGGCGTGATCGTCACCGAATACTTGCTGAGAATCGTTGAACTCGACCCCGGGCTTTGGCAGATGCTACCGGTGGGGCCCGAGCACCACCAATCGCCCGTGTCGTACCTGAAGCCGAACGAGATCGGCCCCGATGCGCCGGTGAAGTCCGGGCTGCCAGTGAGACTGCCCGCCACATCGAACGAGGCCGAGTTGGGCAACGCTGTCCACTGGAACGTACCGGATGCGCCGGCCAGCTCCTGCGCATTCGAGCACGTGTCGCAAACGAATACAGTGCCGGCCTGCCTGATGACGGGCCTGAAATACGGGCTCCATTGCGTCGCCCCGTCGAGAAGAAGCGAGGCCACGCCGTCCAGACCGAATCTGAACAAGATCGACTTGATCGGACCGCTCACCCTCGGATCGTAGGAGAAGCGCTGATCCACGAGCGCAACGTAGTCTCGAAACCGCTCCCCCCCTCCGGGAGTCGGGCGTAGGGTCAGGTCCACCTGATACTGGCTCTGCCCGCCAAACGAGGAGTCCGCCCAATAGGAGGAGTCGTACACGACCGTCCGGGTCCAACCCGTGTAATCGGTCGGCACGAAGGTGATCGGATCCGCCACCGCGACCGACGTCGCCAGGCCCAACACCGCTGCTGCTGCCGCTTGCTTGAACATGTCTGCCACCTTTATCTGTCGCTCCATCGAAGTTGTCGGAGAGAGTTCTCGGAAACCCCGAAAGACTCACTAAAACTCACTTGACATCTTAAGAACTGGGTTGGACTAACCGAACCAGACCGGCCCGCGCTGATAAGCAAAACTCGTGCCTGTGCGTGCAAGAGCCTGAACGGACGTGTCCTGGCCCTCACGCCACGCCAAGGACAGCGACGGCGGTGTAAAGCTCCTCGACACGTGCGCCGACCGGCCCGCCGGCACTACGCGGCAGCCGGATCGGGGAAAGGGTTCGCGATCCACGCGGCCGGCAAGGCGCGCGGTCGGCGCCGACGCCGGCTGCCCAGCCGGTGGTGCAACGGGCCCGCGGTCAGCAGGGGGATAGGACATTCAATCGCCCTCACCCTGTCCCGGCGCAAGCGGCGGGTCGGATCCAAGGCGGCTGAATGGCGCGAAGCCGACCCGTTTCTCGCGCCGGGCAGTGTCTGCGATCGGGCTTCGGGCGTTCACGGCTCGCCATCCTGGCCTCGATCCCGGGCTCTGGCTCAGGCTCAGGCCCGCTGCGCGCACCCCCGCGCACGACGCGTGCCTGGCTGCGCGCCTGCCGCTGCACGCCACCGGGCGGGTGCCCGCCTGGGCACCCGCCATTTGCATGTTCAGGCCAGACCAGCGCGGTAGAGTCCGATCACCGAAGTGGTGACCGGACCGGACCATGCAGCCTGGCCCCGCCTTGGGCTTTGAAGCCCGTGCCTGAGTAGATTGCGCACGGCCTCCGTGCTGGTCTTCCCGATGCCCGAACGGTTAGTCGAGCGGCCGCCGATCCGAAGCGCTGGATGAGCGTCACGGAACCACCCTGCCCTTGGCCGCCAAAAATCCCCGCCGCTTCCTGCAGGTGTCGCTCGAGCACGCGCTGCACCATGCCCAGCACCGGCGTGATCAGCTCGGGCTGCGCGGCCAGCAGCAGCCGCAGCCGGGCACGCGAAGCCTGAGAGGTCGAGACCCCGCACGGTGTCAGCGCCGGCAGCAGTCCGCCATCGACCCCGGGACCGAGCCCCTTCGGTCTGCGACGAACGACGTCGTCCCCTCGGGTCCGCGCAGATCGGTCCGACGCCTTTCGCCACCAGCGACGGCCCGCCGATCGGCTTGCCGCTGGTTGCCTGACGATCCTGCTGTGGCGCGCGATGAGCGTGCGACCGGGTCACCGAGCCCAGGCGCGCACCATGCCCGGTGAAGGATCCCTGCAGCTTGCAGGGGTCGAGGGCGTCATTCCCACTCGATCGTCGCCGGCGGCTTGCCGCTCACGTCGTACACCACGCGGTTGATCCCGCGGACCTCGTTGATGATCCGGTTGCTCACGCGCCCGAGCAGCTCGTGCGGCAGGTGCGCCCAGTGTGCGGTCATGAAGTCCTGGGTCTGCACCGCGCGCAGCGCGGCGACGTGCTCGTAGGTGCGTCCGTCGCCCATCACGCCGACCGAGCGCACCGGCAGGAACACCGCGAACGCCTGCGAGGTGAGCTCGTACCAGCTCCTGCCGACCTCGTCGGCCTTCACGAGGCCGGCGGCCGCGTCGCGCTCGGTAGCGACCGTACCGCGCAGTTCGTCGATGAAGATCGCATCGGCCCGCCGCAGGAGATCGGCGTACTCGCGCTTCACCTCGCCGAGGATCCGCACGCCGAGCCCCGGGCCGGGGAAGGGATGGCGATGGACCATCTCGCCCGGCAGGCCGAGCGCGAGGCCGAGCGCCCTCACCTCGTCCTTGAACAGCTCGCGCAGCGGCTCGAGCAGCTTCAGGTGCAGGGTCTCGGGCAGGCCGCCGACGTTGTGGTGCGACTTGATCGTCTTGGCCTTGCCGGTCTTGGCGCCGGCCGACTCGATGACGTCGGGGTAGATCGTGCCCTGCGCGAGCCAGCGCGCGTCCTTCAGGCGCCCCGCCTCGCGCTGGAACACTTCGACGAACTCGCCGCCGATGATCTTGCGCTTGGCCTCGGGGTCGGAGACGCCGGCCAGTTTCCTCATGAAGTCGTCGGTGGCGTCGACGTGGATCACGGTGACGCCGAGGTTCTCGGCGAAGGTCTTCATGACCTGCTTCGCCTCGTTCAGCCGCAGCAGGCCGTGGTCGACGAAGACGCAGGTCAGCTGGTCGCCGATCGCGCGGTGGATCAGCGCGGCCGCGACCGAGGAGTCGACCCCGCCCGACAGGCCGAGGATCACCTGCTCGGCGCCGACCTGCTCGCGGATGCGCGCGACCGACTCGTCGACGAAGTTCGGCATCGTCCAGTCGGCCTTCGCGCCGCAGAGGTCGAGCACGAAGCGGCGCAGCATCGTGCGGCCCTGCTTCGTGTGGGTGACCTCGGGGTGGAACTGGACGGCGTAGAAGCCGCGCGCCTCGTCGGCCATGCCGGCGATCGGGCAGGCGGGCGTGGACGCCATCACCTTGAAGCCGGACGGCAGCTCGGTGACCTTGTCGCCGTGGCTCATCCAGACGTCGAGCAGGCCGTGGCCTTCCGCATTGCGCGTGTCCTCGATGCCGGCGAGCAGCTTCGTGTGACCGCGGGCGCGGACCTGCGCGTAGCCGAACTCGCGGTGGTCGCTGTACTCGACCTTGCCGCCGAGCTGCGCGGCCATCGTCTGCATGCCGTAGCAGATGCCGAGCACCGGCACGCCGAGCTCGAACACCGCCTGCGGCGCGGCGAGCGAGGCGTCCTCGTAGGTCGAGCCGTGGCTGCCCGAGAGGATCACGCCCTTCGGCGCGTACTCGCGGACGAACGCGTCGGAGACGTCGTGCGGGTGGATCTCGCAGAAGACGTTCGTCTCGCGCACGCGTCGCGCGATCAGCTGGGTGACCTGCGAGCCGAAGTCGAGGATGAGGATGCGGTCGTGCATGAAAGACGACGACCCGGCCGGGCCGGGTCGCTCCCGATGCGGCCGAGGGTCACTCGGCCTGGTAGTTGGGGGCTTCCTTGGTGATCTGGACGTCGTGCACGTGCGACTCGCGCATGCCCGCCGACGTGATCTCGACGAAGCTCGGCTTGGTGCGCATCTGGTCGACGCTGCTGCAGCCGCAGTAGCCCATGCTCGCGCGCACGCCGCCGCACAGCTGGTACAGGATGTTCAGCACCGAGCCCTTGTAGGCCACGCGACCCTCGATGCCCTCGGGCACCAGCTTGTCGACGTTGGCCGAGGAGTCCTGGAAATACCGGTCGGCCGCGCCGTCGGCCATCGCGCCGAGCGAGCCCATGCCGCGGTAGCTCTTGTACGAGCGGCCCTGGTACAGGATCACCTCGCCGGGCGCCTCCTCGGTGCCGGCGAACATCGAGCCCATCATCACCGTCCAGGCGCCCGCGGCGATCGCCTTCGCGACGTCGCCCGAGTAGCGGATGCCGCCGTCGGCGATCAGCGGGATGCCGCTGCCCTCGAGCGCGGTCGCGACGTCGCTGATCGCGCTGATCTGCGGCACGCCGACGCCGGCGACGATCCGGGTCGTGCAGATCGAGCCGGGGCCGATGCCGACCTTGACGCCGTCGGCGCCCGCCTCGGCGAGCGCGAGCGCGGCCTCGGCGGTGGCGATGTTGCCGCCGATCACCTCGACCTGCGGGAAGTTGCGCTTGACCCAGCGCACGCGCTCGAGCACGCCCTTGGAGTGGCCGTGCGCGGTGTCGACGACGACGACGTCGACGCCGGCCTTCACCAGCCCCTCGACGCGCTCGTCGGTGTCGGCGCCGACGCCGACCGCGGCGCCCACGCGCAGCTTGCCGAACTCGTCCTTCGACGCGTTCGGATGCTCGGTGCGCTTCAGGATGTCCTTGACGGTCATCAGGCCGCGCAGCTCGAACGCGTCGTTGACGACCAGCACGCGCTCCAGGCGGTGGCGGTGCATCAGCGCCTTCGCCTCGTCGAGGGTCGCGCCCTCCTTCACCGTGACCAGCCGCTCGCGCGGGGTCATGATCGAGGCGACCGGCTCGTCGAGGCGGGTCTCGAAACGCAGGTCGCGGTTGGTCACGATGCCGACCACCTGCTTGCCGCGGACCACCGGCAGCCCGGAGATCCGGTGTTGGCGGGTGATCTCGATGACCTCGCGCACCGGCATCTCGGGCGTCACGGTGATCGGGTCGCGGACCATGCCGGACTCGAAGCGCTTGACCCGGGCGACCTCGCGCGCCTGCTCGGCGGGCCGCAGGTTCTTGTGCACGATGCCGATGCCGCCCTCCTGCGCGATCGCGATCGCGAGGCGGGACTCGGTGACCGTGTCCATCGCCGCCGAGACCAGCGGGATGTTCAGCGCGATGCCGCGCGTCAGGCGCGTGGCGAGCGATGTGTCGCCGGGGAGGACTTCGGAGAAGGCGGGAACGAGGAGGACGTCGTCGAACGTCAGGGCTTTCTTGGCCAGTCGCATGGGGCCCTCTGGGCGCAAAAATCGATTATACCGGGCGCCGCCCGACCCCGTCGCCCGGCCGCCGGTCGGCGAGGGGGATCGCCGGCCGTCCCCGCGCCCTAGCATCGCCCGGTCACCCGATCCGCCCGAAGGGCACGGACATGTCGTTCCGACACCTGCTGCCGCTGTTGCTCGTGGCACTCGCCGCCGCGCCGCACGCCTCCGCCCAATACCAGTGGCGGGACGCGAACGGCCGGATGGTGTACTCGGACATGCCTCCGCCCGCCTCGGTCCCGCCCAGCGCGGTGCAACGCGCACCCGCCCGGCAGACCCCCGCGGGGACGTCCGGCGGATCGGGTGCGACGGCGAGCGCGCCGGCCGCGCCGGCCGCTCCGGCCGCAGCGCCCGCGGCGTCGGCCGCCGACGCCGGGATGGCGTTCCGCAAGCGCCGCATGGAGCGCGAGGAGGCCGAGCGCAAGGCCGCCGAGGCCGAGAGCCGTACGCGGCGCGCCGCGGCCGCGTGCGAGGACTCGCGCGCGCAGGTCCGCACGCTCGAGAGCGGCATGCGCGTCGCGCGCGTCAACGAGCGCGGCGAGCGCGAGTTCATCGACGATACGACGCGCGCCTCGCAGCTCGAGGCCGCCCGCAAGTCGGTCCGCGAGTTCTGCCGGACCTGACGCGACGTTAGTCGGCTGCCGGCGGCTTCGGCCGCTCGCGGTCCGGCGCCCAGCGCCGCTCCCCCGACTGCCTGCGCCGGTGCTCGGCACGCCGCGCCCGCGCGACCTTCGGGTCGACCGTCAGCGCCGGCAGCAGCTCGATCCGGTCCTGGTCGTGCAGGCGATCGCCGGGCGAGGCGAGCCGGCCGTGCACCGCGATGCCGAGGCCGTCGAGCGGCCCCTGCCCGTGCGGCCGGGGGCCGGCCGCCGCGATGCGTGCGGCGATGCCGGAGGCTTCGAGCGCGCAGGCGACGGTCGTGCCGGGCGCGACCGCGAGCGCCACGCGCAGTGGCGGGTCAGCGCCGATCCAGACCACCTCGACCGCGATCGCGGCCGCGCCCTCAGCCATGGATCGCCTCGGCGCGGCGCACGAACGCGTCGACGAAGCTCGCCGCGATCTGGTCGAACACCGGCGACAGTGCGCGCGACAGCAGCGCGCCCGCGAACACGTAGTCGAGCCCGAACTCGACCTTGCACGCGTCGGCGCGCAGCGGCGTGAAGGTCCAGCCGCCGTCGAGCCTCGAGAACGGGCCGTCGCGCAGCCGCATCCGGATCGCGCGGTCGGGTTCGTGCAGGTTCTCGGTGGTGAACGACTGCTGCAGCCCGCGGAAGTCGATGCGGATCGTCGCGAGCATCCGCTCGGCGCTGCGCTCGTGCACCTGCGTGCCGCCGCACCACGGCAGGAACGCCGGGTAGTCCTCGACGCGCTCGACGAGGCCGAACATCAGGGGGGCGCCGTAGGGCACCAGCACGGATCTGTGGACCGACGGCATCGGGCGGCGCGCGGCGGGTCGCGCGGGAGGCGGCTGCTAGAATCGGCGGGATTCTACCGCCCTGCCGCGTGATACTGCCGGCCCCCAATGAGCATCGTCGACAACCGCAAGGCCTTCCACGACTTCTTCATCGAGGAGCGCTTCGAGGCGGGTCTGGTGCTCGAAGGCTGGGAAGTCAAGGCGATCCGCGCCGGGCGTGCCCATCTGAAGGAAGCGTACGTGATCGTGCGCGGCGCCGAGCTGTGGCTGCTCGGCGCGCACGTGACGCCGCTCACCGCGGCCTCGACCCACGTGAAGGCCGATCCCACGCGCACCCGCAAGCTGCTGCTGCACGCGGCCGAGACGGCGAAGCTGATCGGCAAGGTGGAGCGCGCCGGCTACACGCTCGTGCCGCTCGACATGCACTACAAGGGCGGTCGCATCAAGCTCGAGATCGGGCTGGCCAAGGGCAAGAAGCAGTACGACAAGCGGGCCACCGAACGCGAACGCGAGTGGCAGCGCGAGAAGCAGCGCCTGGTCAAGGGCGGAACGCGCGTCGCGGGGTGAGCGCCTCGCCGCCCCGGAGCGCGTCGTGAGGGTGCTGCTCGTCGAGGACGACGCCGCGCTCGGCGAGGGACTGGTCGCCGGGCTGCGGGCACTCGGCTTTGCCGCCGACCGCGTCGACCGCGGCGCGAGCGCGGACACCGCGCTCGGCCTGGCCCCCTACGACGCGATCGTGCTCGACCTCGGCCTGCCCGGCGGCGACGGCACAACCTGGCTCGATCGCTGGCGCGCGCGCGGCGAGACGGTCCCGGTGCTGATCCTCACGGCGCGCGACGCGGTCGACAGCCGGATCGGCGGACTCGACGCCGGCGCCGACGACTACGTCGTCAAGCCGATCGCCGTCGAGGAGCTCGCCGCGCGGCTGCGGGCGGTCGGGCGACGCGCGCGCGGCCGGCCCGAACCGACCTGGCGGCACGGTCCCCTCGCCTACCGGCCCGACGCGCGCGTGGCGACCTGGCACGGCACGCCGCTCGACCTCAGCCCGCGCGAGGCCGCGCTGCTGGAGGTGCTGCTCGCGAACCCGAGCAGGATCCTGTCCAAGCCCGCGCTGCTCGAGAAGCTCTACGACTGGGACCGCGACCCGGACAGCAATGCGCTCGAGGTCTTCGTGCACCACCTGCGCCGCAAGATCCACCCCGCGATCGTGCGCACGGTGCGTGGCGTCGGGTACGCGCTCGGCTCGGCCGAGGCGCTCGAGCGCAGGGGCGACGCGCCGTGACCCTGCAGCGCCGGCTGCTGCTGATGATCGTGCTGGTCGCGCCGCTGGTGTGGGCGGCGGCCGCCGCGGGCGCGTGGTGGCGCGCGCAGCACGAGATCGACGAGCTGTACGACACCGAGCTGGTGCGCCTCGCGCGGCAGGTGCTCGCGCTGCTGCCCCCGACGATGGAGGCGGCCGATCGCGCCGCGCGCTCGCCGCAGCCTCCGCGCGACCCCGGCGGCGCGGCCGAGCTGCGCACACTGTCTGTGTCGGTGTGGATCGGCGAGCGGCGCGTGATGTCGGACACCGAGGGCGCGGCGCTGCCGTGGCGGGCCGGCGGCGACGGCTTCGTCGACCTGCAGGTCGACGGTGCGCCCTGGCGCGTCTACTACCTGAATGACCCGCTCGGCGGGCCGCGCAAGGTCGCGGTCGGCCAGGAGCTCGCCGAGCGCGCGGAGCTCGCCGAGGGGCTGCTGCTCGCGCAGCTCTGGCCATGGCTCGCGTCGCTGCCGGTGCTGCTCGTGGCGCTCGCGTTGGCGGTGCGCCGGGCGCTCGCGCCGATGCGCGCGCTGACGCGTGCGGTCGAGCGGCGCGACGTGGCGGACCTGCGTCCGGTCGGCCGCGAGGGCGTGCCGGTCGACCTGGTCCCGCTGGTCGGCGCGATCGATCGGCTGCTCGCGCGGCTGGACGCGGCGCTCCGCCAGGAGCGTCGCTTCACCGCGGACGCGGCGCACGAGCTGCGCACGCCGATCGCGACGGTGCGTGCGCACTGGGACGCGATGCGGCTCTCCACGTCGACCGAGGACCGCGACCGTGCGGCTGCGGGCGTGTCCGCGGGCATCGACCGGCTCGGCCACCTGGTGTCGCAGATGCTCGCGATGGCCCGCGCGGACGCGGCGCCGGCGTTGCCGGACCGCTCGGTCGACTGGCGCGCCGTCGTCGAGCAGGCGCTCGGCGACACCCTGCCCGCGATCGAGGCGCGCGACGCGAAGGTCGAGGTCGAGTGGCCGGCCGACGGCGTCGAGCCGATGCCGGTCGCGGGCGACCCGGGGCTGCTCGCATCGATGCTGCGCAACCTCGTCGACAATGCGGTGCGCTACGGCCCGCAGGGCGGACGCGTGCGGGTGACGCTCGGCGCCGACAGGATCGTCGTCGAGGACTCGGGGCCCGGGCTCGATGCGGAGGTGCGCACGCATCTCGGCGAACGCTTCCATCGCAGCGCGGGCGCCGTGCAGCCGGGCAGCGGTCTCGGCGTGTCGATCGTCGCGCGCGTGGCGGCGCTGCACGGGCTGGTGGTGGCCTTCGACGACCGTCGCTCGAGCGAGGGCGTCTCGGGCCTGCGGGTCACGGTTTCCCGCGCGACCGGCTGAGCCGGCCGCCGGGGTCGCGCCCGATCAGCGCACCTGCGCGCGCGCCCGCTCGAGCAGCACCTTCGCCTCGCCTCGCCGTCCGCTGTCGGCGAGCTCGCGGCCCGGCCGCGGCGGCGCCTTCAGTGCCCGCTCGAGGTACGGCAGCGCTTCCGCGGCGCGGTTCGATTCGACCAGGAACTCGCCGTAGAAGTAGTTCGGGTCGATGCCGTTCGGGTTGACCGCGAGCGCCTGCCTGAGCAGCGTCTGCGCCTTGTCGCGGTCGCCGAAGCCGACCGGCCACGACGGCACCTTGTAGTACAGCACGCCGAGGCTGTTGAACGCCGAGCCGTCGAGCGCGTCCGGGCGGATCTTGAGTGCGGACTCGTACAGTCCGCGCGCCTGCTTCGCGAGCGACAGGCCGCCCAGGCCGCCCTTCGCGCCGGCCCAGGAGCTGACGACGATGCCTTCCCAGATCAGCGGCTCGGCGCGTCCCGGGAAGGCGAGGCTCGCCGCGTGCGCACGGGCCGCGAGCGCCTCGTAGCGCTCGGCGCGCTGCGGCACCGGCGTCGCGTAGGCGATCGTCTCCCAGTCGCGCTGCAGCTCGGCCACGGCGTCGTCGACCGGGGCGGCCTGCAGCGCGCCCGCGGCGCAGAGCGCGAGCACGCCCGCGAGGTGTCGGATCGGACGCTTCATTCGGGGGTCTCCATCGGGGAGGTGGGCGCGACGACCGTCCGGCGGGTGGGTCCCCGCAAGGCGTCGCGGTGGGCGCGGAACGCGCCGTCGAGCCAGCCGGGCACCAGGCCGTTCAGACGGACGACGAGCGACTCGGGAAGACCGATCACGCGCTCGGCCGGGCCGCCGTCGATCATCGCGAGCGCCGCGGCCGCGACGCGTTCCGGCGGATCGACGCGCGTGCCGGTCGCACGGTTGTAGGCCTCGACGCGCGCGTCGTTGAAGCCGGTGCGGGTCGCGCGGGGCGCGAGGTATCGCACGCGCACCGGCCCGTCGGCGAGCTCGCGGCGCAGCGCTTCCGAGAAACCGTGCAGCCCGGCCTTCGCCGCACCATAGACCGAGAACCCCGGCAGCCCGAGGCGCCCGAGCGTCGAGCCGACGTTGAGCACCGTCGCGCGCGGCCGCTGCCGCAGCACCGGCAGCAACGCGCGGGTGAGCAGCACCGGCGCGACCAGGTCGGTCGCGATCACCGCCGCGACGTGCGCTTCGTCGAGCGTCTCGAGCGCGCCGAAGCTGGGGATCGCCGCGTTGTTGACCAGCACGTCGCAGCCACGCGCGGCGGCCGCGCGCACGATCGCCGCCCGGCCTTCCGGGCGGGTCACGTCGACCGCGAGCGCCTCGACCGTGCCCGGGGGCACCCCGCGCTCGAGCTCGCGGGCGAGCCGGCCGACCTCGTCGGCCGAGCGCGAGACCAGCACGACGCGGTCGCCGCGCGCGACCAGCGCCTGCGCGATCGCCCGGCCGATGCCGCCGGTCGCACCGGTCAGCACCACCGACGCGCTCATGCCGCCTCCCGTTCCGTCGCGGCCGCCGACGCCGGCGCCGGTCGCGGCAGGCCGCGGAAGACGTCCGCATAGAGCCGGTAGAACATGCGGGCGCCGTGGACGACCGCCTCGCGGTCGGCCTCGTCGTCGAGCCGGTCGACGAGCTCGGCGTAGTGCGAGGTGTGCTCGACGTCGAGGGTCCCGTGCGAGCGCAGGTACCGGAACGCGCCGTCGGGCAGGCCGAGCCCCGACTGGATCCGGTCGGCCGCGGCGAGCGCGAGCGCGACGCTCGTGCCCTCGAGCACGTGGACCATCCCGAGGAACGACAGCGGGTGGCCGCGCGCGATCCCGTCGTACGCATAGGCGACCATCAGCTCGGTGGCCGGAGCCGGGCGTCCGACGCGCACGCGCGCCGGATCGCCCCCGGCGGCGCGGATGTCGTCGAGGATCCACTCGTCGTGGCCGAGCTCCTCCTCGACGTACTCGTCGAACGCGTCGCGCATCCACGCGAGCCGCGCAGGCAGCGCGTCGCGGCAGGCCTGCATCAGCGGGACGGTGTGGCTCACGTGGTGCCAGGCCTCGGTCAGGAACGCGAGGTAGCTCGGCACCGACACGTCGCCGCGCATCGCGTCGGCGATGATCGGTACCGCGTACAGCGCCGCCCGCTCGCGGGTGGTGTCGGCCAGCAGCCGGTCATGGAAGGACATCGTCGGAGCTCCGTCGGTAGGCGGCCGCGAGCGCGGCCCGGTGGAGGGATTCGATCGCGTCGCGCAGCGGCCGCCCGTTCGGCGTGGCCGTGCCCGAGGCGGCGTCGAGCGGCGCCGAGGCGAGGACCCACGGGCCGATGCGCGCGTAGTCCGGCAGCGCGGCGTTCGCCGCGTCGATCGCGTGCTGCACGGCCGCGGGCGGCAGTCCGGGGCGCGACGGCCAGACGACCGCCGACAGCACCGGCCGGCCGTCGCCGAGCACGACCGCACTGCCGATCGCGGGCTGCGACTGCAGTGCGGTCTCGACCCACTCGGGCGAGACGTTGCGGCCGAACGCGGTGATCAGCAGGTTGCGCCGTCGGCCCGACAGGTGCAGGAAGCCGTCGGCGTCGAGGTGGCCGAGGTCGCCGGTCGGCCACTCGGCGGACATCGCACCGGGCGCGTCGCCGAGGTAGCCGAGCATCGGCGTGCCGGACACGCGTACTTCGCCGTCCGCGGCGACGGTGATGCGCGCGTGCGGCAGCGGCCGGCCCGCGCTGCCCGGACGGTCTGCGCCCGGCAGGTTGAGCGTCTGCACCGAACCGCACTCGGTCAGGCCGTAGCCTTCGAACGCCGGCAGGCCGGTGGCGCGCGCCGCGGCGAGGGTCGCCGCGCCCACCGCCGCGCCGCCCACGGCGACGAACCGCGGTGCGGGAGCCGACCGGGGCCCCGAGGCCGCGCGGGCCGCGGCCCAGGCCCGCAGCATCTGCGGCAGCACGATCGCGCTGTCGGCGCGCCAGCGCTCGACCGCGGCCTGCAGCCGCATCGGGTCGAAGCGCGAGGAGCCGTGCAGGCCGACCTCGGCAAGCGGCGGCAGCACGACCGCCGCACCCGCGGCGAGCGGCGCGTACAGGCCCGCGACGTTTTCCAGCAGCACCGGCAGCGGCAGCGCGGCGAGGTGCCGCGCGACGCCGATCGGCGCGAGCGCCGCCGCGACGCCCTCGGCGACCCGGGCGAGCGCGTCTGCCGACAGGCAGGCGCCGCGGGGCCGTCCGGTGCTGCCGGACGTGAAGCTCACCTTGACCGTGCCGGGCGGCATCGGCACCGGCGACGCGGTGCGGCGCTGCAGCCGCAGCCCGGTGCCCGGCCACGGCGCGCCGTCGGCTTCGGATGCCACCGCGTCGACCCCGGCGGCGTCGAGCACGTGCGCGCATTGATCCGGGGTGAAGAACGCCGGCAGCGGAACGTGGACGACGCCCGCCGACCAGACGGCGAGGTCGGCGATCGCCCAGTCCGGCCCGTTGTCGACGCGGGTCGCGAGCACGCGGATCCTGGCCTCGCGCAGCGCCGCGGCGGCCTGCTCGATCGCGTCGGCCGCGCGGGCGGCCGAACGCGCGCCGTCGTGTGCGATCAGCGTGTCGCGCGTCGGGTCGCCCCGGCGCAGCCAGTCGAGCGGCGTGCTCACCGCGCCCTCCGTGCCGCGACCCGCCGCAGGTTGGAGGCGACCTCGCCGGCCACGACCGTCGGACCGCGGTCGTAATAGCGCCCCCAGGCGGCCGCGTGCGGCCCGGCCGCCGTGGCGCTGGCCCGGCCGAGCTCGACCACCTCCACGCCGAGCCGCTCGAACGCGGCGCGCACGCCCGGGGTGGCGGTGCTCGCGATCCAGTCGTAGCCGAGCGACGCGAGCCGCAGCCCGAGCCGACGCATCAGCCGGCGCCCCTCCCCGGCGCGCACCGCGGCCAGGTGCCCGACCTCGGCGATCCGAGCCCGGTCCGGCGGCTCGACGCCGGCGACGCGAGCGATGCGCTGCTCGAGCGGCTCGTCGAGGTAGCGTTCGAGATAGAGCGACCCGCGTCCGTCGCGCCAGCCGGCCGCGGCGACGATCTCGCCGTCGACCTCGACGCTGACCAGCTCGGGCGCCCAGCTCGGGATCCGCGCGCCGTACCGGCACGCGTACACCTCGGAGACGAAGCGCTCGACCGCAGTGCGGTCCGGATCGCCGATCGGATGTCGTCGCAGGCGGCCCGCGGTCGCGAGGACGTCGTCGAGGGGGGGCGCAGCGCGCGGTGTCTCGGTGCCGGTGCGGGGTCGATGCATGGGGGCATCGTGGCCGACCTCGATTAACGCGGCCTTAACGTGGACCCGGCGTGAACCCGGCGCTAGCTTGGCGTGAGCTTGGCGTGAGCTTGGCGTGAGCTTGGCGTGAGCTTGGCGTGACCTCGCCCTGGCCGCTGCGACCACTGCGCGATCCGCGGCCGCGTCCCCGCGGGCGACTCGCCGACTCGACGCAGCGTCAGC
>Ga0315899_10004324_pt1 | contig 15373 bp, 20 predicted proteins | sample LakEriMetagenome_2_FD_203518 | JGI IMG/M metagenome (GOLD analysis project Ga0315899, IMG submission 203518) | Freshwater fungal communities from buoy surface, Lake Erie, Ohio, United States - Buoy 4 MA112 | ecosystem: Environmental > Aquatic > Freshwater > Lake | place: USA: Lake Erie, Ohio... | reverse complement strand
TGTTGGTGTTGGTGCTGGTGTTTTCTCGCTCACTGTCGGATATCACGCTCAAATCCGACAACGGCAACGACGGTGGCGTCTCGTCCACGGTGGACGACTCAGGGATCGATGGAGGCTCCTGCAGACAAGCGCACAGGTTTCAATATTCATGCATGTATGTCCGCCCATGCACTAACGCACGCATGCCCATGCACTAACGCACGCATGCCCACAAGCAATACGAATTCGCACACATAAAAACACACACAAACGTCTGCACATAACGTACCGAAGACGTAGAGTGCGAAAGAGCACCTGACTCCTGCAGCTCGCTCTCCGAGGGCCCATGCACCATCTTCTCCGCCGGCTGTTGGCTTGTGTGCATGTCGGCGCTGTCCACAGTCGTGTCGCCGACTAGGGTATCTAACATAAATACTCGAAAGTCAGCCTACGTCCTGGAATCACGAGTACGTCCTGGAATCCCATGACATGCAAAGCCGATCAGTGTGTGTCATATGAGGAGGAGGATACATGTCCATGACATGCAACGCCCATCACCCATGACAAAGCAGATTGTCAACGACAAAGCAGCTTATCAATGACGTGCACCTTGCGCGTCAGCCACGGCCATCGCACCAGGGGTGACACCAGTAGTACTCAGCACAACACGAGGAGCAGTCACGTCATCCACACCACTGCCCTCCTCGCACGAGTCGCCACGGCCCGCACCATCTACCACAGACACGGATGACTTGGGCTTATTGCGTCGCATAGCATCAAGCTCCTTGAGCCGGAAGCGGATCTCATCAGCCTCGAGCTTGGCGGCACGCGAATTCGCCTGGCATGTGGAATTGCTCTCCTCTTGCTCCGACACGGGAACCCGCGACGGCTGTTTGCCCTCCTCACGTGCCTTCTTGGCCGCTTCCGCTTCGTCTTTGAGACGCCGCCGCTCGTCGGCCAACGACGGCATCGCCTGTAGGCTCGCATTGTTAGTGCCCCTCGTATATTCACCGCTGTGTGCGCACTGTAGAGCCGACTCTAGAGAGAATTTCTACCTCGTCCGGAAACGACGGCGTCCCCTCCGCCAAGGCGTCAGAGACTGATGAGGCGTCATAGACTACCTGATGCAACCCCTCCACGTCAACGACAAGCGCGCGCGCACGCACACACACTGAGAGAGAGAGAGCCCGTGCGCGCATGCGCGAGAAGAGAGAAGGAGACAGAGAGAACCTTGCCACTGCTGGCTTGACCATACTCAGCACGCTGGTGAGCCTTGACAGCACCTGTCGATTCCAAACTTCCCAGTAAGCATGCACTCAGGGCTGGACGCTGGCACAGACACGAACGTGCACACAATATACAGACACGAACGTGCACACAATATACATACGCGCCTGCCTCGCTGAAAAGATGATTATAAAGCCAAGTAGAAAAATTGGTTTGGGAATCATTAATCCTTACGCATCACAACACACACAAACACACATATGTACGCACACACACAAACACACACATGTACGCACACACCTGTCGCGCGCATTTTATCAAAGAGCGAACGCTTGGTGTGCGGGTCCCCTCCCTCGACGGTACCCATGGCAGCGCGCGTCGCGTCCGCCATTGCACCCATTGCACTGGAGTTCGTGGTGCTCTGCGTTACTCCGGCGACCGCTGATGCTGCCGCTCCGTTGCCAGCAATATCTTTAGCCACGTCTCCTCCTTCTTCTCCTCCCCTAGCCGCGAGACCGAAGACGGGGTGCATGTTCCCGTCCCGCTTGCGCTGCGCGCCGTTGTGGGTGCGCGGAGTGGGCTTGGGCTTCGCGGGACTTGCGTGTGAGCTAGGTGCCAGTGAATGAGTGAGTGATGGCACGGCGCTCAGTGCAGGCGTAGGAGCCGGTGCTCCAAAGGAGCCTCCGCACATGCCCATGGCCTGGAGGCGCTTGCGCATGGTGTCGATTTCGCGCGCCAGGGCCTCGTTCTTCTCGTGTGCTGCATGTGAAAATGTGGGAAACATGTTGACTCAGCGCATATGTGCGTGTGGGCACGACGAGCCTGGCGCTCTGGCATGCACACGCACACCATGACTGTATGACGACGCCAATGCTCACGCAAACTCACGCACACATGATATCCATGGATGCATGTCACTTGGAATACCGAGATTGCTGCGCCCGGCACGAGTGTTGGGTGAGAGAATGCAACTTTCAGTCGTCGTGTCGAAGCCGCAAGCACGAGGAGTCATTGTCACACTTGCTTCTCCGCCTCCGCCGCCATTGCCTGGCGGCGGCGTTACCGTATCACGTGCCGGTGCATCGCCAGTATCGCCGGTGGCTATAGCCGCAGCGCCGCCGGCGCCGTTGTCGCCGTTGCCCCCGGCCACCATCCGCAGCGCCTCGCGGATCTGTTGCTGTAGTAAGTGGCCGACCGAGCGACTGACGCGCAGAGATGCTCGCGGATCAATTACAACTGTCTGTTCTGAAACGGCCTCTCGAAGGAATGCCCCTTCGCTATCATCCTGTGCGGGGTCGTCCGTGCGTACACGTGAATAGACAGCATCAGAGGGAGGTGAGGTTGGAGGGACACAAACACACACACACACACACACACACACACACACACACACACACACACACACACAGAACACGCGTACCTTATCCGCCTTCTCGTCCATGCACTCGGCCGGCAAAACGATGCGCGTGGTGCTCTCGTCAATCTCCAAGGCCCCGCCATCTGGTGGGATGTCCAGGCAGTCAGTGCCCCAGTCTCACACCTATAGAACATCAGTATTAACTACCTCCTCAAACTTTCGAATGATTCTACCTTGCAAATCATCGTCCAGGTCGCTCTCGAGTTCGCCCAGGCCACTAGCATTGCCGGTGCGCACCCCCGAGGAGGCGTTGAGCATGCTGCTGCCTTCCAACGCGCGACTCGAACGCACGTCTTCAGACGTAAGCACTGTGAAGTCTAGCACTCTATCTTCCTCTGCCCCCGCCTCGTGCACAACATCATCATAGCCCGGCCGATCCTCCATGTCGAGCTCCTCGTTGGCAGTCGCTACAGTGCTTGCCTCCGTGCTGGCAACAGCGCTGTCAAAATCAGAGGCACCCCCGACTCCACCCACGCCCTGCGTCCCGAGGTCGCAACATTCCAGCTCAGAGACTACAAGATTGCCCTGGTGTTGGCCTCTCTGACCTCCTCCTCCTCTTCCACCAATGGGCTGCGGTTGCACAAGAGCACGCTTGAGGGACGGCAGCCCTTCTGCCTCCGCCTCAGGCGAAAGCATCCAATTGCCGCGTAGCACCGCAGGCACTCGAGGAACAGGGCTAGAAGCTTTGAGTCTTTCCTGCCCCTGGTCGTGTGCTGCCTCCTCGCTGCCGGCAGTTGCAACGGACGCGTCAACGGACGCGTCAGGGAATTGCTTTGGCTTCAAGAGAGTCTCATCCAAGAGCGCGCTCAGCATGCTTCGCTGGCTGGCAATAACGTGCTCGTCAGGCTTTGCGCGCGAAGGCTCCACAGACACGTCGGCGTCGAGACTGATTTTCCTGAGATCTGAAATAGTGGGTTTGGCCCCCGTTTTGTTCTTGACAGGCTTTCTGGGCGATGGCGATGGCGAGGTGGCCAATGGCGAGGCGGCAAAGACCCCAGCACCGCTGACGCGTTCGCGTGGCGTGCTGGCAACAGACTCACACGTCTGGAGTTCGCTTTGACGACTGCGCATCGACCGAGACACGTCCGTGGGCAGCTGCCACACGAAGATGCACCCATCGCCGGACGCTGAGACAAGGCGGTCCAGGCCCGGAGAAAAGCCCACGGCAGTCACAGGCTCTGTGCAAAGGCATTCAGAAGAGGAGTCCAAAGTCAAAGACGGCCCTATTCACGTGCAAACAGAGATGGGACAGGCGCCAGCAATATCTCCAAAAGTATCTCCAAAAGGTTACTGTCTGTCACGCTGTCCAGGGATAGTGCCCTTTTGAAAAGACTCACCCGAGTGACCATAGGCGACCGACACGAGATCGCCGCTGTGAAAGTCGTGGAGGCGTACGCCCTTGTCGGAGCTCGTCGTGGCCGCAAACATGCCGGTGGGGTCGAGGCGCACTCGCAACGTGCAATCGCTCTCGGTGGAATATCGTCGCTTTTTGGCACCGGTGGCCACATCCCACACCACCAGACCGTTGTCCTGCCCCGCCGACAGGGCCAGGCGCCCCGCACGATCAATGCAAAGGTCATACACGGTGCCGTGGTGCACGCTTTGCGTGCGCGACGTGTCGACGCACAGGGCGGCGGATGGCAAGGCTGCGGAGGTGGCGGTGTTGGGCTTGGGCACTAGAGTGCGGAAGATCATGCGCTTGTCGCCGCCACAGCTCAGAAGCCTCGTGCCCTTGGCCGCAAAGCGCACCGAGGTCACCGCCGCCGCGTGCTCGTCGAGCGTGCACACGGTGTCGTAATTCCCATTGACGTCGACGTCGAACACGTGAATAAGGCGATCACGTCCTGTACATGCATATACATTAGCATCATGTTGCCCAAACATCAAGCGCCATACAGAAAGCACTAACGGACACAGACACAGACACGGACAGAGACACAGAGACAGAGACAGAGACACAGCCAGCCATACCCGCTGAGGCAAGCAGGTTGCCCTGCTCGCCACCGAAGTCGAGAGCAAGGATTTCAGCATCATGCGCCTCGAGAAACGTTTCCATCTGCAGGTTGCCGTTGGCAAGTGAATGCACGCGCAAGTTTCCCATTCTGTCGCCCGAAACCACGCGCCTCCCATCCGGGCTCACCTTTACGCACCGAATGCCTCCTGAGCTCTGAGCCTGCGCGCCGTCCCCCGCCCCTCCTGCGACGTGGGGGTCGACACACACGGCAATGGCTCGCAGATCCTTGAACGGCGCGCCTTTCTTGGCGGCTTCGTCTTCCGCGGGCGCGTTTTGGTTTTTCTGGTGCGGGGGCAGGCCCCATAGACGGACGGTGGAGTCGGCGCCGCACGTGACAAATAAGTCTGCGCCGTGCGCGGCCGAAGACGGCAGAAAGTCTAGATCCCAGATACTTCCGCTGTGCGCGTGCATTGCGCGGCATCGGGACACCTTGCTCGCTGATAGGGGAGGGCATAAAGAGAGTCAGTGACTTGAGCACTTCACTGTGTAAGTTCGTGCGAAACTGGGCTGGGAGCATATCTACCATCGCGAAGATCCCAGACGAAGAAGGAGCGGTCGGCGTACACGCATCCAGCACGCTTGTTGTCAGCGGTCAATCTCACGGCGATTGCGTCGGGGAAGGCATTGGCGGACGCCGCCGCAGCCACCTTATCGGGCAGCGCTGCGCCGGCTGGGCGGAACGGAGGTGGGCGAGGGAGCGTGGATATGTACTCGAGCGTCGGCGCCCTGAAGAGACGCACCACGCCCTCGGCACACGCGCATGCAATGTGTGTGTCTGTGACGGAGAGCGCGTAGGCCGCGCTCGCCTTGATATCGACCCACTTGTCGAGGCTTCTTTGGGCATCAAAGCTCATCAGAAACCCGTCGGCCGTGACTGCGAAGAAATCGCGCCCGGCCTTGCTGCACTTGCTCACCGCAATGTCTGTGAATTCACCTGCCGCACTCGCACTCAAGGCCATCAGCATCAGCTCCCGTCCGCTCGGTTGGGCCGGGCACAGCACGGACAACAAGCAACGTGCGCGCGGCCAGCGCACGCAGCGACCACCTGCGGTTTCGGGGCCGCCCTCCATGATGGCCGTCTTGCCCTTGAGGACGCGGCACTTGCCGCTCGCGGAGGGCGCGTGCAGCTCCCACAGCTTTAGGTGGCCTTGCGATCCCGCTGACATGAGCACCTGCCCGTCGCCCGAAAAGCACAGGCTCCTGATCTCGCTCTTGACGCGCGCGCTGGCGAGGAGCATGCCCGCGCGCCAGTTCCAGACGTGCAGGCGCCCGTCGCTCTGGGAGCCCGCGGACGCGAGCATCTTGCCGTCGGCGGAGAAGCCCACGCACTTGACCGAGAAGGCGTGCCCCTTGAGCTCCGCCAGTAGCTTGCCGTTGGACACGTCCCAGACGAGCACCGCTGGCTGCCGCCCGCCCTCTGCTGCACACACGAGGCGGCCGTCGCCCGAGAAGGCGACCGCTGTGAGCGGGCGGTTGTTTTCGCTCGAGAAGAACTGCGTCTGGCGGTTGCGGCGAGGGCTGTAGAAGACGAGTACGCAGCCCGCCGGGTACGCATAGTCGCCCGTCGCTGGGTTCACCGCAAGCGCCCCGCCGGCCCGCACCGTGTTCCCGAAGGTTCGCTCGAGCAGCATTTCTTCTGGCAGTCCTGGCACACAAGCTCAGCACTCTTGGCACGCAAGCTCAGCACTCTTGCTCAGCAAGAGTGCGGGTCTGCCCTTCTCTTTTTTGGAGGCAAATGCAATGTGAAATTCCGTCTCGTTTGCGCCTCAAGTATTTTTTTTTAATTTTCTTTCCACGAACCCGTGGTGACGTGGATTCCTTAGAAGTTATAGAATGTGTTTCATTGGACTTCGAGTTGGCCTCGACTTTCAACTTCTTGCAAGTGCACGAGAGCCGTGGCGCGGCGATCGGCGTCAGGCTCGAGAGCTGCAAGAAAGAGAGCGCCTCATAGTCTTCACCGGAAGTTCAGGCACTCCGCGATGCAGGTGCACTGCCCGCCCGGCGCGCGACGGAACTTGGGTTTCTGAAGGGCCCGCGGGCTTGCTAGAATCGAACGCCTTCGCGGAGACTGACTCGGCATGCGCTCCTTGCGGTATGCGGCACGCGTCGCAGGGTCTCCGGGTGTCATGCGCACTGCTGGTGCTCGTGGCGCTGGCGGGCGTCGCCCCGTGTGCGGCACAAAACGTGCTGGGTATCGACTTCGGTTCCGAGTGGATCAAGCTGGCCGTTGTGCAACGCAGCGCGGGTGTGCAGATTGTCCTCAACGAGGCTTCCAAGCGCAAGAGTCCCAACGCGGTTGCATTTAACCCCGAGGATCGCAGCTTCGGAGATACTGCCATGGTCAAGCCACACCTGGCGTTCACGCACACGCGAGAACTGCTCGGCAAACAGTACAGCGAGACTCTAAAGAATGCCTATGGGCCGCAATACTTCCCGTACGAGCTTGTGGTGGATGAAGACCGCGGTGCCATCAAGATAAAGGAGGGCGACCGGTTCCTTGCGCCGGAGACCCTTGCGGCAATGGTGATGACGTATGCCAAGAGCCTGGCGCAGACCCACACGGGGGAGAAGGTGTCGGACTGTGTGATCACGGTCCCGGGCTTCTACCGTCAGTTTGAGCGGCAGGCTGTCCTCGACGCCGCGCACATTGCCGGGCTGAAGGTGCTGTCGCTGATGAATGACCACACGGCCGTGGCGCTCAAATACGGCATCGACCACAACGTCGCCGCGCTCACTGAGCCGGAGAACGTGCTCTTCTACGACATGGGCTCCACGAGCACACGCGTTTCTGTGGTGCAATTCAGTGCGATCCCTGACAAAGAGGCCTTCCAAAAGAACAAAACGCTGGGGCAGCTCAAGGTGCTGTCGACGAGCTGGGATGAGACCCTTGGCGGCGCTGCCTTCACGCAAATCGTGGCCGACATGCTCGAGAAGCAGAGCAAGCAGCCGCTCGCTGGCAACCAGCGCGCTTATGCCAAGCTGCTGCAGACAGCCGAGAAGACCAAAATGGTGCTGTCAGCGAACAAGGAGGCACACCCCTCAATCGAAAGCTTCATCGGCGACTACGACTTCAAGGCCACCGTGAAGCGTGTTGACTTCGAGAAGGCGGCCGAACATCTCTTGAAACGCACGGGCGTGCCCATTGTCAAGGCCCTCGCCCTCGCCAACCTCACAGGCGCGGATATCCACAAGGTGGAGGTTGTCGGCGGCGGGTGGCGTATCCCCTTGGTATGTGTCTGTGTGTGTCTGTGTGTGTCTGTGTGTGTCTGTGTCTGTGTCTGTGTCTGTGTCTGTCTGTGTCTGTGTCTGTCTGTGTCTGTGGGGTGTTTGCAGATCCGTACATACAAATGCACACAGGTCGGCGACCAGATCCTGAAAGACTCGGGCAAGACCGCACTGCAGAAGACCATGAACGCCGACGAAGCCTTCTGCTTCGGTGCCGCCCTGTACGCCGCGTCTCTCTCCACCGCCTTCCGCCTCCGCAAATTTGGCGTCCACGACATCACCAGGTGCACACACAAAACACAAACACAGCATACACACGACACCACCACCGCCAGCCCAAGATGGCGTTAGAAACATCTCCAGGTGCCCGCAGAGAGGCCGTGTTTCCCAGCCTTTTCTCTTTCACACGTGAAGGAGAAATATCTCTTTAACGTTTTTGTTTTTGGTTTTTTTCTAAAAAATACTGTGATATTCTTGAAACGTTGGCCTCCTCTTTCTCTTGCGCACGCGCTTTGTGTGTGCACGAGTGTTTTTGCTTGGGTTTGACTTGCGAGAGCTCTCACGTGCAGCTTCCGTAGGTCTCTTTTAGTAGGTCTCTTTTGACACTGTAGTGGGTCTCTTTTGACTTGCGAGAGCTCTCACGTGCAGCTTCCCGGTCTCGATCGACATCGACTCGCTCGGCGGCGGCGCCGTGGAGGAGGACACCGAGGAGGGGGAGGAGGCCAAAGTGGCTGTAGAGGGCGACGCCAAGAAGAACGTCAAGCTTTTCAAGGTGCGTCTTCGCACTTGGTCGGGGGCGGGGGTGGGGGCGAGGGCGTGTGAATACAAGGGTCTAGATCTAGTGTACTACCTTAGCCGTGTACTACCTTAGCCTTGCTTTGACACTGTACTAGGTCTCTTTTGACACTGTACTAGGTCTCGTTTGACACTGTAATAGGTCTCTTTTGTATAGATCTAGTGTACTACCTTAGCCTGACCTGCTTGGTATTCTTGGCACCGCGCTTGCTTTGACACTGTACTAGGTCTCTTTTGACACTGTACTAGGTCTCTTTTGTATACCTGCTTGGTATGCTTGGCACCGCGTCTCGCCATCTGTGTATTATTTAAGGTAATGAACTAGATCTGTGTATTGCAGGTAAGGTATCTTAGAAGAATGTGTTCTCTATAGAATGAGGTCCATGCAGAGGTCAGAAGAATGTGTTCTCTATAGATCTGTGTATTACAGGTAAGGTATTCTAATACACTAAACCCTAAATCCTAAACCCTAAACCCTAAACCCTAAACCCAAAAAGGCAATCTAATACACTAGATTACCTTGCCTGCTTGGTATGGAGCACCGTTTAGGTAGTGTGTAGGTTGGGTTTAGGTAGTGTGTAGGTTGGGTTTAGGTGGGTGTACCTGCTTGGTATGGGGCACCCATGCTTCCGCTCCGGAATCTGCTGTGCCGTGTTCTCGGAATCAACAAGCTGTATCCGAGTTCTGCGGCCCGGAAGAGAACACATTCTATAGAGAACACATTCTTCTGACCTCTGCATGCTGTATCCGAGTTCTGCGGCCCAGCGCAGCGCTAGGTCTCTTTTCAACAGCGCTCGGTCTCTTTTGAACACACAGCAAGACTCTTGCGCCTGACGCGCGCATGCATTTATGTATTTTGTGCATCTGTAGGTGGGGCGCAGGATCCCCGCGAAGCGCCTAACCCATAAACCTAAACCCTAAACACTAAACCCTATTGGGTGCATCTGTAGGTGGGGCACAAGATCCCCGCGAAGCGCCTGCTCACCTTCAAACGCGACGAGGACCTGACCTTCATGGTCAAGTATGACGGCGAGCTACCACCCACGGTGCCTGTGACCATCGCCAAGTACAACATCACCGGCGTCAAGAAGGCTATGGTGTGTTTTTTTTGTTGAAAAAACAAACAAACTGAAAACGCTGAAACGTGCTGCTATGCGACGCATGGACCTCAGGCCAAGTAAGAGAACACATTCTATAGAGAACACATTCTTCTGACCTTCTGCATGGACCTCAGGCCAAGTACCCCAACGGCACAAAGCCATCTCTCTCTCTCTCTCTCTCTCTCTCTCTCTAAAAACAGCCCAAGTACCCCAACGGCATATATTTATATACGTATTTATATACGTATATATATACGTATTTATATACGTATATAAATAATACACATACACACACACGCACGCACCACACACACACACACACAACACACACACACACACACACATTGTAACAGGCCAAGTACCTCAACGGCACAAAGCCCAAGATAAACGTGTCCTTCCGTCTTAGTAAGAGAACACATTCTATAGAGAACACATTCTTCTGACCTCTGCATGGACCTCAGGCCAAGTACCCCAACGGCACAAAGCCCAAGATAAACGTGTCCTTCCGTCTTACGCGGGCGGGGCTGGTGGAGGTCGACAAGGCCGAGGCGGCTATTGAAGAGATGGTGGAAGTCGAGGTGTGCGAAACCATCAAGCCAAAGAAGAAGAACGCTACCGACGCCAATGCCACTGAGGTTAACCTAAACCCTAAACCCTAAACCCTAAACCCTAAACCCTAAACCATCAAGGCAAAGAAGAAGAACGCAACCGACGCCAATGCCACTGAGGTGTGGAGGGTGCTCGCACGCGCTCTGTCACAAGTGTGCATCCAAAAACGGATGTTTGTGTACACAAGTGTGTTGTGTACACATGTGTGTGTGTGTAGCGCGTGTGTATCATGCTTGGGTTTTTGTTTGTGTGTACACATGCGTGTTTGTGTATCATGCTTGGGTTTTCGTTTGTGTGTACACATGTGATATATATGTATATATGTATATATGTATATATGTGTGTGTGTGTGTGTGTGTGTGTGTGTGTGTGTGTGTGTGTGTGTGTGTATTGTAGGCAAACGAGACGGACACAGCGGCTGCGGCTGAGGACGCGCCCGATGCTGCGGAGAAGGCATCAGAGGCCACGGCGGAAGGCGATGCGAAAGAAGACGACGAGAAGAAGGACGCGGATGCTGAGAAGAAGGAAGGCGACGAGAAGGAGGGTGAGGGACGTGTTTCGCGTGTGCGTGCGTGATCGACGCGGTTTAGCGTGACGGTTTAGGGTTTAGAGTTATGGTTTAGGGACATGGGTTCAGGCAGATGAACTAAACCCTAGACAGCTTCAGTGCACCATGCATTAAAAAAAGTCTTGGTGCATGCATACAATTGATATACGCATACACGCGCATATACGTATGTGTGTGTGTGTGTGTGTGTGTGTGTGTGTGTGTATACAGAGATTTTCACTTTCACTTGATATACGCATACACGCGTACGTACACACACATATATATCTACGATTGCATATATATCTACGTACAGGCGAGGACAAGAATGTGACAAAGGAGGCGAAAAAGGAGGAGCCCCAGCGCATATGCAAGATGAAGGAGGAGAAGGTGAGAGAAAATGAAAGTGAAGTTTTTTTTTCTTCAAAAAAACTTGTTGAAATGAAAGTGAAAATCTCTTCCCCCAGATTTTCACTTTTATTTCGACGAGTGCACTCTGTATCATTCGTGTCAACACCACTTACACACACAGACACACAGACACACAGACACACCATCGACGTGTTGACGCGTATGCATGTGTGTGTGTGTGTGTGTGTTTGTGTGTGTGTCTGTGTGTGTGTGTGTCTGTGTGTCTCTGTGTGTTTTTATATATAATATGTAATATAATATATATGTATATGTATGTATATATATATATAATGTGTGTGTGTGTGTGTGTGTGTGTGTATAGCGCGTTCACCGCGTGGCACTGAAGATTGAGTCGGAGACACCGATTCCCAAGCCAATTACGGCCGCGCAGTTCAAGGAGATCAAGAAGGAGCTGGTACCAGCGCACGCATATCCTCCTCATATGACACACATGTATCCTCCTCCTCATATGAGGGTATAGATCTAGTGTACTACCTGAAGGTACCAGCGCACGCATACATTTAAATTACATTCTGTTTTTAATGTATATATATATATATTAAATATGACGGGTGGGCATCTTTGATTTGTGAGGTCTGTCAAGGTAGTATGTTGTGAGGTAGTATGTTGTGAGGTAGTATGTTAGTATGGCACGTGTGCTTGAATGTATGCATTGGGTGTGAGAATGTAAGAGTTTCGCGCACTGAGAGTCTGAACACGGGCGATTTCGCAGGAGGAGTACGACGCGCGGGAGAAGAAGATCCGCGACCGTGCTGCGGCCTACAACGCTCTTGAATCCTATATCTACACGACGCGTGAGAAGCTGGAGGTCTCTTTTACTCATATAGTAGGTCTCTTTTACTCACATAGTAGGTCTCTTTTACTCATATAGTAGGTCTCTTTTTACAGAGCAAGACCGAGCTCATTGAGGTGACGTCGAAGGAGTGGCGGGAATCTTTCAATGAGAAACTTGGCGCCATGGGAAGCTGGTGTGTGTGTGTGTGTGTGTGTGTGTGAGTCATATGTATATGTGGATATATACATGTGTGTGTGTGTGTGTGTGTGTGTGTGTGTGTGTGTGTACACACACACACATATTCCCATTATTATACACATATACATATTATGTATATGTATACATCTGTCTACATATAGGCTCGACGAGGATGATTATATATTTATGAATAAGGATGATAATATATATTTATGTGTGGATGATAATATATATTTATATGTGTGTATATATATACATCTGTATACATATAGGTTGGACGAGGATGGCTTCGAGGCGTCGACAGAGGTGCTCAAGGAGAAACTCGGGGAGCTGACGACAGTGGGAGACGCGGCCTTTTACCGCATGAAGCAGGCCCTGGACAGGCCCGAGGCGATCAAGAAGGCGCGTGCTGTGGTGCGCATTGCCGAGGAGTCGGTTCAAAACCTCACCAAGAAGATGAGCTGGCTCAACGAGTCTCATACGCAGATTGTCACGAACAAGACTGACCAATTCACCGAGTGGCTCGACAACATGACGAAGCAACAGGAGGAGAATCCGCCTCACGAAGACCCGGTTGTCAGCGTAGAAGATGATAGAATGTGTTCTCTATAGAGAGAGAAGGCTGATAGAATGTGTTCTCTATAGGTTTTCAGCGTAGAAGATGATATAATGTGTTCTATATAGAGAGAGAAGGCTGATAGAATGTGTTCTCTATAGGTTTTCAGCGTAGAAGATGTGTACCGCCGCTTCCCGGCGATCGAGGAGGCCATCAAGAAGCTGTCACGCGTGCCCAGGTTTGTCAACAACTTGGTGCATACACGACACAAGCACTGTATGCATCCTCCTCCTCACATGCCTCCTCACATGACATGCATGTCACGCGTGCCCAGGCCGCTGCCGCCCAAGAAGGAGAAGGAGAAGAAGGAGGGCAAGGGTGAAAATGCGACGGCGAGCGACGAGGGCGAGGCCAAGGAGGGTGGTGATAGTGAGGAGGGTAAGAGCGAGGAGGGCGAGGACAAAAAGGAGAAGAAAGATGAGGCGGAGGAGGAGCAGAAGTCCGAGGACGAGACCAAGTCGGAGTTGTAAATGCTGGGGTGGTGGCAGCGGTGTGGCATGCGACGGTGCAGAAGAAAGAAAGTCCGGTGCATGTGGTTACGTCACGCATTTGCACAGGGGTGGCGGGGAGAGTAGGGTTTAGTTTGGGATTTAAGCTGAAGGCGCTCAGGCGGATGGCGTCAGTGGCTCGACCGCTACCCGAGCACGTGCAAGAAAGAGGCACGTTTGCGCGTGTTTCTGGTTGGATGGTCCTAGCGTTAACGTGTGCTTGAAGCCAAATAGGCCCTTCAAAGTTCGTGTGTAAGTACGTGTGTTTGATGCCGAGTTGGCCCTTCAAAGTTAGGGGTACTCGGAAGGGGTCACGGTGTTAGGGATGAGTTTAGCTCTTCCGACTAAAGAGAGGCTCAAAATAAAGAGAGACTCGTAAATAAGCGGTTGGGATTTGTGAAAAATATGAAAAATATGTTCGCGGGGCGGACCAGTAGCTACCACACCGGCCACACTATCTATTACTATCACACTATTCAAAACCATCTGCATCCTCATCCTGCTGCGTCAGAGAGGAGTCTTGATCGTCTTCGTCATCAAGCACCACCTGATGAGGGTTAAGGGTTCAGGTTAAGGTTTAGGGTTTGGGTCTCTTTTGACACTGTACTGGGTCTCTTTTGAAACTGTAATAGGTCTCTTTTGACACTAACCTGGCTTCCGAACTTGCTTTTGAGGATAGTCTTGAGCGTGTCCATCTTTTCGTCGATTTCCACTATGTCTTCATTTATTGCGTCTTGCTGTTGCAGGAGGAGACACACACACACCAAGACAGACACAGACACATAACACAGAGAAAGAGCCATTCTGTCGTCTGTTTGTCAACTGACAAACACAGACACTATGCCAAGCATAGTAGGTCTCTTTTACTAGTGTGGCAGGTTATTTTAATAATATAGTAGGTCTCTTTTACTAATGTAGTAGGCATCATGTCTCTCGCGGTGCGGGGGGGAGGGGAGTCACGAACCGAAATCTGGTTCATCTCGAGGCGGTAATCAAGCTCTTGCTGCGCGTCGTCACGGTTCCACTCTGTAAATGTCTCGCCCCACCTGAAGTCCAGACCCATGGGCGGCGATCTTTCCTTCCTATGTATGTAAGTATATATATATATATATAGGTCCATGGTCGGTCGATTTAGGGTTTAGGGTTTAGGGTTTAGGGTTTAGGAGAGTCAAGAGTGCGGTCGATGGTCGGTCGATGGTCGATGCTCCGTGTACGCGCGTGTGAGCATATAAACCATGTATACGTCTCATTTGCTCTAAATGATCATGTCCCGAATCAGGGCGTGGTGTGAGGGCCGGGTGTGTGCCAGCGCGCTCGCGCGCGCAAGCGCCTCACTGGAACTCTTCAGGTCCGTCCAGGCCAGCCATGAGGATTTCGTCGGCGGCACTCCGCAGCCCCTCCGCCTCCTCCTCCTTCTCCTTGAGCTTTTCCAGCAACTCTTTCTTTCGAAAATTGAGCCCAGCATACTGGTTCAGCATCACCTGCAGAGTGTGACAGCGCGTGGTTGTGCGCGACAGGGCGCACGGGTGTGCACACGCGTTTATGCACACGTGAGATCCCAGACATTGTTCAGGGCCAAAGAAGCTGTACCTCAGACCCACGGGGGAGCGGCACAGCTCACACGCACTCTTCGCTCGTCGCCTAACACACACCTGGTCTTCCTTTCTGAACTCGTTCTCAGTCTGCACTCCGCGGTGCTTCCCGACACCGCCACGCAATCTCAACACAAGACGGCCGCAACGCCCGCTGTAGTCCGGCACGGCTCGCACACACTCTACGCGTCCCGCATAACAGCAGAGCGGCGCGGGCCAGGCCACGAGCAACACCACTAGCAGGACCCCGCGATTGGCCATCATCATTGACTTTGCATGTTCTTGGCGGGTTTTTGGTCACGTCCCCCAAAAAGATCACGTCCAAAGGTCACGAACCGTGTCCGTCAAACGGCATTCTC
>Ga0315899_10004322_pt1 | contig 15376 bp, 18 predicted proteins | sample LakEriMetagenome_2_FD_203518 | JGI IMG/M metagenome (GOLD analysis project Ga0315899, IMG submission 203518) | Freshwater fungal communities from buoy surface, Lake Erie, Ohio, United States - Buoy 4 MA112 | ecosystem: Environmental > Aquatic > Freshwater > Lake | place: USA: Lake Erie, Ohio... | reverse complement strand
ACAAAATCTTTTTAAGTAACCAATTGTTTCAACGGAAATCGCACGATCCGTGAAGATTGTATCACCTGAAGGTGACATTGAACAATCACCAGTTTGATAAACGATTGAATCGTTTAATAACTTTAATTCTTCACTTCCTTTGATTCCTTGTTGAATCGCAATATAAGAAAGTGTTTGTGCTTCAGTTACCGAACGGTGAATAAGGTCTTCACGTTGTTCGTCAACGTAAGGTTGTAAACCAGCGACATTGTAGTCGAAGTTTGTTTTAACGTATTTTTTAATAGACATTTTTATAGGTTTTTATATTGTTTCAAAAATTGTTGTTTGGCGGTCAGGTTGCCAGCCCGAGAAAATTTCTCGTTTTCTTTTGTTTCGTTCGACGGCATTGCCTTGAAGCTTTCGAAGTCAGCTTTCAAAGACGCAATTTCACTTCGAAGTGACACGTTGTCGTCGGAAATACTTTTCAAGCTTTCAACAACCGCTTCGAAAGTAGTTGTCAAGGTTGAAAGTTTTCCATTGATTATTCCTTCAATTGCTTCAGCGGACATTGATTCTTCGACCGCTTCAGTTTCTTCGCTTGAAGTCATTTCGTTTATCTTGTTAATCACGGCGCTTGCCACGTCGTAAGCTTGTGCCATTTCAAGACCAAGTTCGGACGCGATTATTTCGGTTACACCTTCTAATACTTCAGGTAAAATGTCAGCGGACACCGCTTCGAATTCAGCGCTTGTTTCTTCGGTTGTTACTTCTTCATTTCCACGTTCGTCAGTAACTTCGGAAATGAATCCGTCAGCGTCAACGGTGATTGTTACACCAGTGTAATCGCCACCAAGCGCGTGTGTTCCTTCAGGTGCTGGAATTCGACCTTCGTCGGTCACGATGAAAACTTGTTGACCAGCTTCAAGAGAATCAAATTCAATGGTCGTTTCACCGTCTAATAAAGTTGCCGTTTCGAACGTTTGTTCGGTTGCCGTTTCGAACATTGACTTGATTTTACCAAGTTCGTTCATTACTTTTTCGTATGCGTTCATGTAGTGTTTTTTATATTATGTAAAGTTGTTCGAAAATTTAGATTTCACCAAGTTCCTTCAGCTTTGATTCGGACCAGCGAAGTCCAGCTTTGCCACCCCACAACAAGAATGAAATCGTTCCGCAAGCGCTTTCATCGCTTTCGTTGTAATAAGCTTCTGCGCGTGATAAATACGAATACATTCTTTTTATGATTGCCACCGATACGGTGTCACGATTCGCCAACGTAGTTGCGCGTAAACGACCGACACGCGTTGCACATTTGTTCCCGTGCTTTTGATTCAATTCGATTCCACGTTTCGCGTTATTTGAAACCGCTTCAGGATAGTCGTTGAACATTCGGATTCGTTCGATGTTGCGTCGCCACAATTGAACTTCTTTCAAGATTGCTTCGAATTCCGATTCCTTGGTCTTGTCCGTTTCAAGCAACATGAAAACACCTTCAATCGAGAATCCATTGAATTCACCGTTCTTCGCTTTTTCAAACAACGCCTTGTCGGTCACCTTATAAGACACCAACCATGAACCGTCGTTCGCGTCCTTGAATCGTTCGGGCGCGGTGAATCCACGTTCATTGTCAATCTGGTAACTCATAATCATGAACACCCCGTCAACGACCTTGTGTGGATTGTGGTCAAGATTCACGTTGTTGAAATTGTTTCGACGCGCGTAATCAAGCACGATGTCGCGAATGGCGTCCTTCGTGAACACGACATAGTATTCTTCTTTTGATTGTTCGTCGTATCGGTATATCGGTGTGTCCGCTGAAATCGCAATCCCGGTTATCACTTGTTGTTCTTCGTTGAATTCGTACTTTATTTTTTTTCCGAACATTTCGAAGTTCTTTTCATGCGCTGGAAATTCAACCAACGAATTGAATGAAACGGTTGTTTCTGGATCGTTCAAATCAATAGCGATTTCGTAAACTGGTAAATCTTTTCTCATGTTATTATAATATGTAAATTTGTTCGATGACATTTGTATTTCCTTATCGTCGTGGTCGTGACGACTTCGACATTCAACAATCCATTCGATTCATTCGGATGTCTTTTCCTGAAGCGAACATCGTGACCGTCGGTGACAAGGTCGCGACCATTGACAACATTCCATGTCCACAACTGAACAACATTCGTGGCGCGGACGTGACGAATAAAATGTTGACCTTTGCGCGTGAACGTGGCGGTGAATTCATCTACATGAACGATGACTTTTATATCACGCCAAAACTTCGCGCCGACATTCCAATTCATATCGGTGAATTCGAATTGAATCCACGACATCCGTCACACTACCGTGAAGCAATGTTCAACACCATTGAATTCTTGAAATACTACAATCGACCGTTGTGGAATTTCGAAACACATTCACCAGTGTTAATGGATTCCGACAAGTTGCTTGAAATCTTTGAATTGATTGAATGGAAAAGATACAACCATTTCATCAAGTCAATTTATTTGAACATGAACCTACCGGAATATATTCGCAAAGGTGACAACGTCAAACTGGCAAAAGACAACATTCCAAAAGCTGAAGAATTGCTTCGAAAGTACGGTTGTTTTTCAACGTCCGATTCATTCCTAACAACGCGCGGTCGTTCGTGGATTAAAAACTTGTTTTGGATTCCTGAAGCTTGACTTTGTTTTGCGTTGCTGAAATGTCGCTTTCAAGGACAAACACTTGTGACGACGGAATGTTGGTTGTCGTTGCACCTTGTTCACCAAGCAATCCAGTCGTTGACGTTCCAGTGTTCGACGACGTGAATGAACTTGCGCTTGCACCAGCCATTGAACCACCACCACCACTTGAAAAATTCGGTGCGCTTGGTGCTGAACCGGCTTTGTATTGTTGATTGGCGATTGCAAGCGCTTGCGTCACACCGATGACACCAGCCGACGCGATTCCAGCAATACCAGCCGGTGACGGTGGTGGTCCGAATTGTGCGATTGCTTTCACGATTGCGGACGCCGTGTCGATTGCGACTTGACCAAGCTTGATTGCTTTGTCACGCATGAATTGTTGTTTCTTTATTTTTTCTTCAGCTTCGTAAGCTTGCACCTGAACAGCGTATTTTTGTTTTGCGAACTTTTCTTCAATGGCGGTCTTTTGTTCCGCGGTCAATCCTTCAGCGTTCAATTCCGCTTGCATTTTCGCGTCAAGGTTCGCAAGGTCTTCTTCGCGTCGTCCTTCAATCTTGTTCAATCGCGCTTGGTCGATTTCATCCATTAACGCGTCAACCGTCTTCACATGGTCAAGCACCATTTGCGCATTGTCAAGAAATTCCGTCACACCTTTCAAAGATTCTTCACGGTCTTTGATTGCTTGTTCTTTCGCTTTGTCCGAAGCTGTTTTGTTGATTTCAAGAATCTTGTCAGCTTTCTTTTGTTCCAGCGCAATCAACGCGTTGTTGTATTCCTCTTGTGAAATCTTTTCGTTTTCATCCGTTGAATTCAAACGTCTTTGAAGTTCTTTTTTCGCGTCTTCGGTTGTCTGGTTCAAATCGAACAACGCTTTTTCTTCATCCGACAAAAGAATATCGTTCAAGAATTTTTGTCGGTCACGTCGCTTTGTTTCGCGTTCCGCTTGCGCTTTCAATTCAGCGTCCGCGTATTTTTTCCGAACTTCAGCTTTTTTCGTTTCTTCTTCAGCGGTTAATTGCGCCACAAGTTCAGCGCCTTCAGCACCAAGTTGTTCCGCTTGTGTTCGCTTTTGGAAATACTCATCTTGAATGTCGGACAATTCCAAGTCACGCGCGGACATTTTCGAACGGCGAATTGCTTCGTCACGCGCTTCTTCTTCAGCAATCATTTGAAGATTGTGTTTTCTTAAATCTTCAGCGCTTTTCGCGTTCGCTTTTTCTTCAGCTTGTTTAATCTTTTCATTGTTCTTTTGTCGCGCTTCAAACGCCTTCTTTGCGTTGTCGTCCGCTTGCTTTTGAACTTCGTGGTTGTGTTCCGCAATCATGACTTCAATCGCGTTCTTTGTGGCGACATTGTCCTTGTATGTGTCCGCAATAATTTTCTTTGAATCCTGAAGTCGTTTTTTCAAAGTTTTATATCGGTCGGAATCTTCGTCTTCATTTGCAAGCAACAATTCCATTTCCGCACGAATTGCTTCCATTTTTGACTTTTGAATTTCAAGGAAAACGCGACCACTTTTCAGGTGCGCTTTTGCCTTCATCAATTCCATTTCGTAGGTGTCCTTTCCTGAAGCTTTCGCCATGTTTATTTCATGGGTATATTTCGCATCGGTTGCGTCTTGTTCTTTTTTAATTGCACGCGCGCGCTTGTCACTTGCTTTGACAACAGCTTCAGTGTGATCGTGCGCGTTCTTCTTTGCCTTCGCCGTTTGAACATCGTCAACGACACCGAAGTATTCCAGCGCTTTGACAACACCATAAATCACACCCAACAAAGGCGCAAAAGCAAGGACGGCAATTCCGACCGCAATCTTCACACCCGGACCAAGCTTTTCGAATTCTTCACGCGCCCTTAAAACAAAAGCGGACACCTTATCGAAGTTAGCAATCAACAATCCAAGACCAACGACAATCGCACCGATACCGGTTGAAATTAACGCAAGTCGAAATAACTTCATTCCATTCGTTGCCGTTGCCGTTGCCACGGTGCTTGCAGCAGTTGCAGCAGTTTGTGCGCCAGTTGCAGCAGTTTGTGCCGTGGTTGCAGCAGTTCCTTGAACGAAAGATGAATTCTTCAATTTTTCCCAAGCCGTTCGAAGCTGAATTCCAAGAATGGAATCCGAATTCAATTTGTTCGCAATGGTCGTCACTGAATTCACAAGACCTTGAACCGCCTGAAGCTTGACCATTGTTTGCGTCAATTTCTCATTTTCAACACCAGCCAACGCCATTGCGCTTTGAACACCCATGAACGCTTGTGCGCCGACTTCGATTCCAGCCATTGACGTGTCAAGACCAACGAAGTCCGATGACAACGCGGTTGTTTGCGCTTTCAAGTCACCGATTTCATCCTTCAATCCAGCTGCATTTTGTAAAGCTTGCGCACCGATTGGTGAACTTGCACCAGCTTGAATTGCGATTGTCTGGTATTCCTTCATTGTCTTGGTCATTTCACGCATGGAAAGACCACCAGCTTCAAGACGTGCGTCAAGTTCCGCAAGCTTTTGCGCCATTGCGTCCGTTCCACTGGAATCTTTCGCAATGTTTTGTGTGGTCTTCAAATCTTTTCCAAGTTGATTGACCGCCTTGTCCGCGTTTTGTAGGTCTTGAACTGAATTCCCGGTGTTGACCTTGACGGTGAAAACCGCTTCTTTATTTGCCATAAAGTTTGATTAAAAAATCGTTGATATTATTGAATGATTCATTGTCGATTGTCATGGTCGTGTCCATGAATATCACGCCACGATCCGTCGGAACGTGCGCTTGTTCATCGTTAAGAATTTCCGCTTCAACTTCGAAATGGAATTCGGATTCATTCATTATGAACCCGTTTGAAATGGTCGTTAAATTAATCATATATTTGTACAATTACTCTTGTATGCCCTAAGTTATCTGGTGTTGTATTTGAATTTTGAACGGCAAAAATTAAATAATAATCAATCGCTGGATTGAACGCAACAAGTGTAATTGTGCCAGCCGTTACATCTGTGCTTAATTGACTTGTTGGATTATAAACCAAAAGATGTGTGCCGTTAAAATAGTATGTTCTAAATACTCTTTGAATGTAATTAGTGGATGTCATGGCACCGGCTGTACATATTAGTGTTGCACCAGTCAATGAATTCGATGTGTTGATATAAATTCGACCAGTCGATGTTGTTGAACCAGCCGTTTTTGTTAGTAGATCATTAATAAAAATTGAATTGTTCGATACCAGTGTTCCGGCTGGAATCAAAACGGACGCGCTAATTTGGTTAGTCGTTCCAGTTAAATTTGAACCATTAACACTTGTTAACGTTCTTGGATTCCCTTGAACGTTTATATTTCCTGAACCAAGCAACGATGTTGAATTGATTGTCTTGATTGATGTTCCTGAAACAAGTGTTCGTTGCAATCCTTCTTGTGCGCTTTCAATTATTTCCGCACCCGTGATTGAATTCGATTCGAATCCGTCCGATGTTTCTTGTGAAATCATTAACAAGTCGGTTGTTGACAACGGCGCGCCCTTCGGAATCAATTCGCTTATTTTAATGTTGTTTGCCATGATTATTGTTCTCTTATTATTGTGTTATTGTTTACCTCGGTTATTAATGGCGAAGGTGTTGAACCTTCAGTTTCGAATTCATCTTCAATCGGTGTTCCTTCACCTTGAATCAATCGCAACAATTCGATTTGTGTTGTGCGGTCTTTCGTTGAATCGTAGTCGCTTATCTTTTGTAAACGATACACAACGCCATTGATATTGATTAAGTTGCGGAAATCAAGCGTGTTGATTATTGCCGTGTCAATCTTCGCGTAACAAGTCAACAGCTTTCCGTATCTTGAAACAAGTTCTTGAATGAACGTGTTGTGATATTGAATCAAGTTGTTGTTTGTGTACACCGTCGCTGGATAGTACACCGTTTGTGGAACACCAAAATTCAAGTCACTTGTCGGTGTGTCGATATTGTCAAGGTGTCCGACGTACGGATATTGTGTCAAGTTGTGTTGGTTGTTGAATTCGTCGTGATATTTCCATGTCGCGTTTCGAAGTTCACCAACGTACACGATGAACGCGCTACCTTTTTTCGGAACGACTTGACCATTTCCAGCGGAATCAAAATTCACTTGATAAGAAGCTGGAATAATCAACGACGGATGAACTTCGACCAATGGTTTTTGACTGAACGGCAAAGCCATGTTTGTCACTTGCGTTGCGTATTGACTTTGTGACAAGATTTGAAATTCACCATAATTGTCAAGATAGGCGTTTTGATATTGTCCATTCCAGTAATCACCGTCTTGTTTGAAGTTGAAATTGTATTCCTTCGACGCGTAGTTAATCGTCGGTTGAACATTCAGTTCTTTCGAGTAGTCAACCAATTGTGTCCAGTCAAGCGCGTCTTGTGACGACGTGTAAAATTCCGACAACGGTTCGATTTCCAAAACGCTTGGATTGTCCGTCGCTGGTTTAATCATTAAGTTGAACATGGTGATCAATCCTTTCAAGAAAACGTCACCAGTCATGTCAGGCAAAAACGAACCAATCGCCACGGTGCCACCGGGAACAAGTTCTTGAATTGTCTTCAGGAAATTCACTTGTGTTCCAGTTGATTGAAGTTCAATCGTTCGTGTCAAGTTGTCAACACCAACGGAAAGACCAGCTTCGACAACCAACGTCACACCGAATCGAACTTGATCGTTGATTGTGCAATTGATTTGACGTGTGTAGTTGAATGTGAAATTGTTCGAATAATCACCGGACAATGAAACAATGCTATCTTGATAAATCACATCCGTAGCGATCACCGTTCCGTTCTTAATTATTAACAAGTTCAAGCGGACGTTAAACCAGTTCAATGTTGTTTGGTCGAACTTGATGTCAAGCTGGTGATTCCCTTTGTATTCAACGGTGTACATTCCAGTCGTTCCAACGTTGATAAGAAACGGCGTGCTTGTTACCGTTTGATTAATCAAATCACTTGTCACCGTAACATCAACCACGTCCGAAAGATTCGCGTCTACAAAACTAACCGAACCCCCGAACCCTTGTTGATTCGTTGAACCATTGACAATGAATCCTGAAGCGTTGTTGTTTTCGTTTGAGTAAACGGAATCATTTACTTGTTGCGCTGGTGTTATTGTCGGAAAGTTGCCACCGAAGTAAGCGGTCAAAAGTTTCTTGAATCTTTGACTTTCAAGGAAATTCGATGACCATGTGATTCCAGCGTATTCGAATAACTTCTTAAGGATTGTGTACACAAACACTTGCGGTGGAATCTGGTCACAATCGAACTTGTCAGCGCTTGTCCTTGGATAGCCGTAATCAATCAACCCATAATAGTAGCCAACACCGTCCCAGTCAGTTCCAGTTTTGATTGATGTCGAAGCACCGTTGATTTGATTGAACCCCGACCACGTTTCGAATTGATTCGCCATTGTCAACGCGTGATTAAATTCACTGAAATCAAGTTCGTTTATTTTGACCTTGTTCATTCTGGAAATGTAGTCAATCGTATCGGACACCAAAGTCAAATCGAATGACCATGTTCCGTCGATTAGTTTACATTCCTGAAGTTGTGCGATTCCATTGAATTCAAGAATTCCGTTGTTGTAATATCGCGCCGTCGCTTTGATTGAAGGATCGAAGTCAAGAATCGCGGAATTCGTATCGGTCGTGTCGTCGGTGTATGTCAACAAAAATATCGAACGGAAAATTGCGCTGTTCGAATTTGTTCCCGGAATGGTGATTGTTTTTGACTTGTTCCCTTTCCGAGCGGACACATCGCGTATGTCAGCAATGTTGAACGTCAACGGGAATGGCAACGCTTGGTCGATGTCAATCAATCGGTCGTTTATGTAAAGTTCGCCAGCCATTAAGTCAATTGTGAATTGTATGTGTATGTTCTTTCAAGATTCACCGTTTCACGAATCAATCCGTCAACGCGTCTTTGTTTCAATGTGAAATCTTCATTCGTGACCTTGACTGGTTCGAACGCGCCCGGTGTGACTTCAAGATAAACTTTCGGTGATTCGTACAAATCACGAACCAACCATTGTTGAACGCTTTCATGAATCCAGTCCGAATTCAAAATGGTTGTGTCGGTTGCGTATTTGTTGAACGCCATTTGTTCACCGTGATATCGTGTATATTCCCACGTCGTTCCAGTCGGATTCCATTGACCACGTTCCCTTTGATATTCCGATGTTTTCACCTTGGTTGAATTCGTTGAAACAAGCGTGAAGGTAAAAGAATCCCAACCACCAAGCTTGTTCAACCAGTGAAGTCGGTGTGTGTCGTAGCGGTGACATTCGGTGTCAATCCAGAATGTGAACAATTCGCTGAATCCTGAATTCGTTCCAGCGTCAAGACCTTGAACGCGCACCGTGAAATAAGCGCACGATTGAAAGTCAAGCAACGTGACCGACGTGTTCGCAATCAAGTTTTGTGGTGAACAATCAATGACATTCAAGTCACCGACCGTGATTGTGTTCGTGTAACTGGTGATCAATGTTCCAGTAATGTCGTAAAGCTTCAAATAAAAATCAACGCTTGGCTTGCTTCGGTTGATGAACGCAACGAACGCGCTTTCGTATAGTCCGACGAAATACTTTCGTGTTCGTGGAAAGTCAGTCAAGAAAAGAATGTTCCCTGAATTCGGATTCGTCCTTGACACCATGTAATCAAGGTGATCATAATTAATAAAGTCAGGATGTCGAAGCGAAGCGTTCCATGCGCGGTTCACCGTTCCCGTCACAAACGTTCCAGACAACACCGGTGGTGTTCCATACTTTTCATAAATACGAACATTCACCACGTCAACCGCTGAATCGTAGAAAGTAAGCAACGCGCCAGTTGTTACCATTTCGCTTGTGAGCAAACATCGAATGTCACCGCTTGCGTCGAACTTCGCGTAGTTCGCGGATTCGTTAAACACTTGGTGTGTTGATACCAACGAACCACCGACGTAAAGTTCAACAATGAAGCTGAAGTTCGGTTGCGCCGTTTGGTCGCTTTCAAATACCCAAACGTAAGGATTGCACGCTGGTTGAAATAGTTGCGGTTGTTGTGTTATTGTTATTGCCATGTTTTCGTTGTCTTTTCGAATTTAATTTCAAACGTCAATCCAGTGACTTCAGCCAAATCGTTCGAAATCTTTTCAAGCAATTCATCCGTGATCACCGAATCCGTTATGTGCTTCGGTCGAAGTCCACGTTGCTTGATGTTTGAAGCAACCGCAAACGCGTGTGACATTTCAAGTCCTTTCCATTCTTGGATTGCCTTCGCCATGTTATAAGAAACGCCCGGATATTGAAATGAAAAAGCGCTTGCATGATTGACCGCGATTCCGTTCACACCTTGGTCGACGAACTTATAATAGTCGTCAGCTTGTATTTCAAACGACAACGCGCCAGTCGGAAAGTACACAACCGATTGCGCAAGCGCGCCAGTGTTCATTGCGTTTTGCTGAATGTATTCACGAAGGTCCGACGTGACTTGATTCCCTACCGTGAGAATAAATTTTTCGTAAACGCTTTGTGGTTGTTCAGCTTCAGCAACCGACACCCCGAATTCTTCAAGGAAATCAAAGTCAGCCATGGCGCGAAGATTGTTGTTTACTTAATATGTAATCTTGTTCGTCTTTCAATTTCAAGTAATTCATCCAGAACAATGTCTTCACGTACGGTTGTTTAGTGATTGCGTCAATAGTCGTTCCAAGTTCTTGTCCAAGTCGCTGAAGGATTCTTGTCCACGTGAACCATTCATGGTCTTGAGCTTCTCCATTGCTTGACGTTGATTCATCATTGTCCGTATCGTCTGGATCGCTAATATAGCGTCGTTCCGCTTCTTTGATTCGCGCAAAAAAAAACCAAAGAAGTTCATGAATTCCGCGCCGTCGAATTGTTCCTTGAAAACTTTGTAACGCTTTTCGTTCGGATTCAACACACGACCACGGTCATCTTCTTGACAATACTCGAACCCTTCTTCAATGTAACAAATCGCAAGCGCTTGAACTGGATCACTTGCAACGTCGTCGATTAGTTTCAAGTCAATGATTTGTCCGGTAGAAATCAAACGGAAATCTTTTTCAAAGACATATCGTTGACCATTGACCGTGACTTCACCAAGCGGTTCGGAATACGAATAATTCGCAAGCATTCGTGTAATGTGACCAGACAAACGCTGAACGTCTTCGATTGCAAGTTGTTTGACCTTGTTCACCTTCAGTCCTGAAAAGATTGAAATCAATTGACATTGAAAGTCAAGCATTTGAAACAATTCATCGTTTTGCTTTTCCTTGATTACTTCAGCTAACATCAACCATTTGACAAGCTGGTCTGGTTTACATTCGTGAATCGTTGCTGGTAGTTTTATTTTCATAATCGCATTGAATTGTATTTCCCTTTTGACTTGTTGTTCTTCAAAGAATTCCACGCAAGCGCCAGTGACATGACACCGTCGTCGTGAAGTCCAGTCGGTGCGCTATATTGAACACCGCGTGTTTTCGGATTGTAAATATAAGTAAAACTTTCAAGTTCGTCAAGCAACCATTTCACATCGTTGACACGAATCGCTTGTTGTTCGAACGACAACGCAAGGTCTTCAATCAACACTGGTTTCGACTTGGATGTCGTCACGAATGGAACGACCTTGTTGCGCAATGTGTTGTGAAGCATTTCGAAGAACACGTCACCTTGATTGTTGACTTCGACCGTGGTGATTGCGTTGTATTGACGAATCAAGTTCGCCACCTTGTCAATGATTCGTGACCAGTCATCGTGTCGCCAGCGTTCAACGTGAACCATGTGACCATGTTCGTTCAGGATTGTCAACACCGTGTAATCGTCAGCGCGACCGATGTCAAGACCACCATACATTCGTTGTGTTCGTTCACCTTGACCGATACACGACGACACACCTTTGAACAACCCACCAGCGTTGTCAAGGAATTCCGCAAGGTATTCTTGACGGAACACGTGATCAGGCAATGACCGCTTTCGTTCTTCGAGTTCCTTCGGATCAATCATCGGATTGTCGAATGAAGTGAAATGGAAATATCGATATCGGTCATCGTAGTTTTGTTGAAGACACACCCGGTGAAAATGATTCTTTCCTTTCGGCGTTGAAATGAAGATGACCTTCTTTCCTTTGACCAAGACCGTCGCGGACAATACTTCGTCCCAAAGTTCAGGACGCGTGAACGCGAATTCATCGACCACCATGTAATCGAATGTATTTCCACGAATGTTGTCTGGTCGTTCACCTGAAAAGAATTCAATGGATGAACCGAACCCGGTGATTCTCAAATCGGATTTGTTGAATTCAAACAATCCAGATTTCGACACGGCGCGTTCAAGTTCAGCGAAGACCTTCTTTCCTTGTTTGTAAACTGGTGTAACCCATGCAATCGTGCAACCACGGTCATTAATCGCCCAATACAAAAGTTGGTTGATTCCAAGCATTGTTTTACCGAACTGGCGTCCGATGTTCAAAGCGAAATACTTTTCTTTGCCTTGGTTGATTGCTTGATGAATTTCAAGCTGGTGTTTGTGTGGTTTGTACCCCTTAATCGTTGACATCGAAATCGAACTTCTCTACGTTGCGCGTTTCAACTTGTTGTCGATCGTGCATGCCTAACTTATTCTTCGCGTAGAAAATCCCCTTGCCTTCATTCGCCACGATGTCACGCGCCAGTGAATTGAACAGTTCGTCAATCCCTTTTATAGTGTCGGACAATGGATGTGTTTCATTCTTCATCGCATGATACCAATTGTCACGACAATAGAAATCAAAGTGTTCCCGTCGAAGCCAGTGCAAAAGAAAATAAGACACGGTCGGAATGTGACGTTCCTTAACTTGCTTCACGCCTGAATTCGTTGCGATTTCTTTCGTTGATGCAATACAATAATCACAATAGGAATAAGCCATTGCAAGCAATTCATCCTTGTCAATGTTTCGGTGTTTGTTAGCCATAAGATATAAGTTCCCCTTTATTATGTTTACTTGTTCGGAATTTCCGAACGGTTCGGAACACTGTTCATGACAATGTCCATTCGTTCGGTTAATATGTCCATACAATGTTTGAATCCTTTCATGTACGGATGTTCTTCGTCGTTGTCAAATATCAATCGTAATCTTTCGTATTGATAAAACAATTCGACCTTAATTGAAACGTCTTCAGGTTTTAATTTTTTTATAGGTTTACACGGCATGACTATATTTTTTGAAGTCCTTTGAATTTATTAAACGGTGTCATTCCTTCGCCGTCTTTGATGTCAACCAACAAAAGACCGTTTTGTTTGAGCGAAGTTACATGAACCTTTGCGTTCGCTTGTTTAACACGTTGCCATGAAATCTTATCAAGTCCGCGATCACGCGCCACGTCGAATAAGTTCCAGTTGATACATTCAAGGAATTTTCGTGAATACACTTTGCCAGCACCACACGGTTCACCTTGTCGATTGTTTGTGTAACCGGACCAATAATGAAGCGAACCGTCGTGCTGGAAATAAATATCTTTGAATCCAATCATGTCGAAGTCAGGAATGGTTCTTTCAACGTACTGAAGAAAAGCTTCGTCAATGTAGTCATCCGAACCAAGCAAAATGACCGCGTCGAAATCGATTTGTTCCAGTGTTCGAATTGCCATATTCCATTTGTACGAAAGCGGATTGTTTCGATATTTCGCCATTGCGAAAATGTCTTGATCCTGAAGGAATCGTTCGTCTTCAGGTGTCGAATAAATGAATACCTTGTCGATGAACGGCATGCGATTAATACATTCGGCGACCGTGTTATGTCGACCGTGCATCGCGGTGACGGTGATTATTTTCATTTGTTATTGCTTCTAATTATTCGTGCAGGATTACCAACCAAGACCTTGTTCGGTTCAAGGTGTGTTTTCTTCGTGATCACCGTGGACATTCCGACCATACATTTTGAAGGTATCGTCACGCGCTGGTGAATTGTTGCGTTCATTCCGATGTTCGTGTCTTCGTGTATTTCAACAAAGCCACCGATGACCGCATGTGGTGAAATCGTGACGTCCTTGTGAATGATTGCATCGTGTCCGATGTGAACCGTCTTCATGATATACGCGCCATCGTCAATGATTGTCGGACGTTCGCAACCAGCATCGATTGTTGCATGACCATGAATCGTCACATTGTTACCGATGACAACACCGAATCCGTTTTGACCTTCGTGTCGTTTCGATTCAGCTGGTGCGCCTATTATGCAATAAGCACCGATTGTGACGTTGTGACCAAGCGTGACGCCCGGATAAATTATTGCTGTTTCGTGGATGTCAACCATTCTTCAATATCTTGTCGTGTTGTTTTTCTTGTTCCTTTGAATCCAAGTTCAAGCGCTTCACGTCGAAGTTCACCGAACGTCTTTTGTTTCGTTCCGACAAAGTGAAGCTTCGGCGGTTGTTCGTTCATGTGAAGTTCGTTGTTTTCTTGACGTACCGCTGGACGAATCTTGTCTTTGTTTTGGTTCAGCTTGTCCATTGCGATTCGAACACACGTTGCGCAAGCTTTGTTCAGTTTACCGCAACCAAGCGCTTTGTAATGAACCGCCAGTTCTTCTTTCAAGGTGTCATCCAGATTTGCGTATCGGTGTCGTCCGAAGTTTTCAAGCTGGATTCGAAGTCCGTTACTTATATTCATATATCAAAATTAAATCGGAAATAAGATAGGCAACGAACGCGAATGGAATCATTGACCAATCGGTGATAAGATAAATCGCCAGCGCCGTCCAGAATGACAAGCATGATTGACAATTGAATGGTTTGGTATTCGGTAAATCAAAGGACATCAACGCCCGTGCGATCGCTACCGCTATAATCGTGTAGATCATTTTTGAATTGTTTTATTGTTTTGTGAATTGTGTCAAGTGAAATTCCAGTCAGTTCCTTGATGTCCCTGAATGTCATTCCACAAAGGTGCATTTTTGTGATTTCCTTGATGAATGGATCACCATGGTTTGAATGAAGATAAGCGTCAAGCATTTCGCTGAATTCGTTATTCGAAGGTGAATCATGTGAATCAATCACGTCGTTGATTGCTTCGCCGTCGCTTCGGTACAGTCGCCAGAATTCCGACCTTTGCCACGTCCATTGATTGTACGCGAAGCGAGCGAAAACAGCTGGAATGTCGGAAAGATGAAAGTCAAAGCGGTGCATGAGAATAAAAACATGACCAACCAAATCCGCATGAAGTTCGTGATTCGAAGTAATTTTCCGAGCGATTTGATAAGCTTCATCTTTCCAAAATTCCATGTGACTAAATTACAAAATAATTAAACCAAGCGACAAAAAATTCTTGTCCGACTGGTTTTCCCTTCATGAAACGATACAACATCGAGTAATTGACCTTCATGTCTTCGGACAAGTGTTTCATGTTGTAACGCTTATTCAGTTTCGAAGTTGTCATTGTTCTCATCCAGTCAACGACGTTCTTGTCGTTAGAAAGGTAAATCGTCATTGTTTTCAAGATCCATTGTTTTTTTAAGGTGTTCAACATTTGCGTTCGATGAAAGTGAAATCGACCAAGCTTCGACGGTGTTGAAATACTTCGTCACACCTTCAGGTGAATTCCATTGACGACCACGAAGATTGTAATTCACTTCGACAACATCTCCAGCGTTTAAGTTTGCGACAAGGTCACATTTGTCATTGACCACTTGAAAGGTCAAAAATTGTGGATAGTTTTCATCAAACGTTTGAT
>Ga0315899_10004321_pt1 | contig 15376 bp, 8 predicted proteins | sample LakEriMetagenome_2_FD_203518 | JGI IMG/M metagenome (GOLD analysis project Ga0315899, IMG submission 203518) | Freshwater fungal communities from buoy surface, Lake Erie, Ohio, United States - Buoy 4 MA112 | ecosystem: Environmental > Aquatic > Freshwater > Lake | place: USA: Lake Erie, Ohio... | reverse complement strand
ATATAAACTGATGACCCGAATTTTTTCCTCTGGAAAAAGATTCGAGGCTGCGAACGTCCCCCCTGATATTTAGTCCGCTTTTCCATTGAGGTACATACGAAAAATCACCCTTAGCATTCCCTGAAAGCATTATTCCATTAGAGCCAGTAAACTGTCCGAACTTGATTCGGGTCCATGAATTATTACCTGCCAATACTAAATCCATCTTACCATCCTTGTCAACATCAGAAGTAGCAATGGCATAAACCGGAGCATATTGTGCTTCAATAGGTAGCCTTTTTAAATCAAAACCTTTACCAGTATTTTCTAAATAAACAGTTTCGAGTAGTTCAGCTTTAAGTATTTTAGCATCTTTTAACTGATCTGAGGTAAACAAATCGTTTATGGTTGCGTTGGCATATTTGTAATATTCAAGAAATTTATTCTTCAAGCTTGGCAGTTGATCCATCAGGTCGTCTCTTGATGCGGCTGGATAAGAAACACCATCAATATAATAACAGAAAATAGGATCTACAGAACCGTTCTCATCAAAATCTTTATAATAAACACTAAGTGGTTCCTTTTCTGTAGCCTTAAACTGTGCATTCTTACCAAGATTTCCAATAATTAAATCCTGATCACCATCACCATCCATATCATCTGAATGAATGGCATTCCACCATCCTGAAGAACCAAATTTGATATAATCAGATGACTTATCGGTCAACTTTCCTTCCTCATTAAGGAATATACGGATTGGCATCCACTCTCCAACAACAATCAAATCATTCATTTTATCTTGATTTACATCGAGCCAAACTGCATCAGTTACCATTCCTGCATACTTTAAATCCTGCGCTATTTTCTCAGTAGCATCAGAAAAATTACCTTTCCCGTCGTTAATCAGAATTTTACTTTCAGGCGTACTAGGATACATTCCGGGTACTACCCTGCTACCCACAAAAAGATCCAAATCGCCATCAGCATCTATATCCGATGATCTGATAGTGCCAGTACTAGTTAACATTTTAGGAAGTGCTGTAATTTTCTTTGAAAAATTACCCTTGCCGTCATTGACATAAATCCGATCTTGAAGCCATGGACTATCAGGTCCGAATTCATAACCACCACTTCCAACATACAGGTCACGATCACCGTCGCCATCTACATCAAGAAATTCTGCTGCTGTATCTTCGTAATTTGCATCTGCATCCAAAAATGCGGAACTCTTTTTAACAAAAGTACCTGTGCTGGTTTGCGTAAACAGAGCACCTGCCTGGCCTGAAGCACCTCCGATAAAGAGATCTTCATATCCATCTCCATTAAAGTCAGCTTTTGCCATTACCGGACCTGGTCTTGAGAGATAATTGGGGAGTAAAGTTTGAACAGTAAAATCATTGAACTGATTCTCTACATGTTCATAATTAATTGTCGGTGAATTAGTTAAATATTTAATACCAGAAGGAGTTGGATTAAATTTCCAATTGAGATCAGCATTTTTAACATCAATATTAAGCGTCTGATTTACCTTAACATTAGAAATCTTCTGACTTTTATCATTTGGCCAAACAACAAATAATGAATCAATAATCAGATTTTCTCCCAATCCGAAATTTAAAACCGGATCAACAGACGATTGAAATCCTCTTACAGGAATTTGTTCCTGAAAGTACTTAGTTCCTTTTGCGTATAAAATTACCTTGGCACCAATTCCTAATGAATTTTGTTTATCTCCCTTTAATTTAACTCTGAGATAAGAATTTTTGTTTAACGATTCTGAATTGTTTTTGTAAACACTTGCAAAATCATTGGTATTACTCACTACAAGATCCATATCGCCATCATTATCAAGGTCGGCATAAACTGCACCTGCTGAAATACCCTTTTGATCAATACCCCAATCAGTACTTTTTTTCTCAAAGCGATTATCCCCAACATTTTGAAATACATAGTTGGGCTGTTCGATAGTGGGCATTTTTTCAATAAAATCTTTGGCGACTACATTATTACCCTGTTGTCTGGCACGAATTGTTTCATCCATGGTGAACTTCAGAAAATCCATATCAGTATAATCTTTTACATAACCATTAGTTATAAAAAGATCCTTTTTACCATCTCTATCCAAATCAGAAAACAAGGCTGCCCAGCTCCAATCGGTATTGGAAACCCCAGCTAATTGACCAATTTCAGAAAATGTGCCATCACCGTTATTTTTTTGAAGCATGTTGCGACTAAACTGATAATAAAAACCCTTGTTGAACAAAAATTGCATTTTATCAAAGTTTTCAGCTCCGGTATGCATTTTTTGAGTTTCATTACTTTCAGGAAGCATATCAAGAGTAACGATATCAGTCAAACCATCATTATTATAATCAGCAACATCCGATCCCATAGAATACATGGAAATCTGAGCCACACTTTCTGTTAACTTATCAGTAAAAGTTCCATTACCGTTGTTAACAAACATGTAATCAGGTTCATTGAAGTCATTAGAGACATAGATATCAGGCCAGCCATCATTATTTAGATCTGAAATCGCCAGACCCAATCCGAAAGTCAAAACGTTGGAAGTAATTCCAGCTTCGGCACTAATGTCCTTGAATTTACCATTGTCATTCCTAAACAACTTATTGGCGAAATCAGGATTTTGTTCCTTTCTTAATTGCACATTTTCCTGGACACCAGTTGTATATTTCTGCAATGAATGATTTATTAAAAACATGTCCAGATCGCCATCTTTATCATAGTCAAAAAAAGAAGCCTGGGTAGAATATCCATGATCATCAAGGCCATATTCTTCAGCTTTATCTGTAAAAGTCAGATTGCCATTATTAATAAACATTAGATTTTTCCTTTTTTCAGGATTAAAATCTGCAGAACGGCAAACGTAAATATCGAGATTTCCATCACCATTAATATCAACCATGGTTGCACCAGTACACCAACCCTGCAAACTAGCAATTCCACTCTTCTCGGTTATATCTTCAAATTCAAAATTGCCTTTATTGAGAAATAAACGATTTTTTACCATGTTACCGGTAAAAAGCAAATCCTGTAAACCGTCATTATTAATATCTCCTACAGCAACACCGGCACCATTATAGAAATATGAATAATTCATTACATTCATATCATCACTTTCGCGAAGCATATTTCTAAAATCTATCCCTGTATGATCCTCATCCAATAAAGTAAATAATTTATCGTTTTTGCTATTACAGCCACTCAGTACCATGCTCAGAAGAGCAATAGCGTAAATTTTTTTAATCATTTTAACGTGTTTAATCAAGTATAGAATATTGAATTTTTCACTCATAACCAATACAGCATTCATTTAAAAAATATCAAATTTCAGGGTCTTATAATTGTGCTCAAAAAAGGATAATGAACTTAATTACTCTAAAATTACTGTAGATTAACATTCAATCACTAAATATAAAAAAAAATAAATTTACCTCCTTAAAGAATATCCTGATGGAATCAATAATGTTCATAATGATACTTTAATGAATCAAAAAAGATCATTTATTTAATATTTCTACTTCTATCCAGAATAATTTCAATTTCATTAATATCCGAGAAACTATTTAAAAAAAAAGGCCTTCCCAAATAAATTTGGGAAGGCCTTTTGGAAAGAAATTAAATCTGATTACTTATTCCACCAAAGACGGGTAGCTTCGTTATCAGCACCACCAAGTTTGGTAATTCCACCTGCAACACCTGCTGCATTTACCTGGAATTCTCCAATAGTGAATGGTGTACGACGAATAACTCCTGTTGTAGGTACAAATAAACTCTCAGAGAATATTCTAGCATACAATTTAGGGAAACCTGTACGACGATATTCAGCCCAAGCTTCTACTCCATTTGGATATAATGCAAGCCACTTTTGAGTGATGATCTGCTCTAATTGCTTAGTAGGATCTGCCGACCAAACTACAGTGATATCACTTAATGGAGCTGAATCAACAACACCTGTTACAGCAGCAGGAGTTTTTGTACTTGCAGTGTAAGCTGCAATTGCAGCTGCATCTGTAATACCCCACTGTCTCATAGATCTGTCAATTCCATTCTCATAGAACTGTTGTGCAGTACCTGCACCCATATTCCATCCTTTCAATACACCTTCTGCTCTCAAGAACCAAGCCTCAGCAGACATCATTACATCAAATGGATTAGTATTTTGATTCGCAGGTAAGAATCTATCATTAACATTAGATAAAGCCAAAACGCTATTAGCTGGTTTACCTAAGTCAACTGGCTGGTATCCGTTACGCAATCCTTTGAAAGTTGCAGTAGTTCCCGGTACTGGAGCCCAGTATTTTGAAGTACGTGGATCAGCGAAACCTACCATGATTGACTCCATTGAAGCACTCATACGGAACTCATTCCAAGCTGTAGCCTGGTTAAGTGTATTGAAGTTGTTCGCTGTTGTTCTGATAAAAGCATCATGAGCGTTAGTTTCCATAACTCCTCCTGCTACTGCAGCTTCAGCAGTTGATTTTGCCAATGCAGGCTCAACAGCTGAAATACGAATTGCAATACGTAAACGTAAAGTATTAGCAAAACGAATCCAATTATCTACATTTCCACCGTATATCAGGTCATTATTACCCAATACATTTGTTCCTTTGAAAGCCTGAAGATCAGCAACTGATTTAGCCAATGTAGTCAAGAAATCTTTGTAAATAACATCCTGAGCATCATACTCAACTGTTTTTAATCCGTTTCCTACTGCAGAGTATGGAATTGGTCCCCAGTTATCAGTTATTGGCTGATATACTTTCACTTTCCAGATGTTTGCAATAGCAAATATTGCTGGGTTTGCAGCTTTACCTCCAGGTTTAGTTTCGCTCAATACACCGTATAGAGGCGGAACAGCATTAGAGTAAAAACCGTTGAAAGCACCATTCAGCCAGTTACCGTTCATAAAATTACGGTCTGAACCAAAAGCCTGCGCTGTATTAGCGAAGAACTGTGCCTGCAAATCTGAAAACAAACTTTGGAATAGCTGCCAGGAGAACATAAGTCCTCTGTGCTGGGCTGCAGCAAATGCATTACCAACACCTGAAGCATCAAGTTCTGTTAATCTGGTCTTATCAGTATTGTATTCTTCAAACTTGTCGGTACAAGATGAAATACCAATAGCTGTAACCAGGAATAAACCTGATGCAATGATATATAATCTGAATTTTTTCATAATTGATAATTTTTATTAATTAAAACGATAAGTTTAAGTTCAAACCAATCTGACGGGTTGATGGTAAAGAAAATCCTTCCTGACCAACAGATGTGTTAGTTGCTCCAGCAGTAGATTCAGGGTCAAAACCCGGTGCATCATTTCTGATGAAGAACAAGTTACGTCCTGTCAAAGAAACAGAAGCTGCCTGGAAAGGTGCTTTCTTTAATAAATTCTTTGGCAATCTGTAAGTTAAAGCAGCTTCTCTTAAACGAATATTTGTAGCAGAATAAGACCAAACTTCACCAAGTGGTGAGTTACGACCACCTACAAACTTCCAGTATGCTTCTGCAGTTGTAGCCACAGTATTTGGAGTACCAGCTGCGTTTACACCAGGAACAACATATGCATCTCTACCTGCTAATGTATTAGTTGTAACACCATCAAATGCAATAATTGAATTTGTGAATGAAGTTACATTTCCACCTACTCTTGCAGTGATTAAAGCACTTAAGCTAAAGCTTTTGTAGCTGAATGTGTTGTTAAAACCACCATTCCAATCAGGACGTGAGTTACCAATGTCAACTGAAGTTGTAGTAGTAACCAATGGAAGACCAGTTGGACCAACTAGGATAGCACCACTTGCGTTACGCTGAAATCCTCTGGCATACATTTGACCTAGAGGCTCACCTTCTACTGCACGTTGGAATACCATGAAATCGTTAGTTAAGTTCAGAACTTTCAAATCTGGAGTTAATTCTACCAGTTTGTTAACGTTTCTTGAGAAATTCAAATCAACATTCCATCTGAAATCACCTTTTATAACCGGTGTAGCATTCAAAGTTACTTCAACACCTTTGTTATTTACTATACCAGCATTAACGAATTCAGATGTCCAGCCTGATGCAGGTGGAATTGAAACTCTAAACAACTGGTTCTTTGAATCAGAAGTGTAATATCCTACGTCAAATCCTAAACGATCATTGAAGAATTTAGCTTCTAAACCGAATTCTAATGCAGTTGTTAATTCCGGCTGCAGTGTAGGAAATGGTTTGGTACCATCTCTTGTGATGAAACCATTTGAACCACCTGGAGCAAAGTTAAATAGCTGAGATGTTAAATATGGTGAAGCATCATTACCAGTTGTAGCATAAGATCCTCTAAATTTAGCAAAAGATACTGCCTGAGGTAAGGTAAAGATATTTGAAAGAACTGCAGAGAAACCCATTGAACCAAATAGGTAAGACCAGTTATCACGTGGAAGTGTTGAACTCCAGTCATTACGAACAGATCCTGAAACAGTAATAGCATTTTTATAGGTGAAATCTGCTGTTGCAAATATACCATTCTTTGCTGTTGTAACTAAGTTACGACCATCTGAAGGAGCACGAGCATTCGATGGAATAAATAAATTATCCCTGTTCAAACCACCCGCATTAGTTGACTGGAAAGTTCTATCAACTTTTTGAAGACTTCCACCAAAGGTTGCATCAATAGTTAAATCTTTAAGTAAAGTTTCTTTGTAAATACCAATAACGTCAAAGTTAGTCTCAACTACATCTCTGAATTCTGTTTGATAGTTACCAAAGTCAGCAATAGTGTAAGTATCGTTATAGAATTTTCCTTCGAACTGATCAATAGTTTTATCTATACCAGCACGACCCATTAAACTTAACTGAGGAGTTACCTGATAAGTTAATGAACCAAAAGCGGTAACGCGGTCTCTGATATCATCAGATATAGTGCGGTACTTAGTCCAGTAAGGATTTTCACCACCATTTGATCCAGGATTCCAGAAATTCTGACGTAATCTACCTGTAGCAGGATCAACATAGTCAAACTTTTTAGCTTGATCTAAGGAAATGTTACGAGGAATACGAACAATATGACGCTGACTGTTAGCATAATTCTCTCCAGTATATTGTCTGTTGTCAAGATTCTGCTTCAAGTAAGTAGCCTTACCATCATAAGATAACTTTGGACTTACTTTACCACTAAGACGTAAGTTAAGGATATCTCTTACCATTTTGTTGTTATCAACGATACCGGTTGCATCAACTCTAGTATAGGCCAGATAAGTTTGAGCTTTTTCGTTACCGCCAGTAAATGCAAGTGTATTGGACAATTGATTACCTACATCATAAAAATCTCTGTAGTTATTTGGCTGAGCATTAAAGCTATAAGTTTTTCCGGCATCTGCAGGATCGTTACCCCATAAAGCAACTGATTGACCTGTCATTCTTGGACCCCAGTTTCCTTCCTGAGCTCTGTTGTAAATACCAGCACTACCTTGTCCGTACTCATTCTGGAAATCAATCAATTGCATTGCAGTTTCTAACTGAGATGAGCTATTGAATGACACGCCAGTTCCCTGACTTGAACTACCTTTTTTGGTATTGATCAATAATGCACCGTTAGCAGCACGTGAACCGTAAAGAGCAGTTGCAGCAGCACCTCTCAAAACTGTCATTGACTCAATGTTATCCGGGTTGATACTTGATAAACCGTCACCACCGTCACGACCACCGTTACCGGTACCTGGACTGTAGTTAGAGTTATCCATAGGTACACCGTCAACAACAATCAAGGCACCATTATTACCTGTGATTGAACGATCACCTCTAAGTACAACACGAGTTGAACCACCAAGACCAGAAGAAGTACCAGCAACATCAAGACCAGCAACACGACCGATCAAAGATTTACCAATGTTTAATTCTCTGGCTTTCTCAAAACTTTCAGTTTTTACTTGCTGAGTAGCATAACTCAAGACTTTTTGGTCTTTAGTGATACCCAAAGCAGTAACAATTACTCCTTCAAGCATTTTGGAGTCTGATTCAAGACGCACATTTAATGTTGTTCTTCCATTAACTGCAATTGTTTGACTTGCGAATCCAATGTAAGTGAATACCAAAGATGCATTGGATGGCACTGAAATTGTAAAATTACCATTAGCATCCGTGCTTGTTCCCTGAGTTGATCCGCTTACCTTAATGCTTACAGCAGGAAGAGGCAAGTTGTCAGAGTCGGTAACCTTTCCGGTAACGCTGATATTTTGCGCAAACACATAGGTCTGGCATAATAGCAGCAATACGACTAGTTTGTAAACTTTTTTCATCATAATACTTTTAGTGTTAGATATAATTAATTAATTGTTTAACCAATGAATAGAAAACCTTATGGTTGGATTCCACATCATTTGGCAAGACTAAAGTAATGCTTTTTTTTATTATTGCAAAAATTTAGTAAAGTGAACAGGGATTTTCATTTTTTTCAATAAACTATTTACAAACAACTGACAATCAAATATTTGTTTGCAAAAAATAAAATATAATAAATACTTATTACCTGGTATTTAAAAGCATTATTCTTTGATATTGTATATTTAAGATGGAATAAAGACCTGTTTATCCTCAAACTTCAAAAATTTATACTAGCTAAAGTCAAAAATAAGTGATGGTATTTTTCAAAAATTGTTCTTTCAAAAAAGACAAGAAAAACAAGCTATTTAAGAATGCTTCTCTTTGTTTTTGAATTAAAAAAATTAATTGACAATACAGTTAATATTATAGCCAATCCGAAAAACTCTCTTGTTTCCTCAATCCATGGTGTGGAGGCTTTCATGCTCCCAGCAATATTTTCGGCTTGATGCTCGGTTAACCAGGTAAGAACTCCATCCTTATCAAAAAACAAAAAGACTGCATAAATAAATAAAAGGGCTATTGCTGTTAAGTTTATCCGGGGGTAGTTTAAATTTCTTATTGAAAAATAACAAGATAATGCCGCGAACAGATAAATAAAGATCCATAAGGCGGGATCGGGGTCATTATACTGAAGACCTGCAGAGACCACAAATAATATAAGGAATATACTATTGAAAATTTTCATGTTGTTGAATTATGCCTTCTGAATAATATTTAACATGAGTTCGATATTAAACAATTTAAAGATTAATATTTAACCACATAGATTGCATTTATTATGCCTAAAAGAAACATAGATTGTAAATCAGATAAATTGAAGCGAAGTTTTAAGGCTATATGTGTCTGAATTATAAATTAGAAGCTATTAATTGCTATTTATCTATGTGGTTTTTAAAATATTTTGTCGAGTTCAAATTATTTAGGTAGTAAAGCCGGATCACCCGAATCCAGATAAGACTCATATTGCTTAAGCAAAGCTGGATCTCTTGGGCGGCCATAAATATCACTGGATTTATACTTTTGAAGATCAAATGCTTTTTTCATCCATACATCACGTCTGCGATCCCGGGTAACAGTATATATTAACTTAGGTACAAACTGGGGAGGTATTGCCAGAATGCCATCCTGATCACCAATGATCAAATCTCCGGGCATAATAACAGCTTTACCAATTCTGATCGGAACATTAATGCCTGAAACTGTTGCATTACTTAAAGGACCCGGATAGGTTCCGCGATAAAAAGCCTGCATTCCACTTTGGGATATATTCTCTGTCAGGTATATTCCGCCATCAACTATTAAACCTGTTCCGGTTGTCTTCCATATATAATAGGATAGCTTATCTCCTACATAAGTCCCACCCTGAACTTTGCCATATAAATCAACAATGACCAGATCATCCTTTTGCAACATGTCAATAGTAGTTCTGTTATTTAACCCTGTAAAATTATTTTTATCAGCTTCTGATTGCATTCCGGCAACCAAATCAGGGCGGGAAGGCATGAATTGTACAGTAAACGCCCGACCAACCAGTTTCTTACCTGGTATAATAGATTTCCATCCATCTTCGTATTGGTTAGCATACTCTTTGGGTATAGATCCGATTGCTTCAACCACCTGGATATCCATTTTACGGATAGTATCAAGAATTGCCGCCGGTATCATCGGGCGGCCACCCGGAAAACGAGCGTACGGATTTTTTGCAGTAAAACTAATCATTTGCTCTTCAGTAAAATTATAGAGCTGTGCTTTTGCCTGAGGTGTGAAAAATGGTGCAATAAACAATCCGATAAGGATTATTAAAAACTTGCAGTCTGTTTTGAATGATTTTTTCATGATATGCCTATTAATTGAGATGCGATCTGTAAAAACAATTATCTATTCACGTTAACATTTAGTATTAATTATGAATCAAGAACCAAGAATCAATAATCAAGAACCAAGAATCAAGAACCAAGAATCAAGAATCAAGAATCAAGAACCAAGAACCAAGAATCAAGAACCAAGAATCAAGAATCAAGAACCAAGAATCAAGAATCAAGAACCAAGAATCAAGAACCAAGAATCAAGAAGCAAGACCTAATCCTGATATATTTGAGATTTGCTTGTATGAATAAAAAACAAAGATCAAGGAATAAAGACATTGACAATACATTATTTTATTATCTCCTATTCACCCAATGTTAACTCCAACACCTAAAAACTTAAACCTCAGACCAAATACATTGCCTCAGACCTCTGACCTCATACCTCATAACTCACTAACCAACAACTACCTTTTGCGATCTTCTGGTTAGCAAATGAATTATGATCCATGCCAGCAGATAAGTCACCCCGCAAATGGTGAAGATAAGATTGTAACCACCGGTTAAATTGTCAGCGGCTTTATAAACATCCAAAAGATAACCTACAAAAATCGGAAATAAAATTCCTCCAATAGCACCGGTCATGCCACCAATTCCAACTACTGAACTAACAACATCTTTAGGGAACATATCCGAAGCCAAGGTAAAAATATTGGTTGCCCATGCCTGATGAACAGCAACAGCCAGACTGATCAAACCGACCGCTACCCATTTATCTGTCACAAACTGAGCAATTGCGATCATTATTCCAAGCTCCAAAACTGCAAACAATAATAATACTCCCTTTCTTGCTTTTAAAGTAGGCCAGCCTCTTTTAATCAGGCTGGAAGAAAAATACCCACCTGCAATACTTCCTATGGTAGTTGCTCCATAAATAAGTATTAACTCAGGACTAATTACTTTCAGATCAAGATTAAACGTGGTTGAAAAATAAGATGGTAACCAAAACAAAAAGAACCAGAAAATAGGATCAATCAAAAATTTACCGGTTACAAATGCCCAGGTCTGTGGAAATGTGAACAGTTTGGCCCATGAAATCTTAGTACTGCTCTTTACCTGATCAGAAACATCATCTTTATCACTTTCTATGTAGGCCAGTTCTTCGGAAGTTAATCTTTTTTGTTTTGAGGGAATTTCATAAAGAAACCACCAAAATATCAACCAAACAAAACCAAGGGCTCCGGTAATCCAAAAAACTTCCTGCCAGCCATAATTTTGCATAATAATTGGAACAAGAATCAATGCTACAACGACCCCTATTGCTGTCCCGGAATTAAAAATACCAGTAGCCAGCGCCCTTTCCTTTTTAGGGAACCACTCCGCAACAGCTTTCATCGCCGCCGGAAAATTTCCTGCCTCCCCTATTCCAAGAGATAATCTGGCTATACCAAAACCCATAACAGATTTCGCCAAGGCATGAAACATTCCTGCCAGGCTCCATACAACTACAGCGACACTATATCCTATTTTAGTACCTACTTTATCTATAAACCTTCCAGATACCAATAAGCCAATTGCATAAGCAAATGAAAAAGCAGACATGATCTTACCAAAGTCTGATTCAGTCCAGCTAAACTCAGCTTCAAGTGTAGGTTTCAAAAGTCCGATGATTTGCCGATCCAAATAATTAATCACAGTACCTGTAAACAATAATCCTACGATTATCCAACGGTAATTTTTGATTTTTGCTGATGCCATTTTTGTTGTTAGTTGGTTGGTTGTTGGTTGGTTGGTAAATTTTGGTTCATTTTATATTCTGTTGTCAGTTATCTGTTATCTGTTGTCTGTTATCAGTAAATCCTACTAACTGTACAATATTTAATATTAGTCAAAGTTCTTGAGCATAAAATTTAAAATGAACCTGAATTAAGTCTTGATTCTTGGTTCTTGAATCAATTTAAAAAATACTTGACATACTGCTTAAAGTGGTCCAATAATCCATCCCAGTCTTGATTTTTAATCAATTGTTTATCAAAAAGCTGCCCACCTACTCCAAGACCGTCTGCACCTGCTTTCATGAATGCCTCAATATTACCCAGACTGATTCCACCGGTAGGCAATAGTTTGATTTTATTCAAAGGTGCTTTTACGTCACGAATATAATCCGGACCTAAAGCGGTAGCTGGATAAACCTTAACCATATCTGCGCCAAGCTCCCATGCCTGATAGATCTCTGTGGGTGTATAAGCACCCGGGAAAACAGGAATCTTTGATTGTACACAAAGTTTTACAACCTCGGGATTCAGTATAGGTGTAACTATAAATTGAGCACCAGCCTCAAGAGCCAATTTCAAGTCTTCGACGCTGCAGACTGTCCCTGCACCTACATTTAACTTCCCTTTATACTGCTCTGTTGCGCTACGGATAATTTCGGCTGCAAAAGGGGTATTCATTGTTATTTCTATAGTTGTAAGTCCGGAAACTTGGCAAACAGGAAGAATTTTTGAAATTTCATTCATTGACAGATTCCTGATTATTCCAATCAGTGGCACTTTTGAAAACTCCTGCCAGGAAAATTCTTGTTTATTCATTAGAGATAGTTTGTTGTGCATTAAATAGTTGTACTTGTCCGGCGATAGTTGCTTTATCAATTAGCTCAGATTGAATAAAGCTTGTTTTCATGCCGAAAGAAAGCATTTCTACTGCAATTTTGTAATGATCAAAGAGATGCTTTCCACTGCAGATTATCAAATGATCATAAGTCGCGGAATAAAGCTGCCGAAGTTCTGTTCCAATGAGCAAGCCGCTTAAATAAAATGAATTCTGGTCTTTGACGAATTTCCCAAAGAGCTGCTTTGTTCTGACAGTGAATAAATTATGAAGCAAAGTTGATGATCCTGAAGCCTCTACTCCTTGCTTAAAGGCTTCAATCGTTGCACCTTCAGTAAGTCCGGGAGAATGACTCAAATCAATTGAATCCTTCAGGATACTATGTTCACTAAGAATATTGAAAATCTCCCCAGTCATGTAGGTTTTAAAATCAGTTACTAATCCGTTCTTTACGAAAATATGTTTCGAATGAGTTCCGGGAAACACAAATGCTATTTGCTGTTTCTCCTGTAAAGTAACCTGATTTATTTTAATCAATCCAATCAACTGCGCTTCCTCTCCTCGCATCACATCTTCATAGCTTTTAACCCCTGAAACCAACACGAGATTTGCATCAGGGCCATTGAAGTTTTTGAATACTCTGACAGAGGCCTGACTTCCATTAATGTCGAATGGAAGTTCGGCATAAGGTATTTCCTCCATACCCAATGATGAGGAAGCCATACCGGAAACAATTACCGGAATATTTTCAACAGATTCCCCTGATTTATTCCCCAATTCTCGAATACTAGATTTAAGAATGTTAGAATAGAAATCGAAGCGATTAATTTGAGTTTGTTCTTTCCAGGACCTGAATGTACCTGCAACACCAGAGGGTGAAAGAATTTCGGCTACAATTGCGTAGGTATGTCTTTCAACCAGTCTTAACCTGAATGAAGTAGTTCCCCAATCGCAACATAATATATAATTATTCATTTCTTTTTATTATTTCCATCCTCTGGTCGGTGTTGTCACCGTACCAGGAGACTTTCCCCTCTGGTCGGTGTTATCACCGTACCAGACGCATTTCATATGGTCTGTGTCACCGTACAAGAAGCACTTTCCCCTCCCTTGTTTATGATAACTGGTTGGTGTTAGCTGGTTGGTGTTAGCTGGTTGGTGATAACACCAACCAGAGGACCAACCAGAGGACCAAACTGTCAACTGTCATCCCGATAACTATCGGGAGTCAACTGTCAATTACTTATTAACCCTCGCTTTAAACACCATTTCCGCGTTCCCTTTAACCACATCCTCTTCAGTAAACCGGCAATACAAAATATCTTTAGCACTGATTCTTTCGCGATCGAATACTACATGAATCTTACCATCAGGCGTTTGATCTGCATCAGGATAAGAAACGTTTTCTCTTGCATCCAGCAAAAGCCTATGTGGCCATGTTTTGCCTCCATCTTTAGAAATAAACGCAGTCATGTTATTACGTGTTGTACTGCTGTTTGAAATCAACAACAAATTTCCGGAAGCTAATTTGCCCAAATAAAAACGGCTTGATGTTGTCGGTCCGGAAGCGGTAAAAGGTTCAACATTACTCCAGGTTTTACCATAATCAGAACTTGTACTAAAGTATATTCCTTTTGTTGTTCTAACCATAGCCATTAGATTACCTTTATCAGAAATTTCAACAAGCTGAGGCTCATCATGAATCCGGATTGAATCGGCAATTTGGATGCTTGAATACTTTGTTACTGAGCTAAGATCATTAGATTTTGCATAATCTAAAACGTGAATAAATGCACCATTTTCAGGGAATGCTTTTCCGGAACTATCTCCTGGCAAAGGTTTATCAACGTATACAGGGAATAAGGCAATATCCTTAGAAGGAAGATAAAGCGGCTTATTGCTCATCACACCATTAATCATTCGCTTTGACTCACTATGGATAATTTTAGCACCATTCCAGGCAATCTCAAGGTGATTTACACCGCCAAATCCATCCCAAATCAGGCTATCTTTCACACTACCGAAGAATAAGTGAAGCTGACCATTTTTATCTCTCCAAAATGCAGGATCAAAAATCCGGTATTCGGGAAGTTTTGGATAAATTGCCAATTGATCGTTGAGCCAGGTCTCTCCTGCATCCTGACTCACTGAAAGAGTCACATAATTTCCGGGCCCCGGTGCGGCTCCACCTGAATACCAGGCAACAAAAATCTGCTTTCCATCCGCAGAAGTTCCAATTGCGGGTACCTGTTCAAACTTTCTATCACCTAACCTTGGATCGTTACCAGTAATAAATAAGGCAACTGAATCAGAAGTGTCTGATCCTGAATCGGTCGTTTTATTTGAATTGCAAGATGAGAATAGTATCCCAAAACATACTGCAAATAATAGAGTGAAAAATAATGCTGATTTCGTTCTCAATTTATATTGGATTAAAGTGTAAAATACAGGTCGATTAATGGTAATTCTTATTAAAATTACCTGAAATTTTTCTGGCTAAATATATAAAAAAATCGAATTAGATTCAGGGTTTAGAGTCATCCAAAGTAGATTTCAAAAAATTACCAATTATGCATTGCTCCATCCGGACTTTTTAGAAA
>Ga0315899_10004319_pt1 | contig 15378 bp, 17 predicted proteins | sample LakEriMetagenome_2_FD_203518 | JGI IMG/M metagenome (GOLD analysis project Ga0315899, IMG submission 203518) | Freshwater fungal communities from buoy surface, Lake Erie, Ohio, United States - Buoy 4 MA112 | ecosystem: Environmental > Aquatic > Freshwater > Lake | place: USA: Lake Erie, Ohio... | reverse complement strand
GCAAGAATCGCCATACTTCTGTGAAATCGGGGTTTCGCATCTTCCCAAATAAGCTAGAACGCCAAATCCCGTCATTGCAGACACATGTTTGTTAGACCACGATCCATCTGCTTTTTGATTTGCTTTCAACCACTCCAATCCGCGTTCAACCGCATCCTCAGATTCAACTTTCCCACCCATCTCTTTGAGACGAGCCAATCTGTCTTCCTTGGAACAACGTTTCGATCTAGGACCTTGGATCTTATCAAACAGATCCTTACCTGGGCCATTTGTCCCAAAATCCTCAAAGCCATCCCCCGTAAATCCAACATCAGACATGGCGAAACCGACATTATTAACCGCAACCGTATCCACTTCAGGAATGGAAATGGAATTTATCGCATTAACCGATATGCTCTTTGCCATCTTGGCGGCGCCTGCTGGCGCTTTTGGTTTTGATATGACTGATTTCGGAATCTCAGGTGGATCGATGATCGGTATGTCTTTTGATACCGGTTTATACTCACAAGTGATATCAGGACGTTGTGGCTCTTGAATGACATTCAAAGCAATAAGCCCGAAAACCACCAAGATCAGGGCAATAAATATCCCAGAAAAAAGTAACGATAAGATCGTCGAGTTCCTGCGCTGAGCGTTCATTTTATCTTCCGCTTCTTTACTAAGTTTAACGTGTATACTCATGATGTTAGTTTTTTTGTTAGAGCAGGTATAATCACCCACCTATTCAGCGAACGCATCAAGATCACTTCTTCTTAGGAAATTGTGATTAATAAAAAAATGCACAGGAGATGACTCCTGTGCATAAATTAAATACAACCTTTTTCTAGCAGCTATTTACTTGGCTGCTTCCTCGGTTTTTTTCTTATAGGTGCTTTGCACATAGACTTCACGCAACTCTTTCAAGCCGATTTCACAAGGACTCTGCGCCATAAGGTCAGCTCCTTTGTTATTTTTCGGGAAAGCGATGACTTCGCGAATACTGTCTTCACCAGAAACTAACATCGCAATACGATCCAAGCCAAGCGCCAAGCCACCATGTGGCGGAGCACCGAAACGGAACGCATCTAAGATGTGAGCGAATTTGATTTGTTGTTCTTCAGGTGTAACGCCCAAGACTTCGAACATCTTAGATTGAAGTTCTTTTTCATGAATTCGGATCGATCCCCCGCCGAGCTCATAGCCGTTCAGCACCACGTCATAAGCCACAGCACGGACATTGGCGTAGTCTCCTTTTTCAAGTAACTCGATATCATCCGGATGAGGACGTGTGAACGGATGGTGAACAGCCACCCAGTGACCCGATTCTTCGTCGTGCGCGAGCAATGGGAAATCCACCACCCATAGGAAATTGAATGCTGTGCTGTCTTTCAGCAACTCCATCATCACGGCGCATTCGCTGCGGACGCGACCCAAGATCGTGCTAACGCTATCACGCGAACCCGCAGCAAAGAACACGATATCGCCTTCTTCGAGGTTCATCTTTGCGGTGACTGCATCTTTCTCAGCATCAGAGAAAATCTTCCAAAGCGGGCTCTTGTATTCACCGTTTTCCAATTTGATGAACGCGAGGTTCTTCACCGGCAGCCCAGCCTGCACCGCAATCTCGTTCAAGCGGTTCATCTGGCCTGTCGTGACACCAGCAAAGCCTTTTGCGTTGATCGCGCGAACCACTCCGCCACCATCCAACACTCCGCGGAAAATTTTGAACTCAGTCGCCGCGAAAACATCCGCGAGATCGGTGATCTTGATATCAAAGCGAGTATCAGGCTTATCGGAACCATAGATATCCATCGCCTCGCGATAGGTCATGCGTGGAAATTCTGCTGGAAGATCAATATCGAGCCCCGCTTTAAACATCGCACCCAGCAAGCCTTGCACGGTTCTGATGATGTCTTCTTGTCCCACAAAGCTCATCTCAAGGTCGATCTGTGTGAACTCTGGCTGACGATCCGCACGCAAATCTTCATCGCGGAAACAACGAGCGATCTGGAAATATTTTTCTACGCCCGCCACCATCAACAATTGTTTGTATTGCTGCGGCGCTTGCGGCAACGCGTAGAATTTTCCTGGATTCAACCGTGATGGCACGAGGAAATCGCGTGCACCTTCCGGAGTTGGGTTGGAAAGAATCGGCGTCTCGATTTCATAGAAACCTGTGTCATCGAGGAAACGGCGAGCAGCAGATGTGATTTTGCTGCGCTGACGGATATTCTTGTTCATACGCGGACGACGCAGATCGAGATAGCGGTATTTCATCCGGATATCTTCGTTGGAAAGTTCCTTATCGAGTTGGAAAGGAAGCACATCGGATTTGTTGACGATCTTCAACTCGCTCGCGACGACCTCAATGGTTCCGGTTGCCATCTTGTCGTTATCCGCACCTTCAAGACGCTTGCAAACCTTGCCCTTCACCTGAACCACATCTTCTTCACGAAGGCTATGTGAAAGCTGTGCAACCTCCGCACCTTCTTCCGGACGGAATACGCATTGGGTCAAGCCCTCACGATCGCGCAGATCGATAAAGATCACTCCACCGTGGTCGCGGGCTGAATTCACCCATCCAATGAGAGTGACTTCTTTACCCAAATCAGTTTCCCTCAATTCGTTACAATGATGACTACGCATATTTTTAAACTCTAATAATTAAATTTTTTGTTAGGCGAGTAACGGTCCATCCGGCTCGGTTAAACGTTGTTTGATCCAGCTGACCAATTCCGATGCCTGGCAATTTTCTTCCTGCCTGCTACCGAGGTTTTTGATTTTCACCGATGGAAATTCAGCATCGATGATCACCGCGAAACGCGCACCGCATTTTTCAGCTGCTTGAAATTGTTTACCAACTTTCGCAGCAGTAAGCGGCAGATCCACAGAGATTCCAGCACGACGCAACGCCGAAACCAATGAAAGGGCTTCGCCACGCACGGTTTCGTCAGGAATGACCATATAAACTTCGCAACCCGCTGCATTGCGCTTCAGCCAAACTTCCATCTGCATCGCGGCATGTGTGGTTTCTTCGATGAGGTTGCGGATTACATAATCCCCCATCGCAAATCCGGTCGCCGGCATATCCACGGCACCATCGGAAATGGTTTTCACCAAGGTATCATATCGACCGCCACCAGCGACCGCGCGCATGGATTTCTTGGAGTCGAAAATTTCAAACACCACACCCGTGTAGTAAGCCAAGCCACGCACGATGGATAAATCTAATTCAACAAACGCACCGAATCCACGTGCTTTCAAATCGGTTAGAATTTCTTGAAACGATCCCTCGGCATCTTGGGGATTTGCCACGAAGTTTTTCACCTCTTCCAAGATCGCACCGAATTTCGCGAGTTTCTCGGTGAGCACCTCAGGTTTTTCGCGCTCCAGTTTATCAACCAAATTGAGGAAATCCGGCATCGCTTCATCGCTCACACCGCGGACTTGAGCGAATTTCACCCAGGCATTCCGATCCGAAATCCGAACCACAAAATCCCCCTCCACAAAACCAAACGACAACATGGTCTCAACCGCCAGAGCGATCAATTCCGCATCCGCTCCAGGACCAGCTTCACCGAGGATATCGACGTTAAACTGATGAAACTCACGGCCCCTGCCCTTTTGCGGTTTCTCGTAACGAAAGCACTGACCGATCTCGAACCATTTGAGCGGCTTTGGATACTGGCGCTGCTCGGCCGCCGCGATGCGTGCCAGCGATGCCGTCACCTCTGGACGAAGCGTCACATCCCGACCACCCTGATCCTCAAAACGAAACAACTGCGAGGAAAGCTCACCTCCGGATTTCTTGAGATACAATCCGGTGTCTTCTAAAATAGGCGTTTCATACTCCACATATCCGCAGCGACGGGCGACCTGACGCCACGTCTCGAACAAGTAATTACGCACCGCGCATTCACGCGGAGTGAAATCACGGAAACCGGGAAGTGCTTGAAATGTTAAACCTGCCATTGCGGGGGGGCGACAATGCACAGCCCTCATGACATATCAAGCCTTTACGTGGTTGGTTTTCATGAAACTATTTCAACCACAGGCATTTGGAAACATTCCCCTAAAAAAGCTCTAGGATGCGAATGGATTGATCACCTTGACCCCCGTATTTTTGAAATCTGCAACATTTCGGGTCACCATCGTAAGCTTGTGGCGATGGGCAGTGGCAGCGAGTTGACTGTCGAGCGAAGGAACAGTTGTGCCTTTCTTGTCCCAAGCTGCCATCAATTGCCCCCAAACATGAGCTGTGCTGGTGTTAAAGCTCAGGATACGACCTTCCATACGTTTGCAAAGAGCACTAAACCAAGCTTGTAAAGCTTTCTTACGCTTTCCTGCCGGCAGCACTTCGATGCCACGGCGTATTTCGCCAATGCTAATGGTACTCAGATAAAGTTCCGACTCGTGATTACGTAACCACTTTATGACTTGCTCATTTGGTTTAGTCTTCGCTAGTTCGCAGAAGACATTTGTATCCACAAGGTAGCTCACAGGGAAACGGATCTGGTGAAGTCTTTAGCTCTTGGTGGAATCTCCAGCGGATAAGGACACGCCAGAAGATGATCCACCAAGCCGTGATTGGGGGGGCGGTTGATACGGCGCAGAGTGATGGTATCCTCATCATCGATGAAGACCTCAAAATCCTGCCCCGGCTCGAGATGCATTTGCTCCCGAACTGCGCTAGGCAGAACAATCTGACCTTTTTGTGAAAGAATTGTTGTCAAAGTATGAAAATCTTACCTTACGAAATTTGATGCCGCAACTTCATTTTTAAAATCATTTCCTCACCCCATTCCCCCATCCCACTAGCCTTCCTCAAAAAAGTTTCATCTTATCCCAAAAAAACCTTGCATCACACCAGCGCCTCCGCTTTCTTTCCGCCCGCACCGCGACCAACGACCCGTTCGTCTATCGGTTAGGACTCCAGGTTTTCATCCTGGCAAGAAGGGTTCGACTCCCTTACGGGTCGCCATTTTCATGGATATAAGCCTCCGCTCAGAGCACAGCTCCTCGGAGGCTTTTTCATTCCCAATAACTCCTTCGATTTGTGACTCCCAACCAAAAAGTCGCCGCTTTATCGGTCAGAAAAGGCCCCGGCTCCATTGCCGCGCTGACCTGCTATGACTTTCCCATGGCACGCCTGCTCGACCAAGCCGGCACGGACATCCTCCTCGTCGGCGATTCTTTGGGCATGGTCGTTCTCGGTTTTCCTGACACCACCCATGTCACTCTGGCGCATATGCTTCACCATATCGAAGCCGTTGCCCGTGCCAAACCCGCCGCTCTCATCATCGGAGATTTGCCGATTCATACCTACGACACCCCCGAACAAGCCCTCGAGACCGCCAAAGCCCTCGTCGCCGCAGGGGCCGATGCCGTGAAACTCGAAGGCGGCGTCCGCCAAGCGGAAAAAGTCCGCGCCATCACCCAAGCCGGCATTCCCGTTTGTGGTCACCTCGGGATGTTGCCCCAACGGGTTCTCGAAGAAGGCGGCTACCACAAAAAAGGCAAAACCCCCGAACAAACCCAAGCCATCCTCGATGGCGCCCACGCCCTCATCGATGCGGGCGTCTTCGCCATCATCCTCGAATCCGTCACACCGGCTGCCGCAAAAAGCATCACCCAATCCATTTCCGTCCCCACCATTGGCATCGGTTGCGGAGAATCGACCTGCGATGGTGAAATCGCCGTCATCACCGATCTCCTCGGCTCCTTCCCATGGTTCGTCCCCCCCTTCGCCAAACCCGAAGCCAAACTCTCCAACTCCATCCTAGACGCCGCCGCAAAATACATCGCCCGCGTCCGCTCGCAGAGTTAAGGGATATGAGAAATTAGAGATTGGAAATTAGGTCGCGCACCGCACTCTTCCTTGGAGTTTAAAGTTTAGAGTTTAAAATTTCATGCTCCTATACGTCCACATCCCCTTCTGCCACCGGATCTGCCCGTATTGTTCTTTTTATAAGCACACCCCGGGCAACACGCCCATCGGCGATTTCGTCCAAGCCATCGGTCAAGAGGCAGCATGGAGTAAAACTTCCCGTTCTCTTCAACCCATCAAAACCCTTTACCTCGGCGGCGGCACGCCATCGATGCTTTCAACCAAGCACCTGAGCGATCTCTTCGATTCACTGAGAAAAAATTTCGACTTCTCTCAAATCCAGGAAATCACCCTCGAGGCGAATCCCGCGACCTTTGATCTGAAAAAAGCCCGCTTGTTCAAATCGCTCGGCGTCACCCGCGTTTCTCTCGGTATCCAATCGTTCACTCCCCACGTCCTCGAAACCCTCGGCCGCGAGCACTCTCCCCAACAAGCCACCGAATCCGTCCACACTCTGCGCGAAGCGGAAATCGACTCGGTGAACATCGATCTCATGTTCTCCATTCCTGGTCAGTCGCTCGCCGATTGGGAAAGCACCCTGCAACATGCCGTTTCCCTGAAACCCAATCATATCTCCGCTTACAATCTCACCTACGAGGAAGACACGGCGTTTTTCGATTCACTCCAAAACGGAACTTATCAGGAAAACGAAGATCACGATGCCGATCACTATCACCTCGCCGAACAAATTCTAACAGACGCAGGTTTCGATCACTACGAAACCTCAAACTACGCCCAACCCAACCACCACTCACGCCACAACCAAGGTTACTGGCAGGGCAACGACTACCTCGGGCTCGGTCCTTCTGCGGTCTCCACATTGAATGGCACCCGCGACAAAAACATCCCCGACACCGCCGCCTACATTCGCCAAGTTTCCAGCCTTGGAAACGCCATCCACGAAACGGAAATCCTCACCCCCGCCCAACGCCGCATCGAACTCATCGCCCTAGGCCTCCGCACCACCCAAGGCATTCCTCTCGAACTGTTAGGCAACGCATCTCTGGAAAAAGCCCAAACCCTCGCCATCGAGAAGCTCCTCAACCTAACAGAAACCCACCTCGCCCTCACCCAACTCGGAAGACCCTTGGTCGATCCGATTGCCGCGGAGTTGATCTAGTAGCTGCCGCGTCTCGCGGCAGGACGTCCAAGCGGCGTCCCGCCGCTCCCTAACAAAAAAGGTAGGGTCAACCGGCTCGGTTGACCGTGGATCGCTAGCTACTTTGAATCCACTTCCGACTCTAAGGATTCCTATATGGTCTGAATGATAGAGCGTCTGTTTCTAACAAAGATGTAGTGAAACACCCCAAGAATTCCTCCTGCACCAAATGGGATAAGTATAGTAAGCAAGTCGGTTTGGCGGATAGTTCTCATGAATGAACTATCCATACCTACAAAGTCTTCTTTCAATACACCGATAAGACCTGTTACTCCAAAAAATTTAAACTGAAATCTGTAAGTTCCAAATCCAGACACTACGAACTCCACCACCACCACACAAAGCAGAACAATCAAAGCAACCACCCCATAGATCACCATCAGCTTGAACAGCACAGGAAAGTTAACCTTAGATTGTGGTAAAAAAGGCCTCATGGATGATTAAGATAATTTCTACCAGTTGGGTTCATGATCATTCTTAATTCTGTTCAGGCTTTAGAATTCTTTTCGTTCCATAACAGACTGAGTTTACGACTATGTTCTGCGCAGTCTCTTAAATAAAGATTGATGAGATTTTGATAAGGAATGCCCGTTTCTGAAGACATCCCTTTAAAATAATCCACCACATCATTCTCGAGTCTGATGGTGATCGCTTTCTTTTCCTTTTTCACGTAAGGATTTCTAACTGCTTTGGTGAAGTTGTATTCCGTTCTCATGATTTTTGTTCCCAGTATGGTTTTTGTTCTTTAGTTCCTGCTCGTCTCGCTGAAATGATTCGTATGATACCGCCCCCAGCACGTAAGCAGTGAACCACGACTAGAGCTCGCTCTTGGTGACTAAGGCCGAGAATAATGAATCGTTCTTCTACCTTCGAATGATCTGGATCTGGGATAACCAAAGCATCTTCATCCGAAAAAACTGTCTGCGCCTCAGCAAAAGAGACACAATGCTTTTTCTCGTTGGAAGTTGCTTTTTTAGGATCCCACTCGAATCGAAGTTCAATCATCATTAGCAATATATTATATTGCTAATATATTTCAAGAAAAAATCCCAACTCTACCCCTCCATCAACACCCGCAGCACATCCCCAATCGAGTGATCTGCCTCCAAGGAATGACGCAGTGGAGTATCTAGAATCAGCGAATACCGATTTCTCCGTCCCTCGCGCTCCCTCTTCAAATATCCACCATCTTCCAGATCCGCGACGATGCGTTGCACCGCACGCTCGGTGATCCCGATATCTACCGCCACCTCACGCAAGGGCCTGTCCCCATTGCGCGCCAAGCAGACCATGACGTGGGCGTGATTGGTGAAAAACGTCCAGTTGGAAGATTCATTCATATCGAGGAATCTAAAATAGTCAGATCTATAAATCACGAAAAATTTATCATGAATATAGAATCAATGAATGAGATGACCTAGCGATCAACTTCACTTCTCTGTGATCTTATAAATCCTCAACTGAGAAGACTCAGGAAGCGGTGGCTGCCTTGGCTTATCGTTATTCGCGCCGAGCGCCTCCCATTTCAGAAGGTATGTAACGCCTTCAATGCCACAACTACCCTCATCGTTTGCTCGACGGACATTCATTCCCTCAAAATCGCTTTCCAACTTATTTATCTCCTTTGGTAAACGATTCGCCTTCGGAACAGGAACATCCAATAACTTCATGGTCTTCGCATTAAATTGTAACGTTCCTGAACCGTAATCCTTATGTCGATAATCGACCGAGACAACATCAGGCATGACCACTGAAACCTCACCAAGACCTATCCCTTTAAACGGCATGCTGCCGCCGCCACTAAACTTAACGGGATGTTCCCATTTGGTTAAAGCATGCGTCGTCCACTTACCCTTCTCAGCTTTTGCTGCATAGATCTGCATGTTGTCTTTGGCATCAGATTTATGATAGACTAACAAAGGATTCTTATCCGAATCGAACACCAACTTATGTCCCCCATTAATGATGCCGCCACCTGCAGGAATGGGATCGACATAAAGCGCTTTGTTTTCTAACCGAATGGGCAACTTGAATTTTTCACCTGAGATCGATTCCCAATGAATGAGATCAGGACTGCGCATATACGAGAGATGATGATTCGTTGCGCAATCAGGGGTATCTCGCCAAACCCAATGCACATGAAACATTCCATCAGGTCCCAAAAATGGTTCGGACGGATAAGCATTTTGTTTCTTCTCCCCATCAAACAACGGGGTATCAAATAGACGTGTCCATGTTTGTTTATCCGCATCATAGCGATTGTAGTAATTCGACCCATCACCCGATCCCCCATCACGGTATGAGAAAATGAGTCGATTTTCCTTATCTCTAAAAAAACGTGGATAGGTGACTTTGCTCTCCAGTTTCCCTGTCATTTTAGCAGGCTTCAAGGTGGTGATATCGCCGGGGTTTTCTGTGCGAAAATAGATTAATGGAACCACATGCATATTTCCGGAAACGTGCAAATGCCCCACGCTATCGATGGCCATCGTCACGTAGTTGTGTGAGTCCCAAACAATCTTTGTCGGCAGCACTTGGTAAACCCATGCAGTCGCATCTAACTTGCGCGATGCGACCACCATGTTCCGATCCGCATCGTAATAGGCCACATATTGCCGCTCAGGCGTCGTGAGTAAACAAAAGCCGACAGGAAACTCAGAAACAACTTTTGAAATCACCAGGTTTTCACTGACCACCATTTCACCTCTCCCCAAACCCACACTCAGCACCAAACACAGTAAAATTCGCATGATACGTGGATACGACTGGGTCTTCATTTTCTTAAGAGAACGCAAAAAATTACCCGATTCTAGCAGCGAAGGTGAGCGTCGATCACGGGATTGAGGTTTGAATTAAGGGAGAGCATGAAAACTGGGTGGCTGATAGAAGTTGCTGTATTCGTCTCGCTTTAGATTTCCATCGCATAACGCAGCGCTGCGCGCACGTCATCCATGGTCTTGCCGTAAAATGTTCCGATCGGCCCCTCAAGCTCGTGATGCTGCACAGCTTGTAATCCTTGCACATTCGCATAACTCTTCATGCGCAGAAAAGGCCTCGATGGCAACTCCACCTCGTATGGTGAATCTCGATAAGCGGATGTGATCGGAACACATAGCGTAAGAGCCCTCGGTGGATTTGAATCTTCGCGAGATACAACCAACATCATTCTCACCTTGCCGCCGGCACCAAGATCAACGCGATACACCTCTCCTGGCTTAGTCGTCATATAATGTATCGAGTGCTGCTTGTCTTGCCGCGGCGGAACGCAAAATATCCGAATCAGATGGGATCTCCACTGCGAAGGGCAAGCCACGCCGCATCTTCACCTGGGTAAGAAACATCCGAATCGCCTCGGTGGTCGATATACCCAGGCACTCAAATATTGTCTCCGCTTCCTCCTTGAGGCGCGGCTCTATCCTCGCGCGGACAACTGCGTCTTTCATGGCTCGAATGTAGCACATCGGTGCTACGGCGCAATCACTATTTTAGAGAACGTTTATACTCTAAATTGTCTCAGCCATGCGCCGCAGGCTGTGGACTGCTGTGATGATTCACAGCCAGACGTCTAAGGATAGACGCCCCTGCCATTTTTCAGACATTCTCTAAGGCGGAGCTTTTGTTGAGTTGCCTGAGGGGCGGCGGATGAAATACGCCATAATTACCAATTTTCGTTTCGCGACATTTTTTTCGTGTTTTTACTTGCGTATTTTACCGGATGGGAATTATCCTTCCGCCAGCACAGCAATACATGGAATCCATATCACTCCTCCTAGCCAACCTCATCTCACCACCCGTCATCGCCTTCGCCGCTGGAATCGTCGCGGTTTATGTCAGAAGCGACCTGAAATTCCCCGAACAAGTTTACCAAGCTCTGACGATTTACCTCCTCCTTGCGATCGGATTCAAAGGAGGAAAAGCCATGGCAAGCACCAGCTTGATCGAGCTCGCCGCTCCTCTCGGCATCACTCTGGTCATCGGGAGTTTGATTCCGGTCCTCGTATTCTTCTTCACTCGCAAAGTCCTCCAAATGAGAGTCTCCGATGCCGCTGCGTTGGCCGCGCACTACGGATCGGTCTCCGCCGTCACCTTCATGGCCGCCATCGCTTTCCTCGATCAGCAAAAGATCAGCTACGAAAAATTCATGCCCGCCATCATGGCTGCCATGGAAATCCCAGCGATCTTCGTCGCCATGGTGCTTGCCAAAATGTTCAGTGCCCAAGCCAAAACCCCTCTCAAAAACTCCATCCACGAGGTCATCACTGGAAAAACCTTCATCCTTCTGATCTGCGGTATCGTCTGCGGAGTCACCGCCAGCGATCAAAGCCGCGCGCTGCTCGATCCCTTCCTCATCTCCCCCTTCTACGGTGTGCTGATGCTCTTCCTCCTCGAAATGGGTCTCATCGCCGGAGCGAAAATCAAAGAATCCAAACGCATCAGAAAAAGCCTCATCGCCTTCGCCATCGTTAGCCCGGTCATTCAGGCAATGATCGGTCTACTTCTCTCATGGTCGATCGGACTCAGCCAAGGCGGAGCGGTGGTTTTCGCCGTGCTCGCCGCAAGTGCCTCCTACATCGCCGCCCCCGCAGCCGTCCGCGCCTCCCTACCCAATGCCGATCCTGCAGTTTACGTCACCACTTCACTGGGCATCACCTTCCCCTTCAACTTGGTCATTGGCATTCCGCTCTACCTAGCGATGAGTAATCTGCTTTACAGCTAAGTTGAGCAGAGAATGCGTTCAGTTCTTCATTCAAAAAAATCAACAATCGGAAATCATCAATCGTCAATTTGCCCGTCGTATCCATTGTGGACTCATTCGTTAAGTTGCAGCAGATGCCTGTAAGCCGTAGTACTTTCTTTATTGGATAAACTTTAGTTGGGTCACCCAAAAAATAGTTGGGATTTTTGGTGGACGCCGCTTTGCAGCAGCTATTCAAGACGAATGACGATTTCTGGCTTTGCTAACAGACTGCTTTCTTTGATGCGCTTCTCATCAAAATTTGTCTTCAATACTTGATCTCGAACCTCCTGTTTACAGCAATGCGAGAGCCGTGGGTTGATGACCAACTCATCGATCCATTTGCCTGCTGTGCCCGAACCAATCTGGATGTTCATGTGGTCTGGCTCTTTTGGAGAGAACTTCAGATTGTGCCGGTCCATTTCGAGTCGCCGGTTTTCGTCATTGAAATCATAGGCGACTAAACGCACTTCGTTTTCATGAGAGTAAAAATCACGTTTGATCATCATCGTCTCATGATGACAGCGGATGGCTTCGACGATTTTCTCCCGTGTGCTGAAGAATCCTCTGATTTCATCTTCTTTTAGATAAGAAACCCTGCCGATCTTGAACAGGATGGAGAGATTTTTTCCAAGAGGAATAGCGTTATTTGCCGCCCCTAGAAGCTTTTCTGCTGTCGTGCGGATTTTGACACTGCGATCAGGCCCATAGAGCCGCCACATAGCATCGGATTCAGGGACATGTATCCAACAGTGGACATAGGTTTTTCTGCCATCTGTCTCCGTATCGATTTGCTTCTCGTCTCGATAAATTTTGGTTTGAAAAAGCACATTCTCCCATCGGTCACCGCCATCCGCCTCCACCCACTTGAACGGACATGTCAGGCGCAGGGTGCCATTCATGAGGCAGTGAAATTCCTCTAGGCCCATGTAGCGGTAGATGGGGGTATCTTTCTGAATTCTGACAAAATCCGCTAGTGATAAGTCCATGCTCATATCATACCCAGCTCCCGCAAACGTTCCCGGGCAGCCGTCGTGTTCGATGGCTTGGTCGATCTCAGTCATGTGGTGGCAGGTTTTTAACGGCTTGGTCGAAGTCGGATTCGAGCGTTCGATCCTTCTCTCGGCGGAATGCTACAAATTCCTCTTCTGCATGTTCTTTGGCGAGATCGGCAGAGACTTTGCCTGCGTTTTTCAGCACTTCGCGGTCGTTGAGGGTAAGAAATCCTTCCAGCTTGGTAATCCAGTCCTGCATGGTCATCGGCACACGGCGCTCTGCCTGGGATTGGGCGAAGATGAGATATTGCTCCACGAGGTTGTTCAGGGCGCGGAGCTCGTTCTCGTTCAGATAGTTTTTGGCAATGGCCACGTCCGCCTTGCGGATGCGGGCACCCTCCCAGTTGGTCAGGCCCATGTTTGGCAGAGTGCGGTCGGCACGTGAGAGGATGACCTCGGCGGCGGTCTGGCCGTGGATGGCGAAGTGGACTTTGTTTTGGACCGTGGCGTAAAAGCTCTGAGTCAGCGGCGCATCTTTGTCGTAATCAATGCTGGTGGCGTAGATGTCGGTGATTTTCTGATAAAAGCGCCGCTCGCTGGTGCGGATGTCCTGGATGCGGCGGGTCAGCTCCTCGAAGTAATCGTTGCCTTCCTGCGGATTTTTCAAGCGATCGTCATCGAGCACGAAGCCCTTGGTGATGTATTCCTTGAGCTTGTCCGCCGCCCACTGGCGGAAGCGCACGGCCATGGGGCTACGCACGCGGAAGCCGAGAGCTAGCACCATGTCCAGATTGTAGCACTCCACCTCTCGCGTGACCTCTCGTTCTCCCTCGATTTGAACTGTTCGGAATAACCGAACAGTTGCCGCCGGCTCCAGTTCGCCGTCCTCAAAGATGTGCTTGATGTGCTCGCTGATGGTCCCCTTGGCCTTGCCGAAGAGTTCGGTGAGCTGCTTTTGGTTGAGCCATAGGGTCTGATTCTCCAGCCGCACGTCCAGCTTGGTGCGCCCGTCTTCGCTCTGGTAAAGGAGGATCTGGCTCATACTACGCGCTTAGTATTTGGAAAGCGCCGGGCCAGCCGCCGTGGGATTCGATGACTTCGTCGATCTCGGCCATGAGGCGGATGGTTTCGCTGAGGGAGATGACGATTTTGTGATAGTGGCCGATGTCTTCGTCGGTCAGGGTGCGGCCTTTGCGGTCCTTGAGCCATTTCTGGCAGACTTGGTAGCCGCCGATGTGGAAGTTCCAGACGGCTTCGGGCACGCCGCGGAAGCCGATGGTGCCGGGGGCTTGGGCCGCGTCTTTTTTCTTGGCCGGGGCATCGATCCAGACGGTGTTGTCAGACCAGCCGATGCGGGTGACCTCCTTGGACCCGCTGATAAACTGGGTGATGGGCTTGTCGAGCTTGGGCGATTCCAGCAGGTGCAGGGCGGTGAGTTCGCCACCGAGCCGGGCCAGCGCGCGGAACAGCTCCAGGTCCCCGGTCAACGGCAGGCGCGGGAAATCGATCTTCAGAAACTCCGCGTAGCGGCTCCGGTAGCCGGGACTGTGAAACACCGCGTAGGTGTATTGGAAGATGTCTTCGGGCGTCAAGCCGGTGGGTAGGCTTGTTTTAGGCGTGACGGATAAGCCCAGTATTGTGGCAAGCCGACGGACAAAATCACCGCTGAAGTTAGACTTCCCTCCGTAGTCGAATTGTCCCTGATGCCCATCCTTGTCAGCGGTAAGATACAAAGGGAACATTGTATCGACACTTTGATTGTCCATTCGGATGGCCCCATTGCTTATCAGCGAACGGCTGACGAAGAAGTAAGAGCAGTCAGCATTCGACGGAACGCGGCGGACCGTGATGATGCCTATGTTCTTACCCGTAAGCATGTGCTTCATCGTCGGGAATGCCATCCCCCAGACAATAGACGGGTGGTAGAAAATTCGGCGCGTATCGAAAGCTCGGTAAACAATGGGCTGAACGAACCGGTGGATATCCTTCTCATCTCGAAGCCTCTTCCGGGCAGTCGATATGTCCCAACCTTTTTTGAGACTGATGTCTAGCTGTTCGCAAAGACTCTCATTCGATGCACTTGACCGCCTGAAAGCCTCCGCACGTTCGAGCAATGCAGCTTCAGATTCATCAATTGCGAGGTTGTCGCGTGCCGTGATTACTCCGGCACTGTATTGCGGCATCACCTCGGATATGGCAGGAAACGATTGGAACTCCTGAACGAGATTCTCGTCTTGAGACGTGAAAAGAAAATACGGTTGGCTCGGTCTGACTGGCGTGAACGGTGTGCTGGCAACAGATTGAGATGCTAGGAACGAATATTTTGAAGACCTCTCGCCCCACAAATCTGAGTGACGAACTGAGCAATTATGGGTTGGGCCGCCCCGTAGCCCAATCAAGATGGCCACCCCTTGCTTAATATCGAAAACATTACGGTCGTCGGAGCCGTCAGGGCATCGCTCGCCTTTCAAAGAATTGCCATGAAGGTCGAGAACCGAGAGCGAAGGGAACGTCGCCATCAAGTGGTCTCTTACTCCACGCATCGTCGGATTATCCACGAAGCTGTGATTCGTGATTAAGCCATTGACACCGACGCCGGTATTTTCAATTTGGATTTCACTAA
>Ga0315899_10004318_pt1 | contig 15382 bp, 13 predicted proteins | sample LakEriMetagenome_2_FD_203518 | JGI IMG/M metagenome (GOLD analysis project Ga0315899, IMG submission 203518) | Freshwater fungal communities from buoy surface, Lake Erie, Ohio, United States - Buoy 4 MA112 | ecosystem: Environmental > Aquatic > Freshwater > Lake | place: USA: Lake Erie, Ohio... | reverse complement strand
ATAAACTTCAGCGACGCTCATATCAACCAGTGTTTCCTTAAGTACGGCTTCACCCATTTCTGTTGGCAAAACCTGTTCGGCCAAGAATGCGCCGTTAAGCAACTGGCTGGCTTCATGCAATACCAAACGCCAAGATGATGTGGGCGTGAATGGATCAGCACTTTCCCAGGTGGCCCTAACGACAGGATCTTCAATTTTCCTTGCAAGCTCTTGATAAGAAGTTCCTATCGCCCGATCTAACCTTGCTGCATGGTCATCTGAAAATTCCCTCGATGGCAGCATCCACCAGCGAGTCGGAAGTACGATGAGCATTTCAGCCATCGCCCGCTCACGAAGTTCTGTTGTAACCGGCACTGATTCATGGAAGTTGCTATTGAAGCCTGCTCTTTTTTTGACTGCACGATCAATCAAGACCTCCATGGGCACCGAAAAAAGGCTTTCCTGCTGCTGCTGTCTATCAATCCAACGTCTTCCTAGAATCAATTCAAAAATGCAATGTTTTAGCGTCGACTTGTACTTGTCTTGGTAAAGTGCAGCAACGCTATGGGATGCTCGAGATGTTACGATGGCAACATAGAGTTCAATAAGTTCCTGTAATCCGAGGCGGTTTGTTTGCGTTGCTTCCATTTTCCGTTCGAACCTGTCTGGTAGTTTCGGGATCACAGGGAAGGAGGAAGTCCGTGGTGAGTGAATCACTGTGCCTAAATCAAAACACAACTCGTCGTCTTTCTTTGCAACGAAGAGTGAAGCCGAGGCAATATCGAACGTAGGTTTTGGCGGAACCGAATCCAGTGATAACTGCACTACTTCTAGTTCATGGTCATCATTCATCGCCACTGGTCGGTTTAGATCACGGATTTCCCAACTTATATCGGCGATTTCATTTACAAGTCGCCACGTTTTTGATTCGATCCCGGCTATATCGACAGATAGGAAAACATCTGCCCCACTCGCCAAGGCTCTCCGATTAGAGTCCGTCAACAGTTTCCGCCACGTCTCGTCCTGCGTGGCAATTCGTAAGGGAAACTCCGAAACCAGCGTCTTCAGTTTCGTTGCTCCGAGCTGCAAAGTAACCACCACCTGACGAAGATCACGACGAGAAAGAACTTCCAATTTTAGCTGAGACTGGATCAAGGACGTTACAGTTGCGTCTCCCCCAAGTAGCTGAATTTGAAAAGCTGACTCGGTTTGGTTTAATCCAGCTTCTGCTTGAAAACTTCTTTTGTCGAGTAGCCGTTCCCCCGACCAAATTGAAAATTCGTACACGCCAGGTTTATCAATGAGCAGACCGAAGATACCATCTTCTTCAACATTGATTACGGACTGCGATGAACTAGGGGTGGTGTAGTAAATCCTCACATCAAGTTGCCCATTCAGAGCGCTAACCTCATAGGCAAAAAATTCGCCTACCATGCAAACCAAGCTGCCCATTAATGGATGAGATGGATCATGTGCACAACGCCATTGCACCTGTGCTCCAGTCCTAATCCCATAGGACTCAAGCCATGCAGCCGCCTGTTGCTCGCTGGGATCTACTTGAAGGATGCTTAGGTTCGCGGTAGATCCCAGACGAGTAATGCCGATGGGCAGATTATCAAACTCTTCAATCAGAACCCAAAGTAATTGATCAACGCTAACAAAACTCGCCAAATGTTGATTTGCAACGCGTAACTCCGAATCGGGCCTAAAGAATAGTGGAAGCTGAGGTGAAACCTCGACTCGCTCCAACCATTGTGTTGTCTCGGTATCGGGATTCAGGACTTGCCAACCGGTAAGAAAACCGATCCCTTTTTCCCGTTTTAGCATGCAGCGGACATCAATCGGGCATGGCGCATTGAAGAGTAAGGACGAGATACCAATTGACGGCGCTGAGTTCACTCCCCATTGCTTAGGATCCCATTTTCGAGTTCTGAGTTGATGCTGCAACCAAACTCGACTAGATTGTGGAGGATTGGGCAAGCTAATTTCTATTTGAAACTTGTTTTCATCTAATCGCCGTAAGAAGAGCAAACAATTCAAGGGGGCCGTATTATCAGACGCAGAGCCTACGAGTTCATTTGCTCTCCGATTACGGGGCGTACCGCTCGGTGGCTTTCGCTCCTGGTTGCCTACCGCTTCAAGAATAGCACGGCGTGCGGTTGTTTCGGCAAGAAGATCAGTGCGAATACGCAATAGTGTATTCAACGACAGGAACGGTTTATCGTAATCACTCTGTAAGACGTAGCGGGCAAGGTGCGCGGGAATACTCTCACTCTTGAGCCAATTGCTATAGCGATTGGAAGCCGTATCAACGGTCGCTTGGCGCAGAAATCGCATCAAGGAATCGTCATCATAGTTTTGGATATGGCCCGGAAGCATCCTAAGCGTCTCCGCAAAAGGTATCCGCATATCGAGTGGCAACACGGCATTTGTGATTGGCCATGCTATATGACAATACTTACGATGCCAAGGAGTATCTGGCGGCTTTGCAACCCCACATTCGCTGGTTGATCGCTCAAAGAACTTCGAAAGCTGCCGACGAGAAGCATAATCAAAATGAACCCCTAGCTTCCGCTCAAGTCTGGGCCAATAGTCTGTTCCATTACCCTCATAAACATAACCTTCTTCAGAGGCCACTACCAAAAGCGGTAAGTATCGCGCAGCCCACCACCAACCATGATCTGCCAACGAGTAGCGCTGTAGACAATCTCTAACCGAACTTACCGCACGCTTGTACTTGTCTTCTTCGATCTCGTGTTCAAGAAGAAATACTCCAAGCCCCAAAGCAGAGCGATTCTCAAAAAGGATCGAAAAATGTTCTTGCAGTTTCTTGTGGAGTTCGCATAGATCATCTGCGAAGAACTGTTTTCTGAGGCCTTGCGGTACTTCCGAAACCAGTGCCGGGCCATCATCCGCTTCAATTGACTTGAAGTGGTCCGATAATTCGTCGTTACAAATACTGCAAGGTTCTTGAACTTCTTCCGACTTGAGAAGTATCGGGCTACCGAGTTTAACGAGTGAATTGAATTCATTTGGAGCCGATGAGACGGTTTCATTTTGATCGCTAGATGTGGTAAACAACTGCGTAGATTTCCCGTCGTCACTTCGAGTCTCAACGAATGGTTCTACGAGATCACTAGATGCTGGACTAGTATTTGTCGGACTGCCTTGCGAGTCTTCATTTGTAATGAAGGAGCCTACTTCCGACTCAATTTGCCTACCAGCGCTGAGATCTTCGATTTCAATTGCTTCAGGTTCGATCGTATCAGGATTCACCATGCTGTTGATGGAATCGCACTCGGGCAACAAGCTATCGACCGATTCGTCTAAGGGGGTCGTCGAAGTTTCCATCCCGTCCGCGCTCGATTTTGGAAACTCAATGTCGATTTCTGGTTGCAACTCCGCATGAGTCTCCGGGGAGTAGGTGATCCTTGTTAACTCAGGATTCACCAAAAATCTTTCTGCGTAGGAATCGCTTGCGGAGAGCTTTTCTCGCAATGCATCACACTCAGATTGGATAGCTGCATTTCTTGTAGAAAGTAAAAGGAACTCCGCTTGAATAGACTTCAATTCTTGTTCCAAGCTAAAGTCCCCAGAGACAAGAACTTCAGTTTCGGATTCAATTGCAGAAGAGAGTCGCTTAATAGCACTCGAGAACACGGATATCTGTTGCTTTATAACTTCAATCGCATTTGCATTCTGTCCAACTCGTTGTCGCAATTCATTTAGTTCTGCAGATACACCAGCGATTATTGCGTGAGTATCTTCTTTGCTTTGCATGTTTTGGTCTACCGACAAGTGGAATCTACCGAGTCATAGCTAACGAAGTACGAGTGCATCGTGCAGGGGTATTTCGCCGCGTCGTGCGGCGAAGGTTTATCGCATAGTGCCAAAGTCGGAATGGAAGGGAACAGATCCTCGCGAAGGAACCGCTCCGCACTCCGACTTCAGACTTAACGACGCTCAGGTTGCACCTCTGCAGAGCCTCATCCTTCGTGAAGATACTGTTGTTGTAATCGCTTACAAGCCGCTAGGCAACTTGTTTCGATGCAGCCCGTTACTCTTGACGCAATCTGCGAACCGCCTCCAGTTTTCTGTTGTGTTTTTGCGATCACCTCAGTCCCTGGCTATCGCATCGGCAGTGAACAGTTTGCTCTACACTCGTATTTGGGAATGCCGGCATCCTTGCAAAGTTTACACCAAGGCTGCTGATGTCTCAATATAAGTGTAACGGCGATTCCTAGGTATTGAAGAATATTGATATTTCTCGAAAATCGCAACCTCGGCCCGTTTCCCGAATGGTAAATTGATCACCATTCGTTCGGACGACATCCAGTCGCCGCAATTACAGTTTAGAACCCTTAATAGCGCATATGTCGCGATAGCGACGAATTTTTCATGAAAAATCGCAAGACCGTCGTCGTTTTCTCCGGTGGGCTCGATTCAACAACGTTGCTTTACCATCTAATAGCCCTTGGCCACGATGTGAAAGCAATCTCTTTCGATTATGGCCAGCGTCATCGTAAAGAACTTGATGCTGCAAGAAAGATTGCGAAACATCTGTCTATTGAGCATCGCATCGTTGACGTTTCTGGACTCGCGTCCATCTTCGGTTCGAATGCTTTAACTAATCAAGACACTAACGTGCCGCATGGGGAATATTCGCCGGAAACGATGCAAGTAACCATCGTTCCTAACCGTAATATGATTATGATTTCTATCGCGACAGGGTGGGCGATAACGTCTTGCTACGATTCGGTTGCCTTCGGAGCACACTCAGGCGAGTATACCCCGTACCCCGACTGCCAACCTGCTTTCGCTGCGGCGGTAAACGCAGCAACCCACGCCTGCGATTCTAATCCCATCGAAGTGCTTGCACCCTTCGTACGTTGGTCGAAAGGAGATATTGTCATACGAGGTAAAGACCTCGGTGTGCCGTTCGAAATGACCTGGAGTTGTTACGAAGGTGGTGCTGAACCGTGCGGCAAGTGTTCAACATGCCTCGATCGCATCATGGCATTCAATCAAATGCCCTAAACCTAAAAGCGTACATCGACGCTATCGAATTAGCCATTTTCCCGGGTCGTGCGGATTATGGGAGGGTACCTATTTCTTCTTGGGCAACTAACTACATGCACGCCGCTTCGCGGCGTGAAGACTGGCAACGTCCGCTTTATCGCGCAGTTCTTGCTCCCAATTCCAGCGGACTACTTCCGGATGATCCGCTGGCCACCGACCTGGAGGGAGTTCCAAACGCTTCACTATTCCACGTAGCGTTTGCGTGATAATGCTCTCATAACACATCGAAAAATCGAGGATTAACCGCAGGATTCTTCGTGGGCGCTGAGGTTCAGTGTTTTCCATATAACTCGGTCAATCCGAAACTCATCACCTCGGAGGCACAGGGGAATATGCCACAGTCCGTAGTAATGAGGGTGTACGCCGAAACTACCGTTGACGATTGATGCTGCGATAGAATATTGGTAGCGTCTCGTGTCCCCAAGTTTCGCTTCTCCGTCAAGCAACATCTCCATTTCGAGGTTCTCGGTAAACGCCAAGTCAGGTTTATTCATCAAGTTCGCTCTCTATTGGACTTACTCGCTTTGCAAGGGACATTTGATACTTCGCAGTGACGACTCGCTACCCTTGCGGCGATTCAACGCGATCCAAAATCACGATCAAGAAGGTAGCGACGGGACCAAGAAACAAGGACGCGACCCACCAAAGCAAACCGCTGCGGTTCTTGCTCTGCGCAAGACCCGCATTGATCAAGGATAATGTCCCCAAACCTACAAAAAACTCTGCTTGGCCGCTCATCGGTTGCTCCCCAATTTGGAATTCTATTCGAACCGCTCCAGCGCGATGATGCTGTTTGTCCGATCTGAAGTTGCGTACAAAAACGCACCTAAGAGTTTAGCGGGTCTTGATAAAAGAAACCCGAGCATGACAACAAAAGAACCTGGACGTATCCGAACAAACTTTAGAACGGTCGGGATAATCGGCTAAGCGAATGACGGGTCTCTATGCGCCAGTGTACTCGCAACCACTTGTGCATGTCTCTGAAACTCGGATTTTCACAAGTCCCGGTAGCGTGGGTTTTAGTTCGTTCCAAATCCAGATCGCAAGCTGTTCGCTTGTTGGGTTCTCTAGACCAGGAATTTCGTTCAAGTAGTAGTGATCTAATCGATCGAGTATTGGCTTGAAAGCCACCTTTATGTCGGAGAAATCCATAACCCAACCGACAGGTTGTTGGACAGGTCCATCGACAAAAATCGTCACGCGAAAGGAATGGCCATGAAGCCTGGCACATTTGTGGCCTTCGGGTACGTTGGGAAGTCGATGGGCTGCTTCGAATGAAAACTCTTTATAGATCAGCATGATGGCCTATGGGATCCCTAAAATCTTGTGCGTTTGCAAACTTAACTTCCACTTCGGATGCCGTTTGCAGTACTCCATTGCTGCTACGGAATTCTTCTCCCGCATCGCGCCATCCATCGGCTGGAGATAAAAATGCTCGAAGTCACATGAGGCAAACTCACTAGGTGAAAGTCCAACCTGCGGGAATACAAGCTTCAACTCGTGACCTCTTGTGATCACTAATGGAGCACCTGACTTCGGACTACAGCAAAGCCAATCGATACCATCTGGCGCTGCAATTGTACCGTTAGTTTCCACTGCAATTTCGCATCCATGCTGGTGCAATTCATGCAAGAGTTCGGCATCTACTTGTAAAAGTGGTTCTCCACCAGTGAGCACAACAAACGGCCTGTAATCGGAATTTTCTGCGCCCCAGACGCTGCAGATTTTCTCGACAAGCAAAATCGCGTTGTCGAATTTCCCACCGTTCTCGCCGTCCGTTCCAACGAAATCCGTGTCGCAGAACTGGCAAATCGCTTTCGCGCGATCCTGTTCGCGACCACTCCACAAATTGCAACCAGTGAATCGACAGAAAACCGCAGGGCGTCCGCTATGGAAACCTTCCCCCTGGAGTGTGTAGAAAATCTCTTTGACGCGGTAACTCACGCTAATTCCTCCCGCGATTTATAGAGAATGGGATCTCTCACACCGATTTCCTTGAAGCCATCTAGCCTTATCAAGCATGCATCACAACGTCCACACGCACCTGCCTCAGACGCATTGTAGCAACTCGATGTAACTGAGAAGTCGACGCCGAGAGAAAGTCCTTGTCGAATGATTTCCGTTTTTGTCATCGTGATCACAGGCGTGTGGATACGAATCCTGTGCGTGCCACCTTCCACACCGGACTTTGTTGCTAAGTTCGCCATGTGTTCAAACGCATTGATGTATTCAGGACGACAGTCTGGATAACCGGAATGATCCAGTGCATTTACGCCGATGAAGATATCGCGACAGTCGATTGATTCCGCATACGCTAAAGCATAAGACAGGAATACCGTGTTCCGAGCGGGAACGTAGGTGATTGGGATTCCACTGGACATCTGATCAACGCTGCGATCTACAGGCACTGCGATATCCGAAGTTAATGCAGAACCGCCAAATTGGCGCAAGTCCAATTCCACAAACACATGCTTAGCGCAACGATTTTTCACGCCGATGGCAGATGCCATCCGCAATTCATATTCATGACGTTGTCCATAGCGAAAGGACATGGCGTGAACGGTGAATCCCTCGCGCTGCGCGATTGCAAGGACAGCAGCAGAGTCGAGTCCACCGCTCAGCAGTACAACGGCTTTCAAGTTATTTGTCATTCCTCGATACCTATCCGCACCATAAGAGTGAACGCTATCATTCAGATGTATCGTACCAAGCCAACCGAATTACTGCAATTTTTTCAAGAATCTTTGTGTGCAGTTTTTGCCTTTTTTGTCGATTCATGTATTCTACAGTTTAGGGATTATTTGGCTTTGCTTGGGATCACAGTTTTAGCAACAAGGGCGCAGCGATGTTGAATATCGTGGTCACCTGTACCAAGCGGAAGTCCGTTGCACCCGCCGATGGTCTATCCCTGCGTGATGCCAACGGAAGAAATGCAAAAGCAATCGTTAAAGAGTGGATACGCCGACTCCAGTGCCATCGACCTGACAAGGTTATAGCGAAAGATCTTTACCAAGGAGATCACTGGCAGGTTGCTAATTCACTTCTGAAAGCAGACGTTACGAAGAGCACGGTGAAACTGTGGGTCTGCTCTGCAGGTTACGGATTAATCCCGGTTTCAGTGCCTATCGCTCCGTATTCTGCAACATTCTCAAAAAACCACCCCGATTCCGTCATCGATCGGCTTGGGGATAGTCTCGACGTGCTTCGGTTTTGGTGGGAGTCACTCGCGGAGTGGAGTGGTCCTGTTGCAGATTCGCCTCGCACCCTAACGGAAATTGCTTCCAGAGACCGAGGATCACGAATCTTGGTCGCAGCATCAGACCAGTATCTTCAAGCAATGCGGTCTGATTTGGAAGGCGCAAGAAGTTCGCTAGGAGACGCGAGGCAGTTGGTCATTTTCTCAGGTAGCGGAAATCTATCGGGGGAACTTTCCAGCAACCTTGTTAGTTGCGATGCTCGAATGCAAAAGTTGCTTGGTGGTTCGCTGATGTCTCTAAATATCAGAACCTTACGGTGGGCGATTACGGGATCAGAGGTTGGTCAAATTACTCCTGAGTCCGTTCGCGAGAAACTCTCGAAGTGTGTTCAGCAGCAACCCGTGATTCAGCGGAATTCCCGTACGACGCTTTCTGATGATCAGATCAAGACTTTCATAATTGATAATCAGCATTTGGAACGCCGGGCGTCTGCGACGACAATGCTACAAACGCTACGATTGCGTGGGTATGCTTGTGAGCAAAAGAGGTTCAAGGCACTGTTTTCCGAATCGATGGAGGCACTGCATGGCTAGTCCGACAAAGCACATTAAGCGACGCGCTTTGAAAATTGAGCAAGACCCGAAGCATCCACTGATAGTATTCAGCCTCACGGGGGATGACTTATCCAGGATTGCGGAAATCTCCCGAATATCTCGCGATGATGCGGGGAAACTGATTGGGTACCAAAGACCCGAGGTAAAGAAACACATTCAAGATATTGTCGATTATCTTGATTCCGGTGATGTCCTTTTTCCGAACGCAATCATCCTAGCACTTTCGTCGCGTGCAAAGTTTACGAGTAGTCGAGGTCCAGAGGTTGATGACGGTTGTGCTGTCGCCGGAACGATTGAGATCCCAATTCCTCAGGGAGACGAAGCAAAACCCGCATGGATTGTCGACGGTCAGCAACGAACGCTCGCCCTTTGTAAGAGCAAGAAGAGCAAGCTTGGCGTGCCGGTTTGCGCGTTCATTGCCGACGACGTCCCCATTCAGAAAGATCAGTTCTTTCGGATCAACACAACAAGGCCTCTACCACGTGGCTTAATCAGCGAACTTCTTCCGGAAGTTTCGACAAATCTTCCATCACGATTGGCGAGCAAACAAATACCTGCAGCTGTAGTTGAATGGCTCGCAACGGATGCAACTTCGCCGTTTTGCCGTATCGTCCGCCGTTCCTCGATGAAAACGGAAGATGTGGTGAAGACGGTCATTGCCGATTCGTCCTTGATCAAAATGGTGGAAGAGAGCATCGGGTCGCCTACTGGGTGTCTGTATCCGTTTCGAAACGTTACGACCAATCAGACCGACTTTGATGGCATCTTCCAAGTACTCGTAACGTATTGGACCGCAGTTCGAAATGTCTTCCCGAACGCATGGGGAAAAACACCTGAAAAGAGTCGGCTTATGCATGGTGCGGGCATTCGCTCGATGGGACGCCTCATGGATAAGATCATGCCCAATATCAAGAATCGCGGAAAGAAAGGGATCCAAGACGTTGAGAAGGAATTATCTCTAATCGCACCGTCATGTCACTGGACTAGCGGAAATTGGGAGGCGATGAATGGAATGGCATGGAACGAGATTCAGAATGTCCCGAAGCATATCCAATTGCTTTCCTGGGTAGTAATTAACCTGTATTTACAAGCAAAGAAGTAGGTCGCATGCAGTTCTTTTTCCCAGACAGTCAAGATCTCGTTGACCCGAGTTTTGACTTTGAAACCGAGAAGCGAAGTGAGACACGCATCCGCCAGCGCGATGACTTGTATGCGCATGAGGTCTTCGTAAAACCCCCTTACGATGGCATGCTTGTTTCAAAAGCAATTGTCGAAGGAACGGGAGCGTCGACAGGTAGATACACACTTGGGCAGCAACGTCGGTTTTCGGTCGAGGGGGTGAAAGAGTTCTTGCGGATTCCGAAGGGCATGAAGGTCATGGGTGATTGCGGTGCATTCACCTATGTGAAAGAACCAACTCCTCCTGTATCTGTCGACGATGTGATTCGTTTTTATGTAGATGCAGGTTTCGATATCGGTGCGTCCGTAGACCACATCATTCTTGCGTACAAACCTGAATGGGATTTCAACATACCTGGTAATGATACAGTGCCAGAAGACTGCAGGCAGCGCCAAGAATTGACCATCGATCTTGCGAGGGAATTCATCGGGAAGTGCCGAAAGGGAAAACTTCCTTTCGAGCCCCTGGGTATCGCGCAAGGTTGGAGTCCCAAGTCTTACGCCCGAGCTGTGAGCGCCCTTCAGAAAATGGGATTCTCGTACATTGCGCTCGGAGGAATGGTTCCACTGAAATCAGTAGAGATCCTACAAGTGCTTGAGGCGGTAAGTCCCAAGCTCTCGGGGAGTACGCGTCTTCATCTGTTTGGTGTATCCCGCCTGGACCACATCGAAGAGTTTTCTAAGAGAGGGGTGGTTAGTTTTGATAGTACGTCACCTCTAACCCAGGCATTCAAAGAAGACCATGACAATTACTACGGTACCGACCGCCGCTATAGTGCTATACGAGTGCCGCAAGTCGACGTGAATGTGCAATTGAAGAATCGAATCCTTTCGGGGGAAGTGAAGCAAGGAGACGCCTTTCGTTTAGAGTCAGGTTGCCTTGAGGCGCTCCAATTGTTTGACAAGAAGAGATATCAGCGGGAGCGGTTGATTGAATTGCTAATTGAATACCAGCACCTGTATGGTGGTAAGCGAAACTACGCGGCCGAATATGACGAGATTCTCCGCGATAAGCCGTGGAAGGAATGCAAATGCGAAGTATGCCAAACCATTGGTATTCACGTTGTGATTTTCCGTGGAGCGGAGCGCAACCGGCGACGCGGCTTTCACAACGTGTTTGTCACCCACCAACGATTGAAGAAAATTCGAAGCAAGATAACCAGATCAACACCTTCGCAGGAGAACTAGCATGACAAAGCGATCCGGCAAAAGCAGAAACATTTTACGACTATCTGCATTGGAGATTACGCAGGGAAAAGATCGCAGGCTTTACTGCTTTGCAGTGGATGGGAAACGGCTTCACGATTTCTGCACTGTTTCAAGAGTGAGTCGATTCGAGGGAGAAAATCTCCATGGTTATCAGCGACCAGAGGTTGTGTCCCACATCAATCAAATCAAGGACTACTTAGAATCCGAGAATCCGATTCTCCCCAACGCGATCGTGGTGGCGTTTGACGAAACGGTTCGGTTTCATCCCAATCCTAAGTCAGCAAACGATTCGCCGTATTCGCGGAGCGGCACATTAGAGATTCCGGTTGGTATGGAGTTGTTGGACACGGAAAAGCCAGGATGGATTGTGGATGGTCAGCAACGATCAGCGGCATTAAGAGATGCAAGAATCAAAGAATTCCCCGTTTGCGTTGTCGGTTTTATTGCCGATGGTCTAGAGGAGCAGCGACAGCAATTTATCTTGGTAAATGCAACTAAGCCACTCCCGAAGGGTCTAATCTATGAATTGCTCCCTTCAACTGAGGGTAAACTTCCATTGGCACTTGCACGACGGCGATTGCCATCTCTATTGGCGGAGCGATTGAACTACGATCCCGGTTCGCCGTTAGAAGGGATGATTCGAACACCTACAAATGGAAATGGTGTAATCGCCGACAATTCGGTTCTGAAGATGATAGAAAATAGCTTAACCGACGGTGTTCTTTACAACTATTCAGACTCAGAGGAACAAGTGCAAACCTTAAAGGACTATTGGGAAGCCGTATCACACGTATTTCCAGAAGCTTGGAAGTTACCAGCGAAAAAATCGCGTCTAATGCATGGTGCTGGATTTGTCTCGATGGGCTTTTTGATGGATACAATCGCGGATATAAATCGGAAAAGTAAAAGCCTGAATTACAAGATTTTCAAAAAAGAACTGATGGCTGTAAAACAAATATGCCATTGGACGGAAGGAGCCTGGAAATTCGACTCTGACAATACGCTAAAGTGGAACGAGGTCCAGAATGTACCTCGCCATATACAACTACTGTCGGCCTACCTCATTTCAAACTATAAGCAAAACAGAAACTTATAAACTCCTCCAAACGCGTTCTCTCGCTGCATACCTCAGTGACGATTTCCCATCGATTAAATGTAACCTACCCGTATGATCCATACGCCAGTAGAAAATTTCAAGTACCTCTTTGAAGTAATATGGAACTGCATCCCAGACTGACAAATCGCCTTCAGAGCAAACGAGAACCGGGATAACTTTCGACACCGAAGGTCCAAACCGCAGACGATCTGCAACTGAACGTCCTCTTTGGTAATATCTTAAAATCTGGCCAAGTGCTCTGTCATCGATCCCCTCTTTCTTTATTTCGATAATGAATACGGTTCCACCGGAAAGACTTGAATAGCCAACGATATCTGGAATGTGGGAATTCCCAGATATAACCTTTGCGACAAATGATTCATGGAAATCAGTCGAAGGAGTTGGTCCAAATCCTTTGAAGTACTTTTCTTCGAGGTTTATTTTGCCTAAATGACCATGGTCGAATTCGTTCCAAAACTCAAAAAGATATCGATGCAGGAAATCCTCATTGAACACATTTCCGTGGCGGAGGACCAAATGCATAAATCCGCGAACTCGATTTCGTATCAAATCATTTTCGCTTTCCAAAAGTTTCGGTATCAACTTGAGTATGTTGCTAACGATGCGTAGTTCGCCGTCCGAACTTTCCCCTCTGTACAGAAGGGGAACAGATACGCGACTCACGATGTTCTCGTCACCCTCTAGCGGACAGGTTCGGATGATGCATTTGTTCTGAAGTATCAGTCTTTCAGCAGATTCGCGACTAAGCATCTTTACGTTGTTTTAAAATGAAATTTGCGGTTGCCTTATCTTGCTTTTCTTGGTTTTCAAAACTCGGATGAAAAAGTGCAACCTCGATTTCCGATGCTGTTTTCTTTAAGGCTTTCGCCGCTGGTAATTTAATCTCGAAAACAGCTCTCCAGCGAAGAATGTCTTGATACTCAGGATCAATGTACGAGCGATCTATTTCCACCTTTGTTGCATAATAACCGCCATTTTTCCCTTTCTTTGTCAATGACTTCAATTCCTCACCGGCGTCGATGTCAAGTCGAACGCTGTGTTCATTTACGTCATTCATGGTTGACGGAAGAAAAAAGTATCCGTAAACCACACAGTATGATTCTTCTTCCTGTGCGTATTTAATTGGTTCGGATTCTCCGCTGAGGGGTACTACATCGCCCAAATCATCACTAAGCATATGCATTACAGCATCGCGATTGAGTTGTAGCACATCCAGAAGGTAGTCGTAAATCGTATTTATAGTTTTGGTTTGTACTTGAATATTGATCGTGTCGTCTTCGTTCAATGTTGCAATAGAAACGCCGTAATCCATCACCTTGAAAAGGTCTGGGTTTGCTTTTTGAAAAAATTTTCCGTCTGCTGATATATTATGGCGTGTTTGCAATCTGGTTATTACATCTTGCCAATTATCCATCCGGCGGATGTACCCACCTAGTCGTGAAAACGCTTTAATAAATGAGTTGTGGTTGGCGACATCGATTTTACGGAGGAGATTGTTTTGCTTCGTTGCTTGATCTCTGGCCTCTTGTAGCAGGTCCTCTGAAGTCGATGGAGAGTCAGTGTTGTAGTTGTCTACGGCTTTTTTGATGTATTCGTTATAAAGGTTGCGAAACGGGTGGTATTCCTTCTCGCCATCACCAAGATTCGCGCGAACGATAAGGGAGTCGGCAAGTTGATAAAAGAATTCGCAATAGTACTCAGATAGTTCGGCTCTTAATTCTTCGTCGTCGCGTGCTTGTTTTATTTCCTTCGAGCTAAACATCTCGCCGATAGACGATACGAAAACAGACATTGTGAGTAGCGTGTGTTTGTCATTTTGATTCGAACTGACTTCTATATTGTCGACAAAGAATTGGCGACTCGTTCGGTCGTAATCTTGAATTGCATCTTTTAGTGCTCCTATGGGGGAACTCACGTCCATTTCTTTTTGTTTTGCGGCCGATATTTTCTTCTGCTTTGAATTCAATTCGGAGAAAAGCTCCTTCTCCTTTTGTTTGTCAAGCGTGTAAAGCTCGACGGAGAACTCGTATTTTGGAGAGTATGTCGGGTACTTTTCTCGATTCAACTGATACTGGCGAAAGGATTCTACGATCCCAAGATGACGGTGCGCAGAATCCGTTAGATAGATTGCATCCGTATCGAAACAAAGCCGCCATTTCGGTTGTTTCCCGTCAATTTCTATTTTCTGAATCTCAAAGAAATCCTTGATTTTTTTCCCCTGAGGTCTAACGTTCCAGGTGAGACATCCAAGGTAAAGCCTGGGTACCATTTCGTTGTTTGGGGACAGTAATGTATTTGCTATTTCCATGATCTTGCGGGAGTTCTGTAGTAAGAATCCCTGGCTATCCTTACCCCTCTGTATTTCTGGGTCAATGCGGATTGTAGAGTGTTCGCTGATGCGAAATGGCGAATTCTTACCGTTACCTTTGCGTTCGTACTGAAGCCAAAGTGCTAGTTGTTCGATCGTAACCCGAAGAACATATTTGGTTTGAAGTGGTGCCGTAGTGGGTAATGATTCGTTGATACACCCTAGTAGTTCAGCTTCAATTCTCATTTGATTTGTCCTCTGCCCAGTTACAGGCGGTTGTAGGGGGGGCCCAGGTTATCGGATCTGTTACACAGTTTTACACAGAATTCGCCGTATGTAGGCATTCATGCTCGGTTTATTTTCCTTCCTTTCGTGACACCTCTGGTCACCACGCAAAATTTTTCCGGAATAATCAGAAAATTCATCACTTGGATGGCGTCATTAAAAGTTATGGCTTTTTCGGAATCGCGCGATGATCTCCCTCGCGATCTAAGTACTCGGCAAGTCGCCAGTCGATGAGCTCGCGGACTTGCATTCGGAAACTTGGATCACTCACTAACCCCTCACCCCCTACCCAACGGAACTCCCCGCCTACATACTCGAAATAGACTCGGCCCTGCCCTGCCCCTTCCCCTGTCCATGCCTTGATCGGATTGCTCTCTAAATGCTTCTTCAATTTCGCATCGCTGGCGAGATTCGT
>Ga0315899_10004317_pt1 | contig 15382 bp, 14 predicted proteins | sample LakEriMetagenome_2_FD_203518 | JGI IMG/M metagenome (GOLD analysis project Ga0315899, IMG submission 203518) | Freshwater fungal communities from buoy surface, Lake Erie, Ohio, United States - Buoy 4 MA112 | ecosystem: Environmental > Aquatic > Freshwater > Lake | place: USA: Lake Erie, Ohio... | reverse complement strand
GTCGACCCTCGTCCGTTTCGTTGTTAGCAACGGGTTGTTGTTTGCCAAAAAAGTTGAGCTGTAGTCGGCTTGGATTAATGCCCTTTGCTGTTAAGTACTCAATCACTTTTTGAGCCCGGCGCTTGGAGAGCTCCAGATTGTAGCCATCCGGGCCAACAACGTCAGTGTGTCCTGAAATCTCCATGTACATGGAACGGTTTTTTCTCAGAAGAGTGAAAACCTCTTCCAATTGCTTCATGGCATCATCCGTTAAAACGTCTGCGTCGAAGTCGAACAGAATAGCATCGAGTCTTATTTTTTTGTATTCAGAAAGTTCGAGAGGAGGATCTACTGCAATGCTTGCCAAATATTCATTCTCACAACTGCATTCCAATTTGTTTTGAATGGGCCGAACCTTCACATCGTCGATGTATACATACGCCCACTTGCCATAACTATTCGATTTTAAATCTTCTGTGCGCCGAATAATTTTGAGTTCTTTATCGCTCAAAAAGTTACCGATGGTTAGAAATTCTTCTCCTCCTTTGGCGGTGTAGACATCGGATAATAACTGCCACTCTTCATTTTCATCGAGCATGTTAAGGCGAGGGTTATTCATAGAAGCGGTAAATGCAAGTACAGTTTGCAAATTGCTTTCAATTTTTTTTTCGCTGAGAAGAATACCAAGGCCGTCGGTTACATAATTACAGTAGTCTGCTGCATTGAAATGCATTTCTATACATACCGTTTCACCTTTTATTAGAGGTCGCGACAGTTTTGTTTGGAGGTATTCTCGGTAGTTTTTTTTATCGATAGTATAGGTGACAAGTCCGGAATAACCCTCTCCGTCTTTGGCAGGTTGTTGCCCAAACAAATTATTGGGAACCCCTACCTTGTCGCTGCAGCTATGAAAGTAATCGGGTGTGCCATCGGTAGCCTGCCACCAGCCCGCAATTGTATTCAAACTTTGTTGGTTGAATGTTCCCGGGCAATACGATTTTGTTTCGAAGTTACCATTGCTTACAAGATTCTGCGCAGGACCAATGTTCCACGTAACAACAAATAGAATTAGCACAATGAATTGAACTTTCATCTTAGCGAATAACTGAAAACGAATCGTTCTATTTCACTCGACCACAGTTCGTTTTAAGTAATATGCTGTGAACAAAAAAGAGGCTGCCTCGAAATAGCGAGACAGCCTCTGATTGAATCTAATCTAAATTTTATTTAACCTTGAAAGCAACCCTGCGATTTTGAGCCTTCCCCATAGGGGTTGTTTTGTCGGTTGCAGGCACGGTGTTGTCTTTTCCAATCACACTGATGTTTGCGGCCGAGGCACCATTGTCAACCAGGAACTGCTTGATGGCTTCAGCCCTTCTCAAAGCAATGCCGGAATAGATTTTCTTCGTCTTGGTCTCATTTTGCTCATCATTGTCGCTATGCCCGGTGAGCTCAATTTTTAATGACGGGTTTGATGAAAGGAGTTTAGCCATTTCTGTTAATTCTGCTTCGAACATGGCGGGAATTTCAACGGACAGGTACGAAAACCAAATGGAGGTTGAATTCACAATCTCAGTCGGTTTCATGTCAACATTTTTCGCGGTGGTTCTGCTATATATTAAATCGGGGTCGCGGTCTTCTGTTTTGCCGCAAAAACAGCCATCTACTGACTCAACTTCGATTACTTCGATGTTGTCGATGTAGTAATAAACATCCGGCATTATCATGCCCTCTTGGGTTGTTGGTTTGATGACCTTCTCTAACTTGATGTCGTCTTCCTGACCAAAGCAACCGATGATGAAATATTCTTCTTTACCGGTCGACAAGAAAGTGCCGCAGATAGTTTCCCATCCACTCATTGTTACGATGGGGGCATTGCTTTTTTCGGTAATCTGCGGAAGGAATGTGAGCGCATTGGTATTGGCATTTTGAATTTTTCTATCGCTCAAATACATACCGACATTGTTGGCTCCCCACTTGCTGAGTTCGGCTAGACTTACGTTGAATTTTATGCAGTAGGTTTTGTCTTTCGTCAGTTTTTTGGTGAATTTGCCTTGTAAGTAGCTTCTTGTTTTTTTAGGGTCTTTCGTGAATGCTCTAAATCCCGCATATCCACTGCCTTCGAACGCTTCTTCTGTACCCAAATCATTTTTCGGAATAGCAACCTTAGATGCTTTCGCCATACTGTTGAACAAATCAGCTTTAGCTTCATTGGGAGAGCCCCAGTTCTTCAGCATCAAGGGCAGTTGACCATAAGTCTTAAGCAACTTCACGTCTTCAATTTCAAAGCTTGGATCTAACACAAGATTGCTCGGTGCTGCTGCAGCATCAGTTGGGGTTTCTTTGGCCGCTGTGCCTGTTTTTGTGGTAGCGGGCTTAGATGTTGTCGCTGGTTTTTTTTGCTGTGCTGAAATGCTTGTGCAGAAAACGAGCAACAAGAGAATTAGACTGTATTGTTTCATGATCGGTTGAATTGGTGTGCTTGTACGGTTTGAATAAATAGCTTGAGCTTTTCGTGGTCAATGTCAGGATAAACCCCGTGCCCAAGGTTGGCAATATACTTCTGAGATCCGAATTGGTCAAGCATTCGCTTGGTTTCTGAAATGATGAATTCCTCTGATCCGTATAGTACAGCGGGGTCTAAATTACCTTGAAGTGTTTTGTCGGGCCCTGCCATTTGTCGGGCAAATGCCTGAGGGGTATGCCAATCGATGCCCAAGGTGCGACATGGCAGTTTGCCCATTTCTTCCAACGAAAAGAAGGCACCCTTAGCGAAAACAGTCATGGGAACTGTGTCAATAGCCTTGCATATTTCTTCGATATAGGGCAATGCGAATGTGTTGTACGTGTCTTTGTTGAGTATGCCGGCCCAACTGTCGAACAGTTGAACCATGTTGCAACCGCAAGCTATTTGTTCTTTCAAATAGACGATGGTCGCATCTGTAATTTTGCGAAGCAATCGATGTGCCAGTAGTGGATTACTCGATAGCATCGCTCTCGACAATGAGAATGTCTTTGATCCTCGGCCTTCGACCATGTAACAGAATATCGTCCATGGCGCACCGGCAAATCCGATGAGCGGAACCCGGTTGTTGAGGTCTCGCTTGATTATGGTTATGGCATCGAACACATACTTGAGATTTTCGAGCACATGTTTTGTTGAGAGCTTGTCGACATCCGCCTGCGATTGAATGGTGTTTTCGAAAGAAGGCCCCTTGCCTTCATCCATGCGGTAGGGAAGTCCCATGGCTTCCGGAATTACGAGAATGTCGCTGAATAGAATTGCTGCGTCTACTCCAAGAATATCGACCGGCTGAATGGTAACCTCTGCAGCCAAAGAAGGGTTCATCAGTAAATTCTTGAAACTGCCGGCTTGTGTGCGTGTCGCTCTGTATTCGGCTAATACACGCCCGGCCTGGCGCATTACCCAAACGGGCACGCGCTCTGTTTCCTCGCCGCGTGCGGCACGTAGTATGAGGTCGTTCTCGATTTTCATGCGGTGCAAATGTAGAGGTGATAAGCGCCTCCTTACCTTCGGCCGACGATTTGACATTCTTATGACCTCAACCATTTTGCAAACATTCATGTACCCCATTAAATCGCTAGCGGGTATTGCTTGCGATTCGCTGGTGCTAACGGATAGGGGAGCATTGGGTGACAGGAGATGGATGCTCGTTGATAATCAGGGTCGATTTATTTCTCAGCGTGAATGGCCGCGACTGTGTCTCATGAAGGTTGCACGTTGTAATGAGGGGTTTGAAGTTGTCGCGAATAATGGTGATGGCATACGCCTGCCATTTGTGCTATCTCAAGGATCAAACATTGAAGTCGTAGTTTGGTCGGATACGGTATCGGCGATGCAAGCATCGAACGAAGTGAATAGCTTTTTTAGTCGCGCATTGGATATGCCGTGCAGCCTGGTATACATGCCCGATGAATCTCATCGATATGCAGATGCCTCTTATGCAGGCAAAGGTTGTCTTAATTCGTTTTCCGACGCATATCCCATCTTGCTCATTGGATCTGCTTCGTTGAATGAATTGAACAGGCGCTTACGTGATGGAGGACAAACGGAAATGGGTTGGGATCGGTTTCGTCCCAACATTGTAGTGCATACCCATGATCCTCATGTGGAAGATTCTTGGGCCGAATTTACTATGGGAGAGGTTATGGGAAGAGGCGTGAAGTTGTGCTCACGCTGCGTTATGACAACGGTCGATCAATCTTCGGGGGTGCCAGGGAAAGAACCGTTGCGAACGCTTTCGCAATACCGAACCATGAAAAATAAAATTATGTTCGGACAAAATGTAATCGCTCAACCGGGAAGAATTAGAATTGGCGATGCTGTGCGTGTTTCCAGAGTAGCCTTTCCGTCTAATGCAGAATTTTAAAAACCAGTTCTTTCATTAAATCACCATCGTCTGCAGAGGCGTTGTTCACTCCTTTCGATTTTTTATCGGTTTCACGAATGTATCCAATGATGCGCTCCACTTTTTGTGCGGTGAATTTGGAAGAAGCTTCCTTGTAATCATTGAGCGCCCAGGTTGTCATGCCTAGTTCAGCTGCGGCATTTCGCTTATCAGGTATAGATATGTAAGCTGCCAGTTTAGCGAAGTAATTATACAATGAAGGCAGCACCATTTGAATGGGATTCGATTTCGGATTGGCTTCGAAATAAGTGATGATGCGATTGGCCTTCATGACATCTTTTTGTCCGAGTGCTTTCTGCAACTCCCACACATTGTAGTCTTTGCTAATACCAATGTTTTGCTCAATGTGTTGGCTGTTTATTTCACTTCCGGCAGGCAGAATGATGGCCAGTTTATTAACGGCATTCACTACTTTACTCAAATCGGTTCCCAGGTATTCTGCCAGCAGTTGAGCAGCTCCGCCGTTTATTTTGAAACCACGTGTTTTCACGTAGTTTTCAATCCATTCGGGTAGTTTGTAATCTTTGATTTTCTGAGAGTCGAATACTACCCCCGTTTTCTCGAGTTGCTTGTATACTTTCTTTCGCTTGTCGAGTGTTTTGTTTTTGTAATTGAATACAAGTAGCGTCGATGGTGTGGGCTGCTGCAAGTAATTCAACAGATGCTTCATGTCTTCATCATCATCTTCCTTCTTTCTGCTCTTCCATTCTTTCATGTCTTGCGCTTCCTTTACGATGACGACTTGTTTGTCGCCCATCATCGGGAAACTTTTGGCGAGTGACGTGACCTGCTCCATGGTAACATCGCGCCCGTATACAATGGTTTGCCCGAACGCTTTGCTCGCTTCATCTAGTACGTTATTTTCAATGTACTCGGTAACTACATCAATGAAGTAAGGCTCTTCACCCATCAGAAAATAGATGGGTTTGAAGTTTTTGAGTTCTATGTCGCGCAGGATGCGGAGATGTTCCATAGTTCAGTCAAATCGAAAATAAAGAGTGGGCGAAATTAATCCCAGCGAAGGTGTCGTACAGATTGTCCTTCATCGCGGATTTCCTTCAACGCGGCTATACCCACTTGAATGTGTTTATCGACAAAGTTGCTGGTTATTTTTTGATCACTCTCGCTGGTTTTCACTCCTTGCGGAATCATAGGCTGGTCGCTGACGAGCAATAGCGCACCCGTTGGGATTTTGTTTGCGAATCCGACAGTAAACAATGTTGCTGTTTCCATGTCGATGGCCATGGCGCGAATGCGGCGCAAGTATTCCTTGAATTGCAGGTCGTGTTCCCATACGCGACGATTGGTAGTGTAAACAGTGCCCGTCCAGTAGTCGAGACTGAAGTCGCGAATAGTAGATGAAACCGCGCGTTGCAGCGTGAAGGCAGGCATGGCAGGAACTTCAGCCGGGAAGTAGTCGTTGCTGGTTCCTTCACCACGAATAGCGGCTATCGGAAGTACAAAATCGCCGAGTTGGTTCTTCTTCTTCAATCCGCCACATTTTCCCAGGAAGAGAACTGCCTTCGGCATGATTGCACCCAGCAAATCCATAATTGTAGCCGCATTGGCACTACCCATGCTAAAGTTAATCATCGTAATGTCATCGGCAGTGGCCATGGGCATCGCTTTGCCACGACCAATGATTTCGACATTGTGCCACTCAGCGAATTTTTGAAGGTAACCATCGAAGTTCGTTAGCAGTATGTAGCTTCCGAATTGTTCGAGAGTGGCGCCTGTATAACGGGGTAGCCAATTTTTTACGATTTCTTCTTTTGATTCCATCTAGCGGTGTTCTTTGTTTCTTTGCTGAAGCATCTACTTCATTGTCAAAAGTAAACCTAAACGTGCAGAAGCTTCATTTCCCTCAACCTGATTTGCGTTTGCGCAAGGCAAATGATGCCTTTCAGGTTTGGGATGTGGTGAGGAAAAAATGGGTAGCGCTCACACCGGAAGAGTGGGTGCGGCAGCATTTGATTCACTTTCTTCGCGATCACCGAGGATGGTCTGATTCTTTGATGGCCGTTGAAAAAAGCGTTAAGTACAATGGGCTCAATCGGCGTCCTGATTTGGTGGTTTACACTCCAGACACGAGGCCGCTCCTGCTTGCAGAATGCAAGGCGCCTGAAGTGTCTATTAATCAGGCCGTGCTTGATCAGGCTGTGCTCTATCACCGCGCATTGGGCGTGTCTTATGTGCTTGTTACGAATGGTCTTCATACCTCTTGTTGTTTCATTAATCAGGAGGTATCTGCGATTCAATGGTTGAATGACATTCCATATGCGGTTGCATAGACTTTTTGCATATTACCGGCCCAGCGATGTATGGTGGGCACACTTCTACGATATTTGCCGCCAAATTTTAAAGCACGTATGAAAGTTGAATTGGATAAAATTCTATCCGTTGCAGGAAAGTCCGGAATATTCAAGTTGATCACCGGTGGCAGAGCAACGATTATTGTGGAATCGTTAGTGGATGGAAAACGCTTGCCCGTTCATCCAACTCAAAAGGTCAGTTCCTTATCCGACATCACCATGTTTACTTACGAGGAAGATGTGCCATTGCGTGAAATCTTTATGAAAGCTAAAGAAGCGTTTGCCGGAGGTCCTGCACCCGATGCAAAGAGCGAAGGCAAAGTGTTGCGTGATGCTATGAAGAAAATACTTCCTGATTACGATGAAGAGCGCGTTTATGAATCAGATATCCGCAAACTTCTCACTTGGTATAATATTCTTCAGGCGAAGGACATGCTTGATTTTGCCGAGCCCGACGCCAATGAAGAAGTTGCTAAGTAAAAACCTCAGTTTTTTCTGAAGCTGGAAGAAACAACAGGGTTTTTAGGATCTGCATAGTTGTAGAACCCTTCTCCTTTTTTATCGCCAAGTTTACCGGCCATTACCATGTTTACCAACAAGGGACATGGCGCGTATTTCGGGTTTCCGAACCCATCGTGTAGTACGCGCAAAATGGAAAGGCATGTGTCGAGCCCAATGAAATCGGCAAGGCGCAACGGGCCCATTGGATGTGCCATACCAAGCTTCATGATGGTATCAATTTCTTCAACACCCGCCGTTCCTTCATAAAGTGTGCAGATGGCTTCGTTAATCATCGGCATTAAAATCTTGTTTGCTACAAAGCCAGGGTAGTCATTGACTGTAACCGGAATTTTTCCAATAGCTTTCGAGAGCTCGGTTACCTGCTCAGATACTTCGTCTGTAGTTGAATAGCCGCGAATGACTTCTACCAATTTCATGACCGGAACGGGATTCATGAAGTGCATCCCTATCACATGTTGTGGGCGCTGTGTTGCAGCTGCAATTTGCGTGATGGATATGGAGGAAGTATTTGTAGCGAGAATGCAATGAGCAGGAGCGAATGAGTCGAGCTGACCAAAGATTTTCAGTTTCAAATCGATGTTTTCTGTTGCAGCTTCGATAATTAAATCGCGATCGGAACAAGCAGAAGCCATGTCGGTGCATAAGCTGATGTTAGCTAATGTCGTAGCTTTTGCATCTTCTGTAAGTGAGCCTTTGGCAATTTGGCGGTCGAGGTTTTTACTGATGGTGGCGAGAGCTTTATCCAAGGCTTCCTGCTTCACATCGATGAGGTTGACCGGATAACCAGTTTGTGCAAAAACGTGCGCGATTCCATTGCCCATCTGGCCTGCACCTACTACGGCGATTTTTTTCATAGCTCGAAATTTGACCGCGAAAATAGGGTGATTGATTGAATTTGCAGGAAGCACGGAATTTTCGCAGCGACTTCAATAATTTTACCCAAAACGAAAGCACTATGATTTCACCCAAGCGACTGTTTGACTTTGTCTACTACCAACAAGAACGGTATCCGCTGGAACGCATGATGACCTCGAAGGCGGGATCTGAGTGGGTCTGTATTTCAACACGCGATTTTATTGATCAAATGAATCAGGCTAGCCGCGGATTGTTGGCCTTGGGTGTAAAGCCTGGCGAACGTGTAGCCCTGATAACGCATGCTAACCGCCACGAATGGGATATTATGGATCATGCCATCATGCAGATTGGAGCGGTGGATGTTCCAATCTATCCGACGATGACTCCCGACGATTGCGAGTACATTTTGAATCATGCAGAGGCACGCTATTGTTTCGTTTCGAACGAAGAGCTATTTCGAAAGATAAAATCCATTCAATCGAAATGTCCTGCTCTGATAGAAGTATACACCTTCGATAATGTGCCGGGAGCTCATAATTGGACTGAACTTTTTTCTCAAGGAAATACAATTCCTCCTGAAGAAATAGAGCGATTGAGTATGGAGGTAAAGGAGGAGGACCTTGCTACGATTATCTACACTTCCGGTACAACCGGTTTACCGAAGGGCGTGATGCTCAGTCACCGCAACATTGCAAGTAACGCCATTAATTGTGAAGAACGTTTGCCACTGCTGGAAAAGGGGAAGAGTCATTGTTTGAGTTTTCTCCCCGTGTCGCACATCTACGAGCGAATGCTGCACTACATGTACATAGCCAATGGTATTCACATGTATCTGGGTGGCATGGATACAATTAAGGATGATTTGGCTGTTGCTCGTCCGCATATTTTCACTGGAGTGCCTCGACTATTTGAAAAGTTTTACGATGGGATTTATCAGAAGGGAATGGCGAATACAGGCATCAAGAAAAAACTTTTTTCGTGGGCTCATGATCTTGCCTTGCAGTGGGAGCCCGATGGAGCCAATGGCGCTTGGTATGAGTTTCAACTCGGGCTTGCGCGAAAGCTTGTTTTCAGCAAGGTGAAAGCGGCATTGGGACTTACTGAAATTCGCGGAGTGGCCTCGGGAAGTGCGGCACTTCAAACGCGACTCGCGAAGTTCTTTAACGGTGCGGGCATTCCCGTTTTGGAGGGATATGGATTGACAGAGACATCTCCGGTAATTTCCGTGAATACGCTGCGTAAGCCAAACATGCTGCGCCCCGGATCTGTGGGTAAAGTAATTTCGGACGTAGAGGTTCGAATTGCAGAGGATGGAGAAATCTTATGCAAAGGTCCGAATGTGATGATGGGTTATTATCGTGAGCCCGAGAAGACAGCAGAAGTTCTTCGTGATGGTTGGTTTGCGACCGGAGATATAGGAGAAATCAAGGATGGATTTCTTCGTATTACAGATCGCAAGAAGGAGCTCTTCAAAACTTCGGGAGGTAAATACGTTGCTCCTCAAGTGCTCGAGAACGCCATGAAGGAAAGCATTTACATCGAACAAATTATTGTTATTGGTGATGGACAAAAGTTTCCTGCAGCGCTGATTGTGCCCGAGTACATTGCGCTAAAAGCATGGGCTGAGCGCGAGGGTATAGCCGTTGATCAGGAATTGAAATGGCTCCAAGATGTGCGCGTTATCAAGATGATGGCAGAGGAAATTAATCGAGTAAATGCACGCTTCGGTAATTGGGAGCAGGTGAAGGCATTTCGCCTTTTGCCTCGCGCGTTTACGATAGATGCTGCAGAAATCACACCGACACTCAAGTTGAAGCGCAAACAAATTTGTACCAATTGGAAAGTAGAAATTGATTCCATCTATAACTAGTTCTTTGTTTGATGATCGATACGCTTAGGCATTTTGACGAGAGTTTGTTTTTATGGCTTAATGGACGTCATTGTGCCTTGTGCGACATATTCATGTGGTATGTGAGCAAGATGTGGGTTTGGATCCCGGTTTATGTTTGGATGATATTCTTGCTTTTTAAGCGGAAGTCTAAGGCGAATGCAATTGTTGGATTGGTGTGTATTGCTTGCCTGCTATTTCTGACAGATTACGTAGCTGTGAAAATGATCAAACAAACCGTGATGCGTTTGCGACCTACTCATAATCCGGCACTGGAAGGTCTTGTACATATGGTACAAGACGAAATGGGAAATTTTTACAAGGGAGGTCGCTACGGTTTTTTCTCCAATCATGCGAGCAACTTTGCCGGAGTTGCCTTCTTCTTCAGTTTAATCGTAAGCCCACTTGCAAGGTGGATTCGCTTTTCATTGTTTGCATGGGTACTACTTATTGGTTACAGTCGAATTTACTTGGGCGTGCATTATCCGCTCGATATAATGGCCGGATTGATCTACGGTTGTTGCGCTGCTCTGTTCATGTATTGGGTATATCGAAAGTTTGAAAAACCGGAGGAAGTAAAATGAAATGGGTAGCTGTTTTTGTTGGCGGTGGTTTAGGTTCGCTTTTGCGTTTTGCACTGGGCTCGCTGATGGCCAAATTTACAGGGCTTTTCCCATGGCCGACGCTTGTGGCCAATGCCCTCGCTGCCGTTATCATCGCCTGGCTATTTGCGGCTGAAGTGAAAGAGGAAAATGAGCTCATGTGGCAACTGGCTGCGATTGGTTTTTGTGGCGGACTAAGCACCTTTTCCACCTTCAGCATGGAAACAGTACAATTGATGAAGACAGGGCATACGGCCATTGCCTTGTCATACATAGTGCTGAGTATTCTGCTGAGCTCTCTTTTGTTCTATTTCATCGTACAGTGGTTTCAACGAACGTAGGTGAGTAAATGGCTTTTGAAAGTTGCATCCTGCCGTAATTCAATGGAAGGGCAATCTTAATTTAGGCCCAATGAAATCCAGGTTCAATTTTTCTCTGTCACTGCTTGCGCTGGCGTATTTGTGTGCAATTCATCCCACACTGATTCATGCCCAGAAGAAGTCTGAAAACATGAAGGCAACACCTCGCTTAATCGTTGGAATTACGGTCGATCAGATGCGCTACGATTATTTGCTGCGCTATTGGAATGACTTCGGTGATGCGGGATTTCGTCGCTTGATCAATGCGGGATTCCTGTGTCATAACCTACACTACAACTATATGCCTACCTACACTGGTCCTGGGCATGCTTCCATCTTCACGGGTACAACACCTGCATATCATGGCATCATTCAAAATGATTGGTACGACCGCGAGAGCAACTCCATGATTTACTGTTCTTCCGACTCAACGGCCAAGGGTGTCGGTACGAGTTCTAAGGCAGGGCAGATGTCACCACACTATCTTACGTCATCTACACTGGGCGATATAATTCGAATGCAAACGAATGGAAGAGGAAAAGTGATTGGTATAGCCATGAAAGATCGGGGCGCGATATTGCCGGCGGGTCGCACAGCTGATGCCGCTTATTGGTTTGTGGGTGGCGAAGAGGGAGTGTGGGCAACTAGTAATTGGTATATGAACGCATTGCCCGACTGGGTGAATGCGTTCAACAAACGGAAATTGGCCGACACCTATTTATCGCAGAATTGGAATTTGTTCCGGGATGAATCATGCTACGATGAAAGTCAAGCCGACAATAACGCGCATGAAACCCCTTTCAAAGGAACTACGAAACCCACTTTCCCCTATGATCTTCCTGCTCTTAAGTCGGCGAATGGAAATTACGAATTGCTGAAGGCGACACCTTTTGGTAACTCCATGACTATTGACTTCGCGCGTGAATTGATCGTGCAAGAGAAAATGGGAACGGATGCACATACTGATATGCTATGCGTGAGTTTTTCCTCAACCGATTATATCGGACACCAGTTTGGAATTCATGCGATGGAAACGCAGGATTGTTATTTGCGCTTGGATGAAGAGCTTGGAACTTTTTTGTGTTTCCTGGACGAACAAGTTGGCAAGGGCAATTACACTGTCTTCCTTTCTGCTGATCACGGCGGTGCTCCTACGCCAAGCTACACGGCCAAGCGCAAGGCAATTGGTGGTTATTGGAAGAGCGATAGACTCGAGTTATTTCTGGAAGACACCTTGGCCAAGCGCTTCGGCGAAGGCGACTGGGTGTTGAACGAAAGCAATCAGAATGTCTTCCTCAATCACAAATTGATTCAGGCGAAACGATTGAGTGTAAAGGAAATTCAGTATGAAGTAGCGCAGCTTTGTTTTTCATTTCCGGAAGTGATGAGTGCTTTTACCGCGTCCGATTTGAATCAGGCGAGGGGCGGTGATATGGTCAAGAATATGATACAGCAAGGGTATGACGCACAGCGCTCGGGGGATGTCATCTATACCCTTGATCCCGGATACATCGAGTACGGCATGAGCGGAACAACGCATGGTTCACCCTATGCGTATGACTCGCATGTGCCTGCGATTTTCTTTGGATGTGGCGTTGAGCGAGGCGAGACGTATAATCGTTTTAGCATTACGGATATTGCTCCTACCGTGAGCATGATGTGTGGTTTTGCATTGCCTGATGCCGCAACAGGTGTTCCTATTGAACCTGCAATTCGTAAACGGAAATGATAAAGTACACGGTTAGAACAGCTCATCCGCATCGTCATTTCATCCGCTTTGAAGCGGAGTTTCCCACGCATGGTAGAAGTTCCATTTCCTTGCAGTTGCCGTCGTGGCGGCCGGGCAGATATGAGTTGGGGAATTTTGCGAAGAACATTCGCGCATGGAAAGTCACCGACAGCGAAGGAAGGGAGCTGAAGTTTTTCAAGACGAGTAAGGACAATTGGCGTGTCGATACAGCTGGCGCAGGCATGGTGCATCTCACGTATCAATATTATGCGGCTGAGTTAAATGCAGGTTCTTCTTTTCTGGACGAGGAACAACTCTACATCAATCCGGTAAACTGTTTCTTTTTTGACGAAGAGAATCCAACTGTTAACTATGAAGTTAATCTCGATGTTCCCTCGGATTATCGAGTGGCAACGGGATTGCGCAAACTCTCCGAGCACATTCTAGTTGCATCGTCATTTGATGAGCTTGCAGATTGTCCGCTTATCGCAAGCAATACCCTCAAGCAACTGAGTTATGAGGTTCAGGGTATTCCCTTTCATATCTGGATTCAAGGTGATGTCAATTTGAACGAAACTCGATTGCTCTCAGATTTCGAAGCATTCACGAAAGTTCAACTGAACATGTTTGGCGACATTCCATGCAAGGAGTATCACTTTCTCTTTCATTTTGTTCCTTATTTCTTACGTCATGGTGTGGAGCATTGCACCAGCACCGTGATAACGATGGGTCCGGCTGCCGATTTTCAGCAAGAGCATTTGTATCTCGATTTACTCGGCATCAGTTGTCATGAGTTATTTCATACCTGGAATGTGAAGAATATTCGCCCGATAGAAATGCTGCCCTATGATTTCACACGCGAGAATTACTCTGAGCAGGGCTATGTATACGAAGGTGTGACAACGTATTATGGCGATTCACTTCTGTGGCGAAGCGGATCCTTGTCTTCCGATGACTGGCTGGAAGTAATTCAGGATCATGTACAGGATTATGTCGGTAATCATGGTCGCTTCAATTTGTCGGTAGCCCGCAGTAGTTGGGATACGTGGTTGGATGGTTATGTGGCAGGTATACCATGGCGAAAAGTTTCCATCTACAACGAGGGATTTTTGATTGCGATGATGTGCGACCTCATTCTTTTGCATGAAAGCGATGGAACAGCTTCGCTCGATGGTGTGATGAAGATGATGTATGAACGATTTGGAAAGGAAAGCAGAGGTTACTCGCGAGAAGATTATCTCGCTTTACTGAATGAATGCATCGACTTCGATTTCTCGGATTTGTTTGCTTCGTATGTGAATGGCACAGAAGATTACCTCCCTACCATCCGTAAAGTCCTGTCTTATGCAGGAGCAGAATTACAAGAAATACCCTCTGCCAAGTGGAGTGAAGCTCACTTAGGTGTTTCATTGGATGAGAGCAACCAGAAGGTTGTGGTGAGTGCGGTTGTGCCTGATTCACCCGGCGATGAAAGTGGACTGTGGTATTCCGACGAAATAGTGGCTGTGAATGGAATTGCTCCCTACAAGAATGCGCAACAACTCATGCGCATGTATGCGACACAACTCGAATTAACTGTGCTTCGTAAGGGCAAGAGAGTCGTACTTTCAATCGCTCCGAATGGAAGAACATGGGTGATGAAATATCGTTGTGTGAGATTGCAGCAAACCACCGAACATCAAGATGCAATCTGGCAGCGTTGGAAGGAAGGGCTTTCTTAAACGCCCATTGCTTCAGGCAATCGGCTCGCCATATAGTCGAATAAGTTTTTCAGTGGGCTTTTGACCATCATTTCCAAAAATGGATTTATCTGAGCGTCGCAAATGAGTTGACCGGTGGTTTGGGATCCGTTTTCTTTCAACTGAACTTTAAGTGTAAATGGAAAAGGTGAACCTGCCGTGCTTTCGTAGGTGATTTCTTCGTTGGGTTTGCTTTCTTTTATTTGTAGTCCGATGGTGTAAGCGTTTTGAATTTTGAAGCTGCACACGTTCGACTCCGCTTTCCAGTCGCTGTATTTGCCGGCAGGCAGGAGCTTTTCAATGTTTTTCATGTCGCTTAGAAATGCAAACACGGTTGCTGCATTTGAATTGACTTGTGCCTGTTGGCTTTCGATGTGAGTCATAGTGTGGTTGTTCTTAGTGGGTGTGGCTTGCCATGAAATGTGCGCTCCATGCTTCCGGATTTGATTTCCATTGGCTCAACGTTTCCAATTGATCAGAAGAAATATATCCCGACGCAGAAGCTTGTTGGAGTAAGAAGTCGTAGTTGCTCAGTGTTTGAACAGCGCATTTAGCTTCATCAAATCGCTCGCTAGCTTTGGGGAATCCATAGGTGAATATGGCTACCATGCCCTCTATCTGCGCGTTGGCTTCGCGCAATGCCTCCACTGCTTTTAAACTACTCGAGCCCGTCGAAATTAAATCTTCGATAACTACTACGCGTTGCTTCTCGCGCAGAACGCCTTCGACTTGATTGCCGAGTCCATGTTTCTTGGCTTCGCTGCGCACATACACAAAAGGAAGATCGAGAGCTTCAGCTACCAACGCACCAATAGCCACACCGCCGGTTGCTACACCCGCAATTACTTCTACCGCGGGAAATGACTCGCGTATAGTCGCAGCGAAGGCATCGCGAATGAATGCGCGTACCTTCGGATAGGAAAGAGTTTTACGGTTGTCGCAGTAAATGGGAGAGCGAAGTCCAGAT
>Ga0315899_10004315_pt1 | contig 15386 bp, 13 predicted proteins | sample LakEriMetagenome_2_FD_203518 | JGI IMG/M metagenome (GOLD analysis project Ga0315899, IMG submission 203518) | Freshwater fungal communities from buoy surface, Lake Erie, Ohio, United States - Buoy 4 MA112 | ecosystem: Environmental > Aquatic > Freshwater > Lake | place: USA: Lake Erie, Ohio... | reverse complement strand
AAGTTGTATTGGAAGAAACCGATGTGGCCGATGGTCGCAAGTTGATTCTTTTCAATGATGATGTGCACAGTTTTGATTTTGTCATTGAAGCTTTGATCGAAGTCTGCGGACATGAATTGTTGCAGGCTGAGCAATGCACCATCATTGTTCACTTCAAAGGCAAGTGTGCGGTTAAGCAAGGTTCGTATGAGAAGTTGGAGCCGATGTGCACGGCGCTGTTGGAGCGCGGGTTGACGGCGGAAATACAGTGATTAGTGGCGAGTGGCGAGTGACGAGTGGCGAGTGACGAGTGACGAGTGACTAGTGACGAGTGGCGAGTGACTAGTAGGATAACCCTTGTGTGCCACACATGCCACTGACGCCACAAGGCGGTAACGACGCACTGCTGTGCGTCGCCCCGGCATGAAGGATAGACCTTGTGCGCCACACATGCCACTGACGCCACAGAGCGGTAATGACGCACTGCTGTGCGTCGCCCCGGCAAGAAGGATAGACCTAGTGCGCCACACATGCCCTTAGACAGACGCATGGCGTCTAAAAAAAAACAGATGAAAAGAAAACTTATAATAGTATCTGCTGTGTTGTCCGTGGTGTTGATGTTTAATGCATGTGACACGGTGCCTATCAGTGGTCGCAAGCAATTGCGTCTTATCAGCGAACGCGAGATGATTGGAATGTCGCTGCAGGCGTATGATGAGTTTTTGGATACCAGTCAAGTATTGCCTGACACGCACAAGGATGTTATTGTAGTGCGCCGGATCGGAAATCGTATCAAGGAAGCTGTTATCAAGTATCTCGCGGATAACGGACAATCCAAACGCATTGAAGGCTTTGAATGGGAGTTCAATGTGGTGAATGAGAATACAGTGAATGCATGGTGCATGCCCGGGGGCAAGGTTGTGGTTTACACGGGTATTTTACCGGTAACCAAGGACGAGAAAAGTTTGGCGGTAGTCATGGGGCATGAAATTGCCCACGCTGTTGCCCGCCACGGTAATGAGCGCATGAGTCAGGGTCTGGCCGTGCAGTTGGGCGGGCTGGCACTGAGTGTAGCGCTTTCCGAACAACGCGCTGAAACGCAGAATTTGTTTTTGCAATCCTATGGGCTAGGCTCAAGTCTGGGTATGCTGGCTTATAGCCGCAATCATGAATCAGAAGCCGACAAATTGGGATTGGTCTTTATGGCTATGGCCGGTTATGACCCGCAATCGTCCATCGGTTTTTGGCAGCGCATGAGTGAAATGGGAGGTCAAGCCCCTCCTCAATTGCTGAGTACGCATCCAAGTGATGAAACACGTATAGCGGATTTGCAGGCGTTTATGCCTGAGGCGATGAAGTATTACAAGCCCTGATTTCTTTCGAATATGAGTACGCTGAATTTTGATGAATTTGACTCGACCACCATTCAACAATGGCAGCAACTTCTCACCAAGGAGTTGGCAGGTCGTACACCGGAGTCGCTGAATTGGTTAGTGACAGATGATGTGCAGATGGAACCTTACGCAGCGACGAGTAGTGAGAGTTTTGCTTTGGATGTTGCTCCAAACTGGGAAATGCTTCACGGGTTTAAGTCCGCAAGTTCCAAGCAATGGAATGAGGTTGCTCATGAGGCTTTAATGGGAGGCTGTAACGGGTTGCGGATGTTGAATGTTCCCGCCTCGGCTGCAGACCTCGACGAAATGCTGAAGGGTATTTTTATCGAATACATCGCTCTGCACATTGATTGTGGCAAGGATGTTATAACGGTTGCAACGTGGCTTCAGCAGCTTTGTGCGGAGCGTTCGATCAATACAAGAGAGCTGCGAGGTGCGTTTTACGCGGATTTCAATGCCCTGAGTAAGGAAGATTTCGATACGATTATTCGGTTTACGAAGGAACATTTTCCGCTCTTCAGAGCGTTTGTGGTTGATGCCACGCGTGTTCATGAACAGGGAGGTAGTCCCATACAGGAGATTGCCTATGCATTGACGGAGGGGCACGGGTTTTTGTTGCGCTGCATGGAGGCCGGATGGAATGTGGATGATGCCTCGGCTTTGATTCAATTCAATTTCGCCACCGGCAGTTCGTACTTCTCGGAGATTGCCAAGTACCGTGCTTTCCGATGGGCCTGGAAATCGATCATCGAGCAGTATAAGCCTCAGTATGGTTGCTCAACGAATACCCATATTTCAGCAAGTACATCGCGCTATTATCAAACCGCCAAGGATGTTCACAATAACTTACTCAGAGCAACAACGCAGGCGATGAGTGCAGTAATAGGCGGCGTCAATAGTTTGATGGTTGAGCCATACAACAGCCATAGCGTTGAAGCGGACCGCACCGCACTGCGATTGTCGAGGAATATTCATCAATTGCTTACCGAGGAAAGTTATTTTGAATCCTATCGTTCGGCAGCGAGCGGATCACATTATATCGAGCAACTCACCGGCAAAGTCGTGCAGGCCGGCTGGTCGACGTTTCAGCGTTGGGATGCTATTCGTGCAGAGAAAGGCAAAGATGCGTTCGATATCCGGTGGAGTTTGGAAACAGCACAGATAGCTGAGTTAGCACAGATAGCACTCACCGAAGGCAAGCGAATCATGGTTGGCGTCAACAAGTACGTGAACAAGTCTGATTCTTCGGTTGTTGCTGAAGGTGCGAAGACATTTACTGCTTCGCAGGAAAAGGCATGATGCATTTCGATCAACAGGCGGTTAAAGATCTTGAGTTCGACGTTATTCGACTGTTGCTGCATGACTATTGTGCACAGCCCTCTGCGCGTTTGCGCATGGTCGATTTACAGCCCATACGCGATTTTCGCAAGCTGCGCGAGGAATTGCAGCGCACGCATGAGTTCACTGAAATACGCCGCAACAACGTGGCGTTTCCGGCTCTTGATTTCGAGGAGTTGGATGCGGAGATTAAACTTTTACAGTTGCGCGACAGCGTGCTGAGTGAAGATAGTTTTTTCAGGATATACAAGGCCAATATCATTGTAAATGATATTATCAAAGCCTTCGAGGGCATGGAGGAAGTGTATACTTCGCTCTATGCACTGATACAAGAAATAGAGCATAGTGAAAACATGCTGCAGCTGATTCAAAAGGTCTTTGATGCTAAATGGAAAGTGCGCGACGATGCCTCGCCTGAGCTCAAGTCGATCCGCGATGGCATTGTGATTGTTCGGCGCAACATTGCCAAGAATTTTACGAAGGTGATGCGTGAATACGCGGGCAAGGGTTTTTTGGGAGATACGGGTGAAGCCTATCTGAACGATCGTAAAGTGTTGGCCGTTTACAGCACGCACAAGCGCAAGATTCCGGGACTTGTCATCAGTAGCAGTAAGACAGGAGCATTGACCTACATCGAACCGGAGGTCAATATTCAGCTCAACTTTGAACTCGAGTCGTTGATGGATGATGAACGCAACGAGATTCGTCGTATTCTTAAAGAACTCACCAATAGCATCCGTCATCAGCTTCCTGTTATTCGGAGCTATCAGTTTTGCCTTACGGAGTTTGATTTTATTCAAGCCAAGACCAGATTGGCCATGGAACTAGATGCCATCTTGCCTGAGTTGGAGGATGAGCCCGTGATTGATCTGAAAAGGGCCTATCATCCGATTTTGTTCTTGAATAACCGCCGCAATCAAAAAAAGACCTTTCCGCAGTCATTGCGCATGGACCGTGATAGTCGCATGTTGGTGATTAGCGGTCCGAATGCAGGAGGAAAAAGCATCACACTGAAAACAGTTGGCTTATTGCAGGTGATGCTTCAAAGCGGTTTGCTGGTGCCTGTGGCGCATGGCAGTAAAATGTCGTTTTTTCATGCGGTGCTTACCGATATCGGCGATAATCAGAGCATCGAAAATCAGCTCTCGACCTACAGTTACCGACTCAAGCGCATGAAATTGTTTTTGGATGTCGCCAATCGCAGATCGTTGGTGTTGCTGGATGAATTCGGGACGGGATCGGACCCTGACCTGGGAGGTGCGTTGGCTGAAGTTTTCTTTGAGGAATTATATGGCCGAAAGTCATATGGGGTCATTACAACCCACTATAGCAACATTAAAATTAAGGCCGCACAGATGAAGCATGCGAGCAATGGTTGCATGCTGTTTAATACACAGACCTTAGAGCCGACCTATCAGTTGTCGATTGGTCAACCGGGTAGTTCATTTACGTTTGAAGTCGCTGAAATCAATGGTATTCCAAAGGAATTAATTGCTGCGGCGAAGAAGAAGATGACGAAGCAAAAGGTTCAGATGGATGAGATGCTTGCTTCACTGCAGGAAGAGAAAACGCGTTATCAGGAACTCACTCAAAGTGCACAGTCGGCCGGTGAAATGGCAAGTAGCGCTATCACGGAGTATGAGAAGAAGCGCGAAAAGATGGAGGACCGTTTGCAGCGTCAGCAGGAAACCATCGAGAAGAATAACAAGTTTTTGAATCACGGTCGCAAGCTCATGCAGTTTATTGATGCGTATATGCTGCGTTCTAAGAATAAGGAGTTGATGGATGATGTGAAGAAATACATCGCCATGGAGAAGACCAAGATTGACGAGGACCGTAAGCAGAAGAGCATCCAGAAGAAAATTCAAAAAGACAAAGAGGAAACTCAAACCAAGGAGCGCCGCACGGGTTCCATTAAAGTGGGTTCGTTGGTTCGGTTGGCCAATACCAAGCAGACCGGTACGGTGTTGGAGTTGGAAAAGGGTCAGGCCGTTGTTGCTTTTGGCGTGTTCAAGACCAAAGTGGAGGTGGAGCGGCTTGAATTTATTCAGTAGGATAATAGGATTATAGGATTGTAGGATTGTAGGGATGGAGGAGGTTGGTACTTCTCGCTAAGGTGAGGTGTGCCCAAGCGGGTAGTGTGTGTGATATTACAACCCATCCCCCGGCCTCTTCCTAAAAGCAAGGGTGGAATGCACAGTCCTCGGACCTCACTTCGAAGTTCATTTTACCAAGTTGAAAGGTAGGTGCCTTAATGCAGACGAAGGGCGGTCCATGGGCGTAGTCGAAGGGGCCCTCGACTGCGCTCGGGCACCGGGCATTCCGCGATGTACTCTAATTCCTATAATTAAATCGTGGTCTTCGAGTTTCTACAATCCTACAATCCTACAATCCTACAATCCTATAATCCTATAATCCTATAATCCTATAATCCTATAATCCTATAAATCCACCTACTCCCTAAAAAAGAGCTCCAGTCTACAGCGGAGGCAGGAGGTCTTCGAGGCCGTTGGTTTTAATAACGTGCATGGTGGAGAGGAGCATACCGAGTTTGCCGGCGGGGAAGCCTGTGCGTTCGAACCATTCCAAGTAAGAAACCGGTAGCTGAGAAATCTTTCTTCCCTTGTATTTTCCAAAAGGCATTTCAGTGGTGTGAAGTTCCTTCAGGATGTTTGGGTCGGGCATCATTGCACGTGAAGAATAGAAATTGTTTTTTGGTTGAATGAAATGCTATCTCCTGATTTCTTTCCCAATAGCATTTTTCCAATCGGCGAAACGGTTGTAATGACAAAAACCGATTCGCCTTCCAATTCAACTTTTCCAATTGGCGCTGCTATGAGAAAATTACCTGAAGAGGCTTGAACAAAGCTGCCTTCGCGAATGGCGGTATGTTGAATTTGGAGATCGATACTCGTCATCGTTGCGCGTTTCATCTCGACCTCATTCAGTTGTTTTCCAAGTTGTGCCTGTTCGAGTTGCATCATGGCACGGCCTGTTTCATGCTTGTCGCCTGCTGTGCTTTTGGAGTCGTTTGCGGCATGGGTGATGAGCTCACGCATTTGCAATCGGATATCGGCAATCTGTTCATCCAATAGGTGAATGCAATGATGGATGATGGCTTGTTTATTCACGTGAACTGTTTTCGATGGACGGTAACCGAGCGCATTATCCCGCGATTTTGCCGTCGGCCATGACGAGTTTACGATCGGCCAGTGCTGCAAGTTCATCGTTGTGCGTCACGATGATAAAGGTCTGATTGAATTTATCGCGCAGCGAAAAGAACAATTGATGCAGTTCGCGCGCATTCTTTGAATCGAGGTTTCCCGATGGTTCGTCCGCCAGAATGATGTCAGGCTGATTCATCAGTGCACGTGCCACCGCCACACGTTGTTGTTCTCCGCCACTGAGTTCACTCGGCTTGTGGTGGGCGCGCTCTGCCAATCCCAGGAAGGTGAGGAGCTCCATGGCGCGAGGCTCTGCTTCGGCTTTCGATTTTTTAGCGATAAAAGCGGGGATGCAGACGTTTTCAATAGCTGTGAATTCGGGGAGGAGGTTGTGAAATTGAAAAATGAATCCGATGTGTTTGTTGCGGAACTGTGCCAACTGGCGTGAGTTCATTGCGGTAATGATCTGCTCTTCGAATTGTATGTGACCGGCATCGGGCTGGTCGAGGGTTCCCAGAATATGCAGTAGCGTACTTTTTCCGGCGCCGGAAGCTCCAACGATGGAAACCACTTCGCCTTTACGAATGTGCACATCCACTCCTTTGAGCACGGCTAGTTTGCCATAGGATTTCGTGATGCCTGTCGCTTTGATCATGCGGCAAATTAAACACAGGAAGCAGCAATTCCCACATTACCTTTGCCGGCAGAAACAACGCCGTTCCATCGCTCCGATTTATCGGAGAGGAAAGTCCGGGCTGCAGTGGGCACCGTACCCTGTGAAAAGCGGGGGCTTCATGTGGGTGACTGCATGATGACAGATCGTGTTGCAGAGATTTAGACCGCCTCGAGCAATTGAGGTAAGGGTGAAAAGGTGGGGTAAGAGCCCACCGGCAACGTGGGTAACCCGTTGGACCAGACAAACCTTGCGGGCTGTAAGACCATGTAAACCGGGAATGTGTCAGGGTTTTATTTTTTTCCCTGACATTGGAGGATGGCCCGTCCGGCCCCGGAGGGTAGGTCGCATAGATAAATGATGGAAGTTTCGCGCAAGCGAAAAACAAAACCCGGCTTATAGGCGTTGTTTTTTTTCTTTTGATCAAGGGCATTCTTTTGAAAGCATAAGGGAGGTTGTATGCTAGAGGGGACGCACAGCAGTGCGTCCTTACAACGGATTGTCATAGCAGTGCCTCCTTCTAGATGCAGCGGACCCGGACGCACTGCAGCTAGTCACAGCAGTGCATCCTGCTAGATGCAGCGGACCCGGACGCACTGCAGTTAGTCACAGCAGCGCATCTTGCTATTTGCAGCGGACCCGGACGCACTGCAGTTAGTCACAGCAGCGCATCTTGCTAGATGCAGCGGACTCGGACGCACAGCAGCGCGTCCTTACATAGAGGGACGCTTGATCGAATCCCTTAGCACTAGCCGTTGATCATCCCACGATAGGCCTCTTCATCGATGACAGGCACGCCCAGTTCTTCAGCCTTCTTGCGTTTCTCGGGGCCCATGTTGTCGCCGGCGAGCACGTAGCTTGTTTTCTTGGAGATGGAGCCGGAGACTTTTCCGCCGTTGGCTTCGATGCTGGCTTTGATACCGTCGCGTGAGAAGTGTTGGAACACGCCGCTGACCACGAAGGTGAGGCCTTTGAGGGTGTCTGATGCCGGAGTGGATTCTTCTGCCGAACGTTCCAGTTGCAATCCGGCCTGACGCAGGCGCTCGATGATTGCGCGGTTTTCATCAATGGCAAACCAGTCCAAAATGCTCTGCGCAATTTTGTCACCGATCTCTTCAGCCTCGATGAGTTGATCGAAGGTTGCTAAGGCTATGGCGTCAATCGTGTTGAAATGACGTGCGAGTTTCTTCGCAACCGTTTCACCCACGAAGCGAATGCCCAAGGCGAAGAGCACGCGCTCGAAAGGAATTTGTTTGCTTGCCTCAATACCGCTAATCAGATTTTGCACGCTCTTCTCTTGCATTGAGCGCTTCTTCGGATTTTCACCGAACTCATCGCTCACGGTGAATTCGATGCCCAAGAGTTGTTCAGCCCGTAGGTCATAAATGTCGGCCACGTTGCGCAGCATACCTTGATCGAATAAACCGGAAATCGTTTCACTTCCCATGCCTTCGATATTCATGGCTTTGCGCGAAATGAAGTGTTCCATCTTGCCCTTGATTTGCGGAGCACAGCCGTTATCGTTGGGGCAGTAGTGAAGGGCTTCCCCTTCGCTGCGAACGAGCGGTGTACCGCATTCGGGACAGTTCGCGATATACTGATGCGGTTGGCTGTTGGCAGGACGTCGTGCAGTATCAACCCCGACTACTTTGGGGATGATTTCGCCGCCTTTTTCTACGAAGACATAGTCACCTTCGCGGATGTCGAGTTTCTCGATTTGATCGGCGTTGTGCAGCGACGCACGCTTCACGGTGGTGCCTGCGAGGAATATGGGCTCGAGGTTGGCAACGGGTGTAATCGCGCCGGTGCGTCCGACCTGATACGTAATCTTGTGGAGCAGAGTGCTCACCGTTTCTGCCTTGAACTTATAGGCGATGGCCCAGCGCGGACTTTTTGCGGTAAGACCTAGCTCTTCCTGTTGCGCGTATATGTTCACTTTCACTACCACACCATCGATTTCGAAGGGCAGGTCGTGACGAGCCTTATCCCAGTACTCGATGAAGTTCATGATGCCATCGACACTGGTTGTTTTCTCGATATAGCGCAGCTTGGATGGTGGTGTTTTGAATCCCCAGTCGTTCGCATGTGAAATGGCGTCGAAGTGATTATTGTAAGTCACATCATCGGCGTATACGTAGTAGAGGAAGCAGTCGAGTTTGCGTTTGGCGACTTCTCCGCTGTCTTGTTGTTTGAGTGTTCCGGCTGCTGTATTGCGTGGGTTGGCATAGGGCTCTTCGCCTTTGGCGATTCGCTCGGCATTGAGCCGTTCGAATTCTGCTTTGGGCATGAACACTTCGCCGCGTATTTCAAATTCACCGGGATGGTTGCCGCGCAGTTGCAAGGGGATGGAGCGAATAGTGCGCACATTCGGCGTGATGTCTTCGCCCGTTTCGCCATCACCGCGGGTAACGCCGCGCACCAACTTCCCATTTTCATAGCTGAGCGAAATGGCCAGTCCATCGTATTTGAGCTCCATCACGTACTCGATTTCAACTGAGGAAAACAAATCTGCACCCGCACCTAGTCCCTTGTGCACGCGGCTTTCCCATTCGATGATTTCTTCGCGGTTGTAGGTGTTGCTCAAGGAGAGCATCGGGTACTTGTGCTTGACCTTCTCGAATTTATCGGTAATGTCGCCGCCTACGCGCTTAGTCGGGGAGTTGGCGTCGGCCAGCTCAGGATGGGCTTGTTCGAGCGCTTCGAGTTCTTTGAGCAGTTGGTCGAATTCGTAGTCCGAAATCGTTGGCGCGTTGAGTACGTAATAACGGTGATTGTGCTCGTTGAGCGCGGCGGTGAGTTCAGTAATGCGGATGCGGGCGGAGTCCATGGGGCAAATGTAAGGGGTGAGGGGTAAGGGGTGAGATCGTAGCTCAACACCTCACACAATCCTTGGCACCCCCGCTCCCCGCAAAAAGTAGCGCCCTTTCCAAATCTCATTCTCATTCTGCTTCTGTTTCTCTTTCTAGGGTCAATTTAAGAATGAGAAACAGAGGGAGAATGAGAATGAATCGTCACCTTGTCCTCAGTCCCCAGTCCTCACCCCTCACCCCCTCTTCCCTAACTCAATAACCTCGGCCTTTTGCACCTTACCCGCTTCAATTTCGAAACGCAGTATGGTGCGCATGTGATGAAACCCGTGCTTGCCGGAGGCGCCAGAGTTCATGTAAATCATGCGGTGAGAATCGTCGTATTTCACCATGCAGATGTGGGAGTGGCCGCAGATGAACAGGCCCGGTGCATTGGCCTTGAGCTCAGAGCGCACAGGTGTGGCGTAGTTGCCGGGGCGACCGCCGATGTGCGTTATCCATACGTCTAGTCCTTCGCAGTTGAAGCGCAGGTGCTCATGTGTGCGTTTACGAATTTGCGTGCTGTCGATGTTGCCAAACACTATGCGGGTGGGCTTGAATGCTTCCAGCGCATCAATCACCGCCTCATCACCGATGTCGCCGGCATGCCACACTTCATCGCAGTCAGCGAAGTGGCGAAACACCGCCTCATCAAGCCAGCCGTGGGTGTCGGAGAGTAAACCGATGCGTTTCATGCGGGGGCAAATTACGCATCTTATCTTCGCCACATGAAACGTTCGTTGATCGTCATCGGTGGCGGAGCTGCAGGATTCTTTGCGGCCATCAATGCTGCGGCAGCAAATGACAACCTCGAGGTGACGATTATTGAAAAGTCGCAACACCTACTGGCCAAAGTCAAGGTGAGCGGCGGTGGTCGATGCAACGTAACCCACGGTTGTTTCGAGCCCAAGCAACTGGTGAAGAATTACCCGCGCGGATCGAAAGAATTGCTTGGACCTTTTCACGCCTTTCAACCCGGCGATATGTTCGACTGGCTCGAACAGCGCGGCGTGGCGTTGAAGACGGAGGATGACGGACGTGTATTTCCTATCACAGATAAATCACAGTCGATCATCGATTGTTTTCTGTATGAAGCGAGTAGAGTAGGCGTCCGTGTGCGCACGGGGACCCATGTGAAGCGCTTTTTCCGGGAAAACGAAAAGTGGATGGTTGAATTACTCGATCAACCCACAATTGAAGCAGATGCTTTACTCATCGCGACGGGCAGTGCGCCCAGCATGCACGAGCAGCTCATTACGTTGGGTCATACCATTGTTCCGGCCGTTCCTTCTCTTTTTACGTTTAACATCACGGACTCACGCATCGATGGATTAGCGGGCGTTTCAGCTCCAAATTGCGACGTGCGCATCGAGGGCACCAAGTTCGAAGCTGATGGCCCTGTGCTCGTTACGCACTGGGGGTTGAGCGGTCCGGGTATATTGCGACTCTCGGCTTGGGCAGCGCGCGAGTTGGCTGAGGTGAATTACGATTTCCAAATTCGCATTAACTGGGACGATCGATTTACGCGCGAGTCCTTTATCGATTTCTTGAAGGAATGGAAGCAAGAGCACTCTCGAAACTTAGTGACCGCCTTCAGCGCAGCTAAAGTGCCGCATCGGTTGTGGGTTTCTCTCTTGAGTCAGGTGGAGGGAATCGACCGCCTCAAGTGGGCCGATGTTTCCAACAAACAACTGGAGAAAATTGCCGAAGCCATTTGCGCCTGTTACTTCCAAGTGAAAGGCAAGAGTACTTTCAAGGATGAGTTTGTTACGGCAGGTGGAATTGAGCTCAAAGAAGTCGACTTCAAAACCATGGAGAGCAAGTTGTTTCCCGGTTTGTATTTCGCCGGTGAGGTGCTCAACATCGACGCTATCACGGGCGGGTTCAATTTTCAAGCGGCATGGACGACGGGGTGGATTGCGGCGAGGGCTATAGCGGAGCGTCCATAGTCCAACATTGATTTCGTGCTTTAACAATTCCGATTAGATTTGCGCAAATCAATTTAACCGCATGTCAAACCAACTACTCAAAGGAAAGAAGGGCATCATCAGTGGTGCGCTCAACGATAAGTCGATAGCCTGGAAGGTGGCCGAGAAGGCCTATGAGCAAGGCGCTGAGATTGTGCTCACCAATGCACCCATTGCAATGCGTATGGGCGAAATCAATGAGCTCTCTGCCAAGATCGGCAACGCTCCCATCATCGCTGCTGATGCTACGAACATGGAAGACCTCGACAACCTCTTTACCAAGAGTATGGAACATTTCGGCGGAAAAGCTGATTTCGTATTGCACAGCATTGGAATGAGTCCCAACGTGCGCAAGGGTAAGCACTACACCGAGGTGAACTATGAGTGGTACAAGCAAACGCTCGACGTGAGCGCCACCAGCTTGCACAAGATGCTCGCCACCGCATGGAAGAAAGATGCCATCAACGATTGGGGTTCTGTTGTGGCTTTGACCTACATCGCGGCACAGCGTATTTTCCCGGATTACAACGACATGGCCGATGCCAAGAGCTTGCTGGAAAGCATTGCCCGCAGCTTTGGATATCATTATGGCACTGCCAAGAAGGTGCGTATCAATACGATTTCGCAATCGCCGACAGTAACCACTGCCGGAAGTGGCGTGAAGGGATTCGATGGCTTCATCAATTACTCCGAGGCCATGTCGCCGCTGGGCAATGCCGATGCCAACGCCTGTGCCGACTATTGTGTAGCGATGTTCAGCGACCTCACACGTTATGTGACCATGCAGAACCTGTTCCATGATGGAGGATTCAGCATCACAGGTGTGACACAGGAAGTGGTAGAGAAGTTTGCGACCAAAGAATAACCCATACTAAAACCAACAAAAAAATGAGAAAAGAAATAGCTGTGATGTCACTTGCTGCATTATGTACGTTGGCAAGTTGTGTGTCCACCAATAAGGGATTTCAATCTTCGCCTGTTGTTTCTCGTGATGTTCAATTGGATCCAATCAAAGCGGATATCAAAGTAAACGAGGAGACAAAACTCAAAGGTGAGAGCTTCAGCACGTATGTGTTTTCGTTCAAGGTGAATGGAGATAACACCTTTGCTGATGGTATTGCCTATTCAACAGAAGGCAAGGCCAAGCGTCGGATGTCACGTGCAGATGAAGTTCGTGCAGCTGCTGCCTACAAAGCATTGTCGCAAGGTGACTATGATTTTTTGGTTCATCCGAATTATGTGATGACGAGGAAGAATTATCTGGGAATTGTCAAGGTGTATGAGTGTTCGGTTACCGGATACGGAGCTAACTACACCAACTTCCGCACAGAAAAGCGCAAGATTGTGTTTGTTGACGGTAAGGAATTTGAGTTCTCCGAATAGTATTTTTGCAGTATGAATCATAGAACCATCGTTCACGCGATGGTTTTTTTTTGCCATGGGAAAAGACAAACTCAAAAAGTGGGCGGAAAACAAAACCTTTCCGCATGTATACGAGCCCGAGCTCTTGCCGATTATCAAAGAAGGGAAGACCTTCATGAAAGGTGAGTGGCACGCCAAGGCGTTTGGCAACACCAATCCCTTGATCTTGGAATTGGGTTGCGGCAAGGGCGAGTACACCGTTGGTCTCGCTCGTTTGCATCCTACGACTAATTTTCTCGGAGTCGATGTGAAGGGCCATCGCTTTCACAAAGGCGCGAAGGATGCGCTTAGCGAAGGTCTATCCAATGTGTGCTTCTTGCGCACGCGTGTGGAGTTCATCGAGTCGTTTTTTGCCAAGGATGAAGTGGATGAGATCTGGCTTACGTTCAGCGATCCGCAGCCGCAGGATAAAGTAGGCGTGCGCCGCATCACCTCGAAGTATTACGCAGAGAAGTACCGCTCGTTTTTGAAAGTTGGTGGTTGCATCCACATCAAGCACGACAATCCGGAGGTGTATGAAATGGCGTTGTCGGAATTCGGAGGCGATTCGCGCTACGCCATCGAAACCCACTCGTTCGACATCTACGGCGAGTATATGCAAACCCTCGATGCCTATTGGCAAGAGGTGCTCAACTTCCGCACCTACTACGAGCAGATGTGGCTCGAGGAAGGACGCAAAACCAAGTATATGCGCATACGCTTGGTGTCATGACGGATCCCAATTTTTTTCAAAACGTATATGATGTCGTGCGGCTCGTGCCACGCGGACGTGTCACCACCTATGGCGCCATTGCTAAATATCTAGGCGCTGCGCGCAGTTCCCGCATGGTGGGCTGGGCCATGAATGCGTCGCACACTGAACCGGACATTCCAGCGCACCGTGTAGTGAACCGTCAGGGCATGCTCACTGGCAAAATGATGTTTACGTATCCCATGCAGATGCAAGAGCTCCTCGAAGCCGAAGGTGTGCGCGTGGTGGATGATCGGGTGGTGGAGTTTGAGCTCGTGTTTTGGGAGCCGGTATCGCTTGGTGAATAATCACGGATGAAATACAAATGAAAAGGCCGCCCAACCGGGCGGCCTTTTTCACTGAATTCAATGAATTCTCAATCTCAACTATATTATCGTACTACTACGATTTGAGTTTTGTTGTGGTTAGCACTGCTAACACGAAGTAAATAGGTCATAGAAGGCAATTCGTTTACCTGAAGATCTAGGGTTGTGGTTCCAGCAACAATACTGTGCTGTTGCTTTACAACCAACTCACCAGTCATAGAATAAAGAGTGACTTCAAAAATCTCGTCGCGAGTAGCACTGATTTGAACATTGGCAACATCTACGGCAGGGTTTGGATAAACGCTTAGCATAAATGTCGAAGCATTGTCAAATTCGTTGCTCACAACCATTGAACGAGTAGTTCCAGCAGGAGCTGCGCAAGTCAAGTGACCATTATCTACGGTGCCATTATCGAAGTTCTCGTTAATGGTTGTCAATACGGCATTCAATGCAGCGAAATCAAAAGCATCTGAACAACCGCCGATGACTTCATTAGCAGCAGCAAGAATATCAGAAACAGTCATGCCTTCGAAACCTTCTGCATCGGTGAACAAATCACCCAATTCCACATCAGAACCTGCAAAGTCAGCGTCATATGCATCGAAACCTACGTTCAATGAGGCGGCTACCAATTGGCCGGTCAATACCGTCAAGGTTGGCAATGAGCTCGGTGTTCCTCCTTCAGGAAGGAAATCCGTGATGGATTGAGCAGTGTAGAAGGATAAGGTATTCTCACCGCAACCGATGGTCAAACCACTTGGGTAAGCATCATCGAAGTTAGCATGCAAGTAAACACCCGGGTTGTTACCACTTGGTACTGCACCCCAGCCACCTTGAGTGAAGGTCTTGTGTGGACCGCAATCGCCAGGACGGCAACCTACAAATCCTGCAGTATCACTGATTACACAACCACGAGCATCGGTAATTGTCAATAGGTAATATCCCTCACAAATTCCGCTCAACGAGATTTGACCGTTGGCACTTACTCCGCTAGTTCCTTCAAACCAATCATAAGAATAAGGAGCTTCACCGCCAATAACAGTAACTGAAATTGAACCGGTGCATACATCGTCTTCACAATTATCGTCTTCAACAGCCAATACAGAAGTGTACTGGATTGGAGCAGGATTATCTAACGTTGCAGTAGCTGTTGCTACACATCCGTTAGCGTCAGTAACTGTTACCGTGTAAGAACCCGCGGTCAAGCCACCGATAATAGAACCGCTAGCACCATTCGACCATGAATATGAATAAGGACCAACTCCGCCGCTTGCAGTTGCTATCATTGCTCCGCTGGAATCGTTGTTACAATTTACTCGTTGGCTCACTACAATCGAAACAACAAACGGAGTTGGCTCAGTGATAGTGATGCTTGTAGAAGCAGGGCAACCGTTAGCATCAGTAACATCGAATGTGTATGTACCGGCACCACGAACGAAAGAACCTGTTCCGGTGTAAGGACCTACACCACCTGTAGCAGAAACTACAACAGTGGTAGTACCACCGTTACACAAAATAGTACCGGCAGAAGAAGCAGCAACAACTTG
>Ga0315899_10004314_pt1 | contig 15386 bp, 16 predicted proteins | sample LakEriMetagenome_2_FD_203518 | JGI IMG/M metagenome (GOLD analysis project Ga0315899, IMG submission 203518) | Freshwater fungal communities from buoy surface, Lake Erie, Ohio, United States - Buoy 4 MA112 | ecosystem: Environmental > Aquatic > Freshwater > Lake | place: USA: Lake Erie, Ohio... | reverse complement strand
ACGAGTTGGAGAAATACATGACACCGGAAGAAATTGCGAAAGGCGGTTCCAACTAATGGCGCGCAAAGTAAATCTTCGTATCTGGCGTGGTGATTCGACTAGTGGATCTCTTCAAAACGTTGAAGTAAATGCCAACGAGGGCGAAGTAGTCCTTGATGTAATTCACCGCGTACAAGCAACTCAAATGGGCGACCTAGCAGTTCGTTGGAACTGTAAGGCCGGTAAGTGCGGATCTTGTTCTATGGAGATCAACGGTAAGCCACGTCTTGCATGTATGACACGTATGAGTTCTTTTGAAGAAGGCGAAGAAATTACCGTTACGCCACTTCGCGCATTTCCTGTCATTAAAGATCTCGTTACCGATGTTTCCTTTAACTACAAGAAAGCACTCGAAATCCCTGCCTATGAGCACCCTGCAGACCTAGGTCCAGGTGAAGCACGCATGGAGCAGATCGATGTTGAGCGCAGCCAAGAGTTCCGCAAATGTATCGAGTGTTTCCTTTGCCAAGATACATGTCACGTAATTCGCGATCACGAAGAGAATAAGAAGTCATTCGCTGGCCCACGATTCTTTATCCGTATCGCAGAACTCGACATGCACCCACTTGATATGTTGAAGAACCGCAAGCGCACAGCTCAAGAAGAGCATGGCCTTGGAATGTGTAACATCACCAAGTGCTGTACTGAAGTTTGCCCAGAGCACATTCGCATCACTGATAACGCGATCATTCCTATGAAGGAACGCGTTGTCGATGTGAAATACGATCCAGCGCGCTGGTTAGGATCCAAGATTCGCCGCCGCGAAGGATAATACTCTTCCTATGGGACTTCAGATACTTCGTTGGTTTGGACTCGCTGCCGCTCTCTGGTGTGCAACTCTTTTAGTGCCAGGAATACGTATCAATGGCGGCGCGTGGAGCTATCTCTGGGTGGCACTTCTCTTCGGCATCATCAATGCGATCATTGGTGGAATCGTTAAAGTTCTCACCTTTCCAATCACTTTCTTAACTCTCGGTCTCTTTGTATTCGTTGTTAATGCAATGATGCTCTCACTCACAGCTCGTTGGAGCAGCGCACTTGATGTTCGTGATTTTTGGTCGGCCTTCTTTGCATGTTTAATAATCAGCGCAATTACAGCAATTGTTAACTCATTAACTCAAAAGAGTAAGCGCTGAAAGCCGTTCTCTATGTGGGTGTCGGTGGTGCACTCGGTTCACTCTTTCGCTACGGACTCTCTCTGGTAACACCAGATAGCGCATCAGGAACGCTCAATGCGAATTTAATCGGTGTTGCACTAGCTGGATACTTTCTTGTGCTGATGGAGCGCCGGGGGATTACCGCCCTTCGTTGGTTCTTGCTTCCCGGATTTTGCGGTGGAATGACAACATTTTCGGCGGTCACAATCGAAGTAGTCGGCGAAAACTCCATGGGATTTGGCTATCTTGCACTCACAGTGATTGCATCCTTGATCACTATCGCAGTAGTGATCCCCTTCGCTAGAGCCACAATTAAGGTCAAGCAATGATCGCCTTATACGTCGCACTTGGTGCAGCACTTGGAGCACCAGCGCGCTTTCTGATTGATCAATATTTTCGCAAGTTCACAAGCAAACCTATCGGAACATTTACCGTCAATATCATCGGTTCATTCCTGATCGGCCTTACCTTCGTCGATAAAACACATTGGCATGACTTTATTGCTGTCGGATTTGCAGGAGCATTTACTACATGGTCAACATTTATCTTGGACCTCTACCTTGGCTATGAGCTCAAGAAGTACAAAGAGGTAGCAATTAACTTAAGCGCATCGCTAGTTTTTGGACTTGCGGCTGCTTGGTTAGGACTTCAGATCGTTTCTTAACGCATAAAGAGTGCGTTAAGGCGCTTAGTTGTAAAGAAGAGTCCCACAACAATCATCACAACAAAGTACATTGCGTGGCCAAGTAACGCCCATGAGATATTTCCGAGAGTTAGACCACGGACAAGATCAATGGCATGGGCGAGAGGGAATAATCGAATTAGCGTTTGCAGCCACTCTGGGAATACATCAAGTGGATAGAAAGAGCCAGAGAACAAGAACATAGGCAACAAGACGATGTTTACGACTTCAAGTTGTTGGAATGACTTCATATAGGACGTCACCGCCATACCGAATGAGGCAAAACCAAAGGCAATCAAAACAGCGGCAGGGATTGCAAGAATTCCCCAAGCACTTGGAATAAGTCCGAGCGGTGTAACCAGCGCCATAAATCCAACAGCGTATGAGAAACCGCGCAGTAACGCCCAACCGATCTCACCGAGTGCGACATCCATTGGTCCAAGAGAAGTCGATAACATGCCGTGATAAATACGATCATGGTTAAGTTTGAAAAATACATTCATCGTTGAGTCGTAGATCGCACCATTCATAGCACTCGTTGCAAGCAGCGCTGGTGCAATAAATGCAACATAGCCAACCGGTTGACCTGCAACGGTGATATCTCCAACAAGATCTTTAAGTCCGTAACCAAATGAAAGCAAGAAAAGAACAGGCTCAACAAAGCCTGAGATAACAATCATCCACGTTGATGACTTGAAGGCAATATATGCTCGCTCCATAATCACGCGAGAGCGACCTGAGTAATACTTTTCGCCCGGCTTACCCATGCGTGCTTCAGCGACAGCTACTGCTGCAGAGAGAATCATTTACTTACCCAACCTTCTGGTGAAGATTCGGCGGGAAGCGATAATGCCGATAAGAAGGAGTGAATTGAGGAAGATGAAGTGGGTATAGAGCATCAGTGATGAGATTTCATGGCCGTATGTCAGCCATCGTCCGAGCTCTGTTGCATGCCAGAGAGGTGAGATCCACCCAATCCACTGCAGATAGATAGGCATATTTGTTAGTGGATAGAAGGTTCCTGAGAATAAGAAGAGCGGCATAATCACAAAACGATTGAGAACTGTAAAGAAAATATCTTCATTCTCTAACATTCCAGCAAGTGCTTGCATCATCGCACCGAAGGCAGCACCCGCCATGATCGCAGTAAAGATTGCAAGCCAGGCACGGGGCGACTCAAGGACGCCGAAGGCCAACATGACCAACCAGTAGATGATTGCAGTAAAGGTGACACGAATAAGACTATTGAGAAAGACGCCTGTAGCGATGTGATTACCACTTAGTGGAGTCGCATTCATTGAAAAGAAAATCTTGTTCCACTTAAAGCCTTCGAGAGTTGGAAAAACACTCTCATCGATCGCGCCTTGAATTGCAGCGGTTGCGAGAAGTGCCGGTGCCAAAAATGTTATATAAGAAACACCATCAACACCCATGCCGCCTGTGTTCTTATCAATATAGGCACCAACACCCAAACCGATTGAGACTAAGTAGAGAACAGGGTTTGCAATAGCAAGACTGATGATGAGCCAAATCCATTTCAACATGGTGCGTAGACGAGCTTCAGCTACAAAGATCGAACCACGTGCGGCTACTTTGGCGGCATCAACAATCTTGAGTGAGCCTTGTCGAGTCTGAAAAGAGCTCATTAATCGACCAGAGTTCTTCCGGTCAGGCGCAAGAAGACATCTTCCAGCGAGCTGCGACGGACAAGTGAAGTCTTTGGGTGGAAGTTCTTCTTATATACACGCTCAAGCAGCTCTTCACCATCTTCTGTATACATCAAGATGCGATCTGGTAGCTCTTCGATGCGATCACAGAGCTGACGTAGATCATCTGCCATCTGTGCATTGCGCTCTGAACCAAAGCGAACTTCAAGAACTTCCTTGGTTGAGTAATCCTTAATCAATTGAGCGGGACTTCCCTCTGCCATGATCGAACCCTTATCCATCACAACAAGGCGATCACAGAGTTGTTCTGCCTCATCCATAAAGTGGGTAGTAATTAGTAGCGTCACACCATCTTCTTTAAGTCTGAAGAGGCGATCCCACAAGATATGTCGAGCTTGTGGATCAAGGCCAGTTGTTGGCTCATCGAGCATCAAAATCTCAGGTTCGCTAACGAGGGCACGAGCAATTGTGAGGCGGCGCTTCATTCCACCACTTAACGATTCAACTTTGGCATTTCGCTTCTCTTCAAGTTGAGCAAAGGCGAGCAGCTCTTCAATCTTGTTTTTTACAAATTTACGCGAGAGTCCGAAGTAACGTCCGTAGATGTAGAGATTTTCTGTCACAGTCAGATGAGTATCCAAATTATCTTGCTGAGGAACAACACCTAAGTGAGCGCGGATCTGTGGGCCAAACTGCTCAGGATCTTTATCCAAGATTGTTAAATCACCAGATGTGCGTTGTGAAGTTGCGCCAATCATTCGCATTGCTGTTGATTTACCAGCACCATTCGGGCCTAGAAGACCAAATGATTCACCCTTGACTACATCAAAATCTATGCCGTTAACTGCGGTGAAATCGCCGAACTTTTTAGTGAGCCCACGCGCATGGATAAGTGATTGAGTCATTATCCGATCTTATCGCGCCTGCTGCAGTGTTCTGATCCACTCTTCAACTGCATCAGGGTGGCGAGGAATACGCTCTGAGAGATTTCGGCATCCATCGGCCGTCACGACGACATCGTCTTCGATGCGAATACCGATTCCGCGATATTCAGGGGTGAAAAGTTCATCATCTGGCTGGATATATAGCCCCGGCTCAACGGTAATAACCATCCCTTCGCGCAATATCGCATCGGTGTAATTTTCTTTTCGGGCCTTTGCGCAGTCATGTACATCAAGACCTAAGTGATGGCTCACCCCATGCAAAGTCCAACGACGATGTAATCCAACTTCAGGTAGCAGTGATTCTTCAGCGCTGACTGTAAGCACTCCCATGTCAGCTAAACCTTTAGCCAGAACTGCTTGGCAGGCTTTATTAATATCTGAAAAAACTGCGCCAGGCTTTACCGCTGCAAATCCTGCAAGTTGTGATTCATAGACCAACATATAGAGCGCACGTTGAGCAGGGGAGAACTTTCCAGAAATCGGCAAAGTGCGTGTGATATCTGCTGTGTAGAAAGAATCTACTTCGATGCCAGCATCGATTAATACAAGCTCACCAAATTGAACTGGCCCGTCATTGCGTGTCCAATGGAGAACGCAGGCATGTGAACCACTTGCTGCGATCGTGTTGTAACCAACGCCATGACCTTCAAGCCGCGCACGACCAAAGAATGCACCTTCAATAATGCGCTCTCCACGAGGATGTTCGGAAGCTGCAGGAAGCGTCAAGATCACATCGTTAAAACCAAAACCGGTCGCATCGACCGCAAGCTGCATCTCGCGGATTTCGTATTCATCTTTAACTAAGCGTTGCTCAGATGTAAAGATCGCAAATTCTTCTTCACGGGGGTGAACTGCAATCGCTGCATCGACCATTCGATCAGATCCGCGCAGAAGAAGTGCTGGAGTGCCTGTCAAGAAATCTTTTAGTTCTGTGACTTTTCGGGTAGCAATCTGATATCGAGATTGCGCTTCGCTTAGCGTGTAGCGACGACCAACCCAGAGCTCGCCATAGTGTGTATCGCGATAGAAAGCATCGGTATCACGCGTAGATCGTGGATGTATATATAGATATGTATCGTGGCCGCCTTCAGCTTTTGGCTCCATCACCAGAACTGAATCCTCAGTTGCATCGCTGCCCTGAACTCCGCTGTAGTAAGCAAAAGTTGAATCTGGACGATAGACATAATCAGTATCGTTGGCGCGCACTTTTGAATTACCGGCAGGAATAACAAGTCGAAGACCAGCAAACGCTGCAGAGAGAACCTGTCTGCGCATATAGGCATAAGTGACAACTTCAAGAGGTTCTAGTTGGGGTAGATCAGAAGGGATCCACCCCGTCTTCATGAATTCACCATAAGCTTCAGAAGGAGCTTGATCGTGCACTCTCTTTGTTGTGGTGGTTTCAACCTCAGCGTTCTCATTATTCATCTGCGCAGTCTACCGAGATCAATCTAAAACTGAAGTCCCTTCACGCAGCCACTTTGCCCTCGTATACTAACCAAATGCGTAGCGCTGATTGGTTTTCAGGAAATACAAAGGATTCATATATTCACCGCGCATGGATGCGCCGCGGTAATCCTGATTCAGCCTTCACCGGAACCCGCCCGCAGATTGCAATTCTTAATACCGCTTCCGATCTCACCCCATGCAATATGCACCTCGATGAAGTTGCGCAGAGTGTAAAAAATGGAATCTGGGAAGCGGGCGGAATTCCACATAACTTGCCGATGCTCTCACTCGGCGAAACCAATTTACGTCCAACTGCAATGCTCTGGCGCAACTTAGCTGCGATGGCAGCAGAGGAAATGATCCGCGGTAATCCAATCGATGGTGTTGTGCTTCTCGGTGGTTGCGATAAAACTATTCCATCACTTCTCATGGGTGCAACATCTGTCAACCTTCCAGCAATTATCGTTCCGGGCGGACCGATGCTTAACGGAACATTCAAGGGAAAGATGCTCGGTTGCGGAACAGATGTCTGGCGCTTTAGCGCTGATGTACGTTCTGGAAAGATGAGTCAAGAAGATTTCAACGCGTCAGAGAGTTCGATGATTCGCAGCAAAGGCCATTGCAACACAATGGGAACAGCCTCAACGATGGGCTGTATTGCAGAAGCACTCGGCATGACTTTGCCAGGTTTAGCTGGAACTCCAGCTGCAGATAGCCGCTTGCTTCAAGCAAGTCATGATTCCGGGCGCCGCATCGTTGAAATGGTGAAAGAAGATTTGAAGCCGCAAGACATCCTCACCTTTGGCGCATTCACCAATGCAATCGTGGCACTGGGTGCCATCGGCGGATCTACAAACGCTGTTGTGCACTTACTTGCAATTGCAGGCCGTGCTGGTGTTGAACTCACACTCGATGATTTCGATCGCATCGGGTCGCGAATCCCGCTACTTGTAAATCTACAACCAGCTGGTGAGCACCTCATGGAGGATATGTTCCGTGCTGGTGGCTTGCGCGCAGTGTTGGCACAGGTTGAAAAGCATCTTGATCGCAGTGCTATTAACGTCACTGGTAAGCCTTTGGTCGACAGTCTCAAGGGTGCAGAGATTTACGATTCAACAGTTATTGCAACATACGACAAGCCATTGCAACCTGAAGCAGGCATTGCAGTATTGCGTGGAAATATTGCACCTGATGGCGCAGTTATTAAACCCGCTGCAGCAAGTCCCCACTTACTTGTCCACTCCGGAACTGCAGTTGTATTTGAAAGTATTGAAGATTTCCATGCACGTATCGATGATCCCGATCTCGATGTTGATGAAAATAGCGTTCTTATTTTGCGTGGATGTGGACCTAAGGGATATCCAGGAATGCCAGAAGTTTCAAATATGGCGATTCCAAAGAAGTTACTTGAAAAAGGTGTTGATGATCTTGTGCGAATCTGTGACGGACGTATGAGCGGAACTGCATTCGGAACTGTTGTCTTACATGTTTCCCCGGAAGCTGCAGCTGGCGGCCCACTTGCGCTTATTCGCAACGGTGATTTGATTGAACTCAACGTCCCAGCACGAACAATTAATGTAAAAATCAGTGACGCAGAGTTAGCAGCGAGAACCCCATCTGAGGCAACACTAGAAAGTTTGGCGAAACCATCTCGAGGTTGGGAACGCATGTACATCGACCATGTAGAGCAGGCACACTTAGGTGCTGATCTTGATTTCTTACGCGGGTCTAGTGGATCTGCAACACCACGCGAATCGCACTGATCTCAGCGAGAAAAGTGAGCCTTGATTCGGCCAATTAACAATGCGCAAAAGACGCGCTAGACTTGCCCCACACTTGGAGACGTCGCATAGCCCGGTCGAGTGCGCCTCACTGCTAACGAGGTAAGGGGTTAAACCCTTCAGGAGTTCAAATCTCCTCGTCTCCGCCAAATTCATTTTTGCATTGAGTTGTGCGTCAAAGAAATTCAAAAATCAGTTGATATTTACTACTGATAATCTAGACTTTAATAATGGATATCTTCAACATAGTGACCGTTGCACTATCTTTCTTGACTCTCATCGCGTTGTTGTATCAGTCGATGTCACTAACAAAATCCTTGAAGACTCAGTCATACCAACACATAATTACTTCTCAAACCTCTGTCGATAGACTGTTTCTCGAATACCCAGAGCTCCGTCCATTTCTCTACGAAAACGTTGATCTCCCAAACCCAGACACAGAGCTAGGACGTCGCGCGCGCGCAGTTATCGATGTTGCACTTAATGTGATTGACTCGACATACCAACAGCGTGAGCTAATCCCTGATGAGATGCTGGATTCTTGGCTACATTATGCGTCGCAAGTGACCAACAACAAAGGTGTAAGACAATTTTTGACCGAAAATCCAGATTGGTACCCATTTGCCATGGCTGACGAATACACAAGATTATTAGCTAATTCTGAAAGAAAAAATGAAATTTGAATTTGTTAAGATTGGCCTTGAACATCTCGATGGAATATTAAGAGTCCAAGAGAAGGCCTACTCATCTCAGTTTCATGAGAAAGCTGAAACCTTTGTTTCTAAGATTAAATTTTCACCTGAAACATGCTACGGGGTTTTAGAAGATGAAAGATTAATCGCTTACGGAATAAGCTTCCCTTGGTTGAAAAATGAGAGCGTAAATTTGAATTCATCTTTGAATCAGAAGCCTCAAAAACCAGAAGTGATGCATGTTCATGACATTTCTGTGGATCCTGATTATCGCGGTCTGGGCTTAGCCGAATCACTATTCCTGCGAATTGCACATGATGCCTTTGCAATTGGATTAAACGCCCTCACCCTAGTTGCAGTTCAAGGATCAAGTACATTTTGGTCAAGGTTTGGGTTTATTGAGTCACACTCTAATGTCGATGATTACGGAACAGAAGCGGTAAAAATGGTGCTTGCTCTCGAGTCTAAGCATGATATTTATACATTCAAGTCAGCAAATCTTTCAGATTTGGATAAATTTCACGAATTTATGCTTACCGGCAAACCTGTTGTTGGTTCTGAATCGGAGATTGTCACACGCGACGAATTGAAAATGAATTTAGAATCACCTTTTTGGTTTCACGGCACAATAAAGAGTGACGTAGGTGAATTAATTGGAGTCGTTTCTCTGCAAAAACTTGAAAAAGGATTTTCAAAAATAGAGAGCCTTTACTTTTCAAATTCAGGCGTATCGAATGCTGCGTTACAGGAATTTTGGAACTGGCTGGAAATCCCTGTCAAAATTTTCGCAAGTAAGGCAATCGGTGCGAACGGCTTTCATGGATTTGAGCCTCTGCCATGGTCGGGCTACTCTGAATGGAAATCTTTGAACGGCAGTGAAGAACGGATGTCACAGAAAGCAGAAAGTGTGTGATTTTCGGGCTTGATTCGGAAATAGACGCGACATCAACCGACTTTCTCCACCTTAATTAACATACCTTCAACGCCCTCTTCTAGAGCGGTGATTTTCCATCCATCAATGACAAGAGACCTTCCTTCATAGAGCAAGGAACTTTGTGCCGTGATTGGTCCATCACCATGATTTATTCTTGAGTCAATCTTGTAGACCAGCACACCACGCGAACTGGAACTGCCGAGCAGGCGAAGCTCAACACTGATTGTTACACCCTCCTGAAGGTTTATCAGGATTAGTTTGGGTTTGTCACTGGCAATCTCAAGACTTTCTAGATAGTGAACCGTGCTTATCTGATTGCTCAAGCATCGTATTTGTTGGTCTACTATCCAGCCATTTAAAAACTTGCTCCAGCCGAAAAACTCTTGAGACGAGTTACTCATCATGTCCCAAGATCCTGCTGGGTTTGCACCCCCTGGCACTGATGGACGTTGATCATTTAAAAATACATACAGATCTTCCAAGCCAAACAGTGTGTGGCCCAATTCGTGCGCAAGCGTTTGAAAACTACCCGCCGCCATAGCAGTCTCTAGCGAGACTCCTTTAGCGCTTCCATTTCGTGTTGGGAATACTTGACCTAAGAATGCTTGGCCAACACCTTGTCCAGAGAAGCGAACTGTTTCAATAGTAACTCCGTCGTATAAATCGAAGTTTATTGAGGGATCAACTTTATTGAGAAGCTCTTTCACTGCCTCCGTATTGTTCTGTTGCGGCCGAGGATTGGTCAATCCATACGATTCCGCAGATCTCTCTATTGTGAGCCACTTGGATTTATCCAATATTTCATACTGGATGTTTACTAAACCATATGAAGTTTTCTTGTAGAAATCCTGCACCTCTTTAAGGGTCTCCTGAATCCTCACCAAATCAGCGTCAGCGAAAGCCGGTGTATCTGAAAACTTAAGAGGAATGAAGAGAATTTTTGGAGAGATCGCACCAATTAACGAGCCTTGAGGACGTGGGAAACCATTATTTCCACTGCTGCGTGTTGATACATCTCTTGTTTTACACACACTGACATTCGTCAATTCACCTGAAGGTGTAATGGCGCTGTTGGAAATTAAGTTACTTGGTTTAGTCGGAGTCGGAGTGGGGGTTGGAGTCGGAGTGGGGGTTGGAGTCGGAGTGGGGGTTGGAGTCGGAGTGGGGGTTGGAGTCGGAGTGGGGGTTGGTGTAACTACCGGTATTGGCGTGGATGCCGCGGGCTTTACCTTCCAAACAAGTTTCTTTCCGCTCTTACTGCATGTGTATTTCTTGCCAGCGAAGGTAGATGTTTGTCCCGCCTTTTTACAGATCCCACCCACTTTGATTGCTGCCGTTGCATCCATTGGGGCGATGAGAGCAAAGACCAAGCTAAGGGAGAGCAGGATTCTCTTCATGGGTAGATTCTTAGGCTTTCTTAAGAGGATAGCAACGACCCAGTTGGTATGAATAGAATGAATCATGAGCGCGAAACCCGAGTTACTTCTTCAATCTGACGCTGAAGTTGGTGAAGGCCCAGTTTTTCTTGGAAGTTCATTGCTCTGGGTGGATATCCCTGTGGGCAAAATTCATACAACAAATTTGGAAAGCCTTAAGACAGAGTCCATCACCCTAGACACTCATGTCGGCGCGATTACCCCTTGTGAAAGCGAGGAGAAATTCGCAATCGCTTGTAAGGAAGGCTTTGCGATATTTGCGGACGGCACGTTAGATATTCGAGATCCATTTCTTCCGCAATCTGATTACAGAATGAATGATGCTAAATGTGATGCCTTAGGAAGGTTTTGGGGCGGAAGTTGCCAGATGGATTTTGAAATCGGCAAAGGGAAATTGCATCGCTGGGCAGGCGGTAACCAGAATAAAGTCATGGCGGAAAACCTTTCACTACCTAATGGCATGGGCTGGAGTAGCGATAATTCCTTGATGTATCTGGCAGATAGCATGACGAAAAAAGTTTATGTGAGTGATTTTGATTTGGCAGATGATTTCGTTCCTCACTTCCAAGAGTTGATTTCAATAGATTCTGGCGTGCCAGACGGGCTAGCCGTGGATGTCGAAGGATGCATTTGGCTCGCCGTCTGGGGAGGAAGCAGGATTATGAGGATTTCACCGCAGGGCAAAATTCTTGAAGAACATCATTTCCCAGTGTCACAACCATCGAGCTGCGCATTTGGTTTTGATGGAACTCTGTATGTGACATCAGCGAGAGCGGGAATATCAGAGGCAGAGTTATTAAATCAACCTCTAGCAGGATCACTATTCACGATATCTACTTCGACAACCGGTGTGCCTGTTTCAAGATTTAAAGAGTCTCAAGGCAAAAAGTTATGATTAGATGCGAGGAATGAATATGGAGAGAGACAAATGAGCAAGAGAATCATGCTTACCGGTGCATCTGGTCTCATCGGAAAAGAGGTTGCCAAAGGCCTCGTGGCGGCTGGGTATGAGGTTCTAGCAACAGATCTCGTTAAAGATGATCATTCACCAGCGCAAAGCTTTGCTGTTGGCAATCTTGTATCAAGTGATTTTATCTCGGAGTTAGATTTTGCCTGCGATGCCATAGTTCATCTTGGTTCGATTCCTCGACCAACTCTGGCTTCTGACGAAGAGACGCTGCATAACAATGTAATCGGCACGTATCACGTCTTTGCTTCTGCGGTAGAGAACAAGGTGCCACTTGTCATTTATGCATCAAGTCTTTCCATTTATGGTTTCGCATGGTCAACCGGAACATCGCCAGAATATGTCCCAGTTGATGAGAAGCATCCGCTATATCAATATGAAAGTTATGCGCTCTCCAAGGAAGTAAACGAACGCTCAGCTGATATGTGGGCAAACCGTAGTGAAACCGCATTTGTTGGTCTTCGCTTCCCACATACACATACACTTTCAGTATTTAATGAAATGAATCAGAAAATGCGCGAGGGGGATAAGGCAACCCTTGAACAAGGAGCCAAAATTTTCTGGGCATACTTAGATTTACGCGATGCGGTACAAGGAATATTGACCGTTATTCAAAGAGGCGCGCAGGGCTCTAAAACCTATAATTTTGCTGCTCCTGACACCTACGCACCAAGACCTACTCGTGAATTGATGGCGGAGTTTCATCCCACCTCAAAGATAGCTTCGTCCATATCAGGGTATGACTCAATCATTGATTGCTCACAGTGGAGCGCAGATTTTGGTTATGAACCGCAATACTTACTAGATCGACCAGAGTAGTTACTTGGTTTTAAGGAGCGGTCTTAGCTAGCTCTGCAATTGGTGGACGGCAAATGATTACATTCGCACCCGTTATTGAATACGCCCCGGCTGCGTGCGGAATTACTAAAGCATCACCTTTATTTATCTGCATCGTTGGCGCATTAGCAAAAATAATTTCGCCAGTGCCATCTAGCACTAAACCAATCGCAAAACCGCTTTCGAAATCACCTGCGCCAGGTGCCAAATGAGCTCTGAAGTAGCCATCAGCTTTTATTGGCAAGACTGAGCGAAGTGGTCCACCTGAAAAAACGTTACGCATAACAAGTGAGTTAAATTCTGCATCACTTAATGGATCTAACATCAGCGCATCCGTCACAGTTTCAAAACCAAGACCTAAGTGGCCATCTTTAGTTCCGTCAACTGCGAAGCCTTCCCACTCAAGGAGTGCCGATAGATCCGTAGGTTCTTGTAGTTCAAGTACGAAGATTCCAATGTCAATTGCGTGAGCAACTCCTGCCGGAACAAAGATTGCATCTCCAACTGAAACTTCAGAGCGACGCAGTGAGGCCAATAGAGCTGATGAATCTTGGCTGCGGACTAATTCCAGTAGCTCATCTTTATTCTGTCTCTCTTTAAATCCAAGGCCAACACCTGCACCAGCAGGGGCTTCTAGAATTATCCATGCCTCTGTCTTACCGTGATCAAGCCCCAAGTGCGCTTTTGCAAATGCTTTATTTGGGTGAAAGTGAACGGGCAATCGTTGATCTGGATCAAGCAACTTAACAAGCACTTCGATGCTTAAACCAAAGTGAGAGAAATGTTCTTCACCTAACCAACCGATGGGATCAGATGCAATTGCATCTTTCAGGTATGCGCCATCAGGAAGTTTTGATAGCCCTTGTTCAGCGGCACCAAATCGCGTCGTGACAGAGCCAATCCACTCCTCTGGGCGCATTGGACCACCAGGACCATGACGTAGTGCGCCGATTCGGTCTCCACCTCGATAGAAGTGATCGAATTGATTAGAGGGTAACTTTGCAGGAACTATCTTGTTCTCAGACATAGAGCTAAGAATATCGCTCCATCCAATAGACTCGATCCATGGCTCATTACAAAGTAGCGATCGTCGGGGCAGGACCTGCCGGCTACTTTGCTGCCCAAGCGCTGCAGAATCTGCAGAACGACGATCTGACATTTTCAATTGATCTGATCGAGCGCCTGCCTACCCCATGGGGTCTTGTTCGAAGTGGTGTGGCTCCGGATCATCCAAAGATTAAGACGGTGGCAAAGGTATTTGAGAAGGTAGCAACTGCAGGAAATCTGCGTCTCTTCGCAAATATTGAGCTTGGCAAAGATCTCTCGATCGACGATTTAAAGACTGCCTACGACGCGGTTGTGATTGCTACTGGCTCGAACCTGGGCAAGAAGTTGGGTATCCCAGGCGAGGATCTACCGGGATCAATCTCTGCAGCGACTTTTGTGCCTTGGTATAACGCGCACCCTGACTTTAAGGACGAGAGCATAGATTTGAGCACATCGACTGCAGTAGTCATCGGTGCGGGAAATGTTGCAATGGATGTTGCGCGTATGTTGGCGCTGGAGCCAAGTGAACTTGATCCTACCGATACAGCAGATCATGCAATTGAAGCGTTTAAGGCAAGTTCAGTGCGCACCGTGGTGATTAGCGCTCGCCGTGGGCCGGAGCATGCAGCCTTTACCTCACCAGAACTTCGCGAATTACCAAAACTTGAACACACAAATGTGATTATTGAAAAACGCGATATTGATGAAGCAATTGTTCGCGCAGGAGAGACAATTGAAAAAGATGTCAAGAGTAATCTTGATGCGATGGCTTTGATTGCAGATCAAGTGCCTGCAGGTCATGAACGCACAATGAAGTTCCAATTTCTTGCAACACCAAAAGAGATTCGTGGCAACGGTAAAGTGGAAGAGATTGTCTTTACTAAGACAGGTAGCGATGAAGAATTTTCAATTCCGTGCGGATTAATAATTACAGCAATCGGATATGAAGCAGCGCCACTTGAAGGAATTCCATACGAACGTGGCAAGGTAGTAAATACAGATGGACGCGTTGGTGACAATCTTTATGTTGTTGGGTGGGCAAAGCGTGGACCGTCGGGAGTCATCGGCACAAATAAATCAGATGCATCTGATGTAATGAAATTATTGGTAGAGGATTTAAAGTCTCCGAAAGATGCTGCAGATATCTCCGAGTTACTTGGCGCTGCAGTCGTTGTGACACAGTCTCATTGGGAGGCAATTAATGCGGCCGAAGTTGCTGCAGGTGAGACAAAGGGTAAACCTCGGGTTAAGAGTGTCACGAGAGATGAACTTTTGAGAATGGCAAAAATCTAGATTTAACTTTGACTCCACCCTGTTTTAACCTAAATGCGACAGTGTCGTATCTAGCTCTCGCTAACATGTCACCATGAAGACAACCCTTAAACTCAAAAAAATCATCAGCCTGGGTTCACTCGCCTTGGCTTCAACTCTATTAGTTTCTCTAGTAGCTCCAACAGCGCAGGCGAATACTTATTCACTTCCGGGCGCACCAACAAATGTCACTTCGTATTTCAATTCACGTGGTGTTGTAGTCAAATGGACACCATCAACAACGGTTACACCAGAAATTACGGGTTATGTTGTTTCAGCCGGTCCAGGATCATGTCCAATTTTTGTCTCGGCTAAAAGCAAGACAGTTGTGACAATGCCTGTTGTTGAAGGCCAGCCAGGAGGAACTCCGGTAGTCCAAGCAGTTAATGCTTACGGATTCTCCAAACCAGCTGCATCAAATAAGAGTTACACGAAGGAAGAAC